>ERZ1738540.2-NODE-5-length-31399-cov-11.094085_pt1 | contig 31399 bp, 1 predicted proteins | sample MGYA00581725_ERZ1738540 | MGnify/ENA primary metagenome ERZ1738540 (study PRJEB40740, sample SAMEA7388098) | Antillogorgia elisabethae | biome: Marine coral reef biome; feature: Environment associated with an aquatic invertebrate; material: Seawater | host...
CTGAAAATCTGTCTTCACCTGGAGGTTTACTGTGCTTGGAAACCTTCGGTTTGCCAAAAGGTGCAGTTTGTTGCTCAACCGAACACGTTGATCCGTGTGCAGAAGGCATTGGTCACGTCTCAAGGGACAAATGACACAATATTTGACGGGTCGCCGGAAAAAAGAAAAAGACGTGTCTTGCCTGTCCCACTCTTGCGTCTTAGGCAAGATGCTTATTCAGTGACCAAACGGGCGAGCGTTTGTGTGCGAGCTGCTGTCGCTAGTCCTCGTCCTCATCTGGCTTTGCGAATCTTACTCTGTCTTTCGCGGGCTCGGGCCTGGATTCCTCAACGTCCTGCCATGAAGAACCGGAGGGCCCAGTCTCTGCAGGATACATCCAGTGTGTAGACTGTGGTGCCTGAAGGCTATCTCTGGCCCTATGCAACCAGGAGCGCATGATGGAGGCTTCTGACCAAGTCAAGGACTTTGGTACCTTCAGTGGAATCTTCTCATCAATGTCATCTGCATCTAAATCGATGAGCAAAGGATCCTTGATCTCATCATCATCTCGAGCAGCCTCGTCATCTTTGTCCGACATGGAAGGCAACGACTCATTGTCTCCACCCTTGTCGAGCAGTTCCTTGCGAATCTCCTGCATAGTGCGACCTTCAACGCCAAAGCGAGGTAAGAAATCTTGTGGCCGTTCTTCTCGAACGAGGCATCTGGTCCATTCCAACCACAAGTTGAGAACCTGTTTCATCTCAGGCTCCATTGTAATCACAGGGTAATCGCTACTCCTCACCATTTCATACGCACTCTTCTTCTTCGCCTGCAAACGCTGATATCTCTTTTCATTCACTGGGATGTTGGTGTTGCGCTTGTGGTAGTAGCGGGCACACGCCTCGCAAAGTGTGCATGTGGGCGTAAAGGTCTGATAGAAGTGCTTCCACAAAGGTGTGTTCCACAAAGGTGACATATCTCGTTGCTCACGGTACAGTGAAGCTAAATGCAACAAGGTATAGATGGGGAGCACCACCACTGGTGACATCTCTTTGCTCTTACCGCAAATCTCACAAGCTTCACGACGTTGATAGTTATCCAGTTTCACCATGGCTGAGACCTGTTGAAGGAAGAGCATGAATTGTGCACGCTCTCGCCACATCCTCATTAGTTGCCTTAGGGCTGAATTCTCATAGATCTCCCTTTGCACCTCTGACGCCGCGCGCGCCAGGTCCATTTGTGGAGCGCCACCAAAGGTGAACATCTCCTTCTCCACGGCATCTGTGCCTTCGGGCGCATAATCCTTTGGCGCCACCTCTTTCACGACGCTTGCCAAACCATCAAGTAGGTCTTGCCTGTGCTTTTCAAGCGTCTTCTTGTCCATCATTTCAGATACCGCCACTTGCAACCATAGCTGGTTCTCCGACAAGAAGGCCACCCTGTACCTCTCCATGCCGGTCTTGTCGTAGTGTGCCGGCTCAGGCCAACCGTCGTGTGCGGAACCTGCTGGAGGCGGTGGTGGTTTCTCATCTGCAGTGCTTCCTGACATTGCCTGCATTTTCTTTGCCAATGCTTGTTGGTATCCAGACTCGGCCCATGTCTTGTATCGCACAACCCAAATCTTGAGGTAGCCAGCGGAGACACCGGTCATTGCACTAGTGCCTTTGCAAAGGCAAATGGCATATGCCAGAACCGCAGGTGTCGCTGGATCATCAAACATATTCCACTCAGCTTCGAAGGTAATTTGCATTCCAAAGACCAGTGCCATTACACCCACAGTCTGCAGCAAATTCATGAAGTAGAACTGGTCAGAGAAGCACATTTGATCAATTGACCGCACATGCGGTGATAGAGTCTGATCCAAGATGTTGTCTTTTCCCTTCCAATCGGTGGTTCTGATGATGAAACGGTAAGAACAGTACTCCAAATAATCTGTGACTTTCCAGCCATGATAGCACTCAACGATGTTGACGCAAATCCGGTCCGCAATCACTTGGAAGGGATACATCAGAAGGTAGAACAACAAGTAGAAAGATGCATTGTGCTCCGGAATCCTGAAGTTGCTGAGAATCTTCGACTCGTTGAACATCCACATGCAGAATGTATAGAAGGTGGGAACAACCAAATTTGCAGTGGAGTCAGCAGAGATAGTGGCCAGGAAGGAAATCATTTCCTCTGTTTCTCCTTCGAGCTCCATCTCATCTGCATCCTCAAACTTTTTCCCTTCATCATCTGATTCATCATCAGCACGTTTTGGCCTCGCTGCGTTCAAAGATGCCATATACCGGTCCAAAACACGCTTCCATGCAGCGAGCTTTCCCATGACGACATCCTCATTAGGACCAATATAGATACGCTCGATGAACTGAAGGCCAATGAGAGCCACATACATCACGAGGAAATCGAAAAGTGTGGGAGCAGCCAGCAACGTGAAAATCGCCAAGGTCTGATTTGTGATCGCAATGGGTACAGTAAGCATCAGCTCACACATGAAGCTGGTGAAGGCCACTTTGATGGAAATTCGAATCACAAACAAGGTGAAGAGGAACAGCTGGATATTGTCTTTGTACATGTCCGAGAAGGCGCAGCGAAGCAGACAAATCTGCAAGGCTGCATTGATGTATACCAACAGAGCCAAAGCAGACCTCTTCCAAAGGTGTGTTGTGAAAATGGGTGGCATTTCCGGATCCTCCTCGGGTATAACTTCCTGTGCCTCAGTGTCTGTAGCATCACTGCGTTCGCCCTTTTCAGCTTCTTCAGCTTGCTCCTCGTTGATGAGTTCCCGCAAGCGGCTTGCTCCAGATTTGTCCTCACGTTTGTAGTAGCTACTGGAGCTTGGTGGAACCAAAAGCTTCAAAGATGCCGAAATTGCATAGCCAGCCAAGCACACCATCAACGTACCTATGCGCCCAGTGCGTCGATCTCCATAAGTCGTACGGCTGACTTCAGTTTCTCCGTTGTACGAACTCATCACTCGATCAAGGATACCCAAGTAGCAGTCTTCCTTCAGCTGCTCCGGTTCACAAATGGCCCAAGGCATAGTGTTCCCAGGAGTGATCTCACCCTGAACCAAGCCAACTCCTACAAAAATGGGAGTGAAGCAAATGGCACCCACCATGATGAAGGCTCTCAACTGTGGCATGATGAAAAGCGCCCAGTGGCGCAAATCCACTAGCTTTGGCGGGAATGCAAGGTGGCACATAAAGCGATGATAACCCCAAAGTATAGAGACCATGCCAACACTGATTGCACCCATGCTGAGGTAGAAGAGGATGTAGAATATGTCTGGGAATGCAAAGTAGACCATCACTTCGAAGTGCGTCATGGGGTAGTACAACACAGAGAGCTTGTAAGAGAACTTCTCTCTTCCTGCCTGTACTGCAACATCCGGCGTCTCCACAAAGTCCGAAAACCAGGCCCTTCCAGCCGCAAGCATCTTCTCACCGGGACCTCTTTGCCAGTATTGGAAGGCAATGGTGACACGTCCAGGTAGCGCTCCAGACTTTGGAATGCCCTGTTGTAAGTAGACAGGTTCTGTTACAGGCATCATATCAAAGTTGTTCAACTGCGAGGCGAGGAAGGACTCCTTGGTGACCTCGAAGAGTTTCTCCCCCGTGGTGGTTTCGAACCAACGGTCGTTGGACAATTTCACGGATGGCACCTCATCCAAGATGCATTCCACCTCAGTCAAGGAGCAACTGTCTCCTTTGGCCTCACTTCCCAGGGAAAGCAAGCCAATCTCACCACCCTCAGGTGCCCATTTACAACCTTGTGTTTGTTCGGTGATGGTCCAGAGCGGAATGGTGCGCCCAAATCCGCGACAATTGCTGAAGTAAGGCAAATATGAAAGGAAAATGTCAGTGTTGTCTTCCCAGTACATCCTCTTCTTCTGGAAAACATACTCCTTCTCGCCACCGCCCACTGCTGTAGCAAGAGGTCGGTGGTAGTTTGCCAGTGGGACTGACACTGGAAGCCAATTCAGGAAAGCCTGTGTGATGACCTTCTGTTGAGGTCCATCTGTGAAGGACTTCATGGGCATATTTGCTGGCAACTCCACCGTGAGGTCCGAGGAGAGTTTAATGGCAAATGCCTTCGCTGTTCCCACTGTAGCACGCTCTGGCTCTGCGTATTCCACCAAAGCAGAACTCAACAACATCAAGGCATCTGGCTGGTAGACGCCATCCACAATCTGCACTTCAACTCTCCATTCAATGTCGACCAATGGATGCAACATAAAGGTAAAAACACCACTCGCTAAGGGTCCACCATTGTTCGCCTGCTGTAAGCCCTCCTGCACGAAGGCGGGCGGCAAGGAGATTTCTGCGCAACCTCGACTTGATGCCAGAAGCATATCTAAATCTCGTTTCTCCGCAGTCCTCTTGGCCACTAAGGAGTCGCATTCGATTGGATCATCATACAACGGGTCTAACTCTGGACCAATGAAGAACTTGATGCGCCAGTGGCTCCCATACCGAGTCTCGTCGGGAAAGTGGCGAATATCAAAGGTGATTAAGGAGATGCTCCCAGCCGCCGCTGCATAGACAGGCCGGAATTCCCCTTCATTCACATCACGATCACCGGCAGACTTGGCCCACTTCTTTGGAGAAAGGAACGTGTTGACAGGATTCACACGTTGGACAACCATATCCAGTTGTTCTTGCACATCTCTGACGGATTTTCGCTTCACACAACTGTCCAATTGCATGGAGCCATCTCCCACCGTCATAGTGCCGAAAGGGCATCGTGTTATGGTATTCTGGTTCGACGTCTTCTGTGCTTGCATTTCCTCTCTCAATGAGAATTGCACATAGGAAAGGTAATGACCAGCCATAAGGTCAAAGTCATCGATAGATCCACCAGCAGTCTTGATGTCCGTGGATGGATCCAAACAAGCAGCGTCCTCTTCACCAGCAGCATTGACACACTCTGGACTTGGGTAGTCCCCACCAAAGCAATCAAGCATCTTCGCGGTCGAAGATGCTTTGCACAAGCACTCTAGCTGCGAGACGTTGTTGCAGGGTCCGTCACCGAAACAAGTTCTCGGCGGAAACTCTGTACCATCAAGTACGAGGCTGTGCTCGCTGCACTTGTTGCGGTATGTCTCTGGTGCAATCAAAAGCGTTCGCAAAAGCTGAGATTTCAAGAAGTCCACGCTCTGAATGGCTTCGATCTGGGCAAGAATCCCTGCGCGCACATCGGTGCCCTTTCTACTCGCGCTTTCATACTTCTCCCACACTGCCATAATTGCATCTTCTTGGCAATATTGCAAATCAAAATCCTCAATCCAGCTGCTCCAAATCTCTGTCATCTCTTTCTTGTCGATCAAAGGCAAATTGGCTCGTGCGAGGCGTTGCTGCTCCAAGGCAACGAACTCGAAACGATTTCGCATGATTTGGCGTAAGCAGAATTGCGTCACCTTCTGTGACAGGTAGAAATTTCTCTTATCGATGCACACCACACCCTGCAAGAGCGCACGCTTCAAGTCATCCCGAGCTCCAGTTCCCTCTGGACAGTAGAAACCCACAGGACATCGGAACTTATAGCGATTCACATAGGTGGTTGCCTCTGCACAGTAGAATCCAGGTGGACATAGGTCTGAATAAACACTCGTAGGCGTGGTAGATGAGCGACAGAAGAAGCCATCATAGCAACGTACAGCAGTTTGCTGTTCAGGCGTTGTGCCCTCACTACAAATGTGTCCTTCAGGACAAATAGTCCCCTGCGACACGTTGCCAGTTCCAACTGGACACACTCGTCCCTCCGGACACGGCTCGCAAGAGGAGAAGTCCGGTGTGCCACGCCAAGGAGACCACGTGCCGGCAGCACAGGGCTCGCAGGAAATGGTGCTCTGAGAGCCGTTGCCTAAGGACGGCTCCCGAAAGGTGCCCGGAGGGCAAATAAACGGTGTGGTGGTACCAAAGTCTGGACACGATGCTCCAGCCGGGCATGGATAACAACGGGGTGTGTTCTTGAATGGTGCAAATTGACCAGGAAAGCACTGTACACCTCGTACGCTTCCAGAGCCATCGACGAAAACGCCTTCAGGCGCCTCTTCAGGAATAGGCGAGCCCGGTGGACAGTACTTCCCTGGTGGACACAAGCCGGTTCCAGCAGAAGAATCTGCTCGTGCATCACAATATGTGCCTGCCATGCATTGCTGTGGGGCTCGCATTGCCAATGGATTGATGGCAGGAAGCGCAAACTCCGTAGTAGCCAGCACTTGATCTTCTTGAAGCTGACGAACATATGCCAAGGAAGCATTCCAAGCCTCACTCTTGTTTGTAGATGTATTTAGATGGCTCAGGTTCATCTGTCCGTGCACCCATTCTCGCCACGGTCCAGAATTCCTTTGTGACATGAGTTGTTTCACTGCAAGTTCTGGCGCCAGTGATGCAGCATCACCAGGAGCATACAATTGGTGCATTGGAATGTCCGACCGCATCGGTGGTGGTGGAGCCCCCAAAGACTCACTCGCTTGATGGAACTCGCTGTGAACATGCAAACGTTCCCTCATCTTGCCCGCCTCTCCGCCAGGCTTCACAAAGGTGTGCTCTGATTGGTTGGGGTTCACGCCACAATCCAAGCAATCTGGAACATCCCACCTTGAAAGATTCAAAGAACCATTGAAGGTCCAGTTGTCGCCGGAGATATTGGCAAAAAGCATCTCACCTCCTGGAGGCACATAGTATTCCTTCGTGTCGTTGGAGATGTTGCGAGAACGGTTCACATAGGTTTGGTAAATCATGTCAGAGTAATGAACTTCTGCCAAACGTCGTGCTTCGTTGATGGCATTACTAGCACGATCAAAGTCGACATCAACAATACCAGTCAGCAAGTAGCGAGGACAGGTACCTTCATTGCAATAGGCCCCCGAAGGACATGGCAAAGGTCGTTTGAAGTTCCACAACTTCTCAATGTAATGGTGAAGCCATTGTCTCGCCTTCGGGTACAGAATAGTCAAGTCTTCTCGGAACTCGTCATCTGTAATGTTCAAGAGCGTCAAACCATCAAAGCCTGGTGCAAAAAGGTCCAACGCTCGGTCTGCAGCAGTACGACTCTGAATCGAGGCTGATAAACGTGCAAAGCTGCGAGCTGACAAGGTGTCATTTGCAGCTTTGAACTCTGCAGCAATGCTATCAAAGGCTGTAGCCAACCGTTCTGGCGACCAACAGCAAGCAGCTCGTCCAACCAAGGTTCCATTCACGAACTGGTCTTGCCCAAAACCAAACCTTTCTGCTACTCGGGGAACGGTTAGCAACCTCTGATAGTCTACATATTGTTGCCCGATACCGTAGACACAAATCTTCTCTCGTTCTCTGCTGAGACTGGTGTCCACTCGAATGTCGAAAGTTTTTGGCTCGCAAAGTTGCGGCTCAATGTTAGTGGCCACACCCTCGTCGCACATGAGACCAGCTGGGCAAAGGTTCTGCGCACGTGTCGTACCACGATCTCTGCACTCATAGCCGCATGGACAAGGGAGTGGCAATCGCATACGGCTGTGAGGGCAAACCCCTCCCTCCAAGCAAACAGTGCAATTCCACTGACCCTGCCAAGGATTGAAGGAACCTGCAGGGCAAGCCACTGGCTCTGTGTTGCCAGGATAAGGCCCGCACATGTACCTTTCTGGGCAAACGATGCCAGAATGTCTTGGAGTTGGGCAATAACGCCCCAGTGGACATGCGCCGGCACCATAAGGACTGCTGCTTCCAGCTGGGCAGAAAAACCCTTGATAGCAAGGCTGTGGCGTTGAAAAGTTGGTTGGCTTGACATTTTGCGCTTGTGCTCCTTCGAAGCAATGCAATCCTGGCGGACATGGCTTGGGCTTTCGCTTGTTGAGGTATAACGTCAAGCGAGGCTCCCGTGCCGCCACGCCCTCTTCACAGTAGTAGCCACGTGGACATCGTTTATAAGGCACGACCAAGCCTGGTTCGTCACATACCCAACCACGACGACAGGCAATGGGCTCAATCATTCTTGCCCGAGGACACCAAAAGCCTTTTGGGCACAACTGACATTGAACCTGTCGTGTGAAAGCCATATAAGTTCCAGGAGGACATGGAGTTGGAGTACTCATTCCAGCGCTCTCACAGAAGTGCCCCGTAGGACACGGTAGGATGCGGAAGGTAAAATCATCGAAGTTCTTATGCTGGCAATAGTGGCCAATTGGACACTCGCCTAAGAAGCGGAACTGCAGGGTCGTCCGTGACCAGTCCCTATTGTTCAGCGTCACCCGCAAGGTCGCGTGACCCAAGGCCTTGCTGGAACGGGCTGCAAGCATATTTGGTACCTCGCACATGATCTGCGTAGATGAAATAAATACCACCGAAGGAGAACCAATCCATTCGAAGGAGCAGTTCAAGCCAGTGCTGTTCAAAAAGCCATAGCCGAAGACTGAGACGAATCCTCCGCCATAGGTCATTCCCACCTCTGGATCAACATTTCTAAGCAAGATCTGCTCGTGAAAAGTGAAATATGCCATGGTTTTTGGTACATCGTAGGCATCCTCATCTTGATCCCAGGCCAACACACCTTCAGGCGCATAGTTCTGTCCGTTGTTCGAGATGTACAAAGGCACTCGAGACATATCTTCGTTCAAAGTGATTTTTGGAAGCTCCACAACAACCTCCGTGTCCGTTGGAGCAAGCGCGGTCTGCACCAAATGGAGGCCTTCAGGCTCGATAGAAACACCACCAAATCGGATCTTCAAGTAGTTGGTGCTGATGAAGCCTTGACCCAAGAGCCGAATGCTGAGCCCTTTATGATTTGGGCCCAATGGAGGATCCACGGCAGTAATCCTTGGAATCTCATAGTAGAGGAACTTCTGTGATGCCTCCACGAAGTCCTGCTGGTTCAAAGCCACTTCAAACTTCACCTCGCCCTGAGTTACAACGGCAGGAGATACACATTGCAAGAATGTATCATTGACATAGACTCCTTGCACTGTCAGTGTTCCAAATCGACATCGGATCGATGAAGATGCGCCAACCGGTACTGTGGCGGATTCAACAAGGACGGTCGTGTTGCCACTGATAGGGCCCAAGTATGGATGCAAGTGGAAGTAGGTGAAACCCAAGAACTGGAATTTGGCATCGCTACCACCTGTAAAGTTCTGGCCATTGTTGGACAAAGACACCTGTACTTCTCCAGGCGGGGCGATAGGAGTCCTACAAAGCACCAACGCACTGGAGATGAAACGAAAGGCGGGCACAGTCAGATCCCCAAACTTGCATGTGAGCCGACCATCGTTGATGAAGTGTGCCCCTTCCAACTGAACAATAGTACCGCCTCTTGATGATCCAAATGCTGGCGTAACCTTTGCCACCGTAGGGGTGATGTAGTACTTGAAACGCACAGCTTCGCCATTGGGTCCGATTTGAACACGATTCTGCCCATCCGCAGATAGTGTTAACTCCACAAGACTCGGCTCATTGAAGGCAGGTGAGGTGCAAGTGGCCTCGTTTTGAGTGACCATGAAGAGCGGAACGGCGATGTTTCCGAAGAGACACTTGATATTCCGCGAGTTCAAGATGGGTACATCTGAACGCAAAGAAACCAAGGTATTTCCAAACTCAGGTCCACTCAAAGGTTCCACCAAGGAGATGCTCGGAACAAAGCGACGGTAGTAGAAGGTGAGTTGCTTCATGGGTTGCTGATTTGAAGCATGAGTCGTACCCTTCACCATGGGTGTAGCAGGAATCGTCTCCAAGTCAAATGAAGCTAAATGACCAGTAGGTGAAAATGCTCCATCCACTGGAGGGGAAGTACACTGAAGCTCGGTATCAGAAATGACCAGGGCCTTGCTCTTTCGAGAGCCAAAAACACATTGGAGGAGGATCTCCTCACCATTGGGCTGGAAATGATGGCCATACGCTCGGACGATTGTACCGCCTTCAACGGGCCCTTCATTGGGATCCACTGTATGCACATAGGGATAGGCGACAAAGTTGACATAGGCAGATGGACTTCGAGCTCTACCCACCCCATCAGAAGATAGGCGAACCATGACACGTTCGGAGACAGCGCCATAAGGACGTATCTCCCAATGGGGAGTAGTGCAAACTACTTCACGCTCACTCGCCAGTGATGCCACAGGTACCTCAATGGCACGTTCATCTTCGCCAAAAATGCAGTAGCGGACATCAGCACTCAATCCAGAACCTGCAACGGTCAATGGCAAGTGCCCCAGAGCCGAAACGTTTTCAGGCTCGACTGTAACCACTGCGGTAGCGCTCACGAAACGTACCAGCACGGGCGGAGTGCCACGAATAAAATCCTGGCCGTTGATAGCGACCTCCACCTCATATGTAATGCCACCTGGTGACCCAGCCAGTTGAAAGCCAGTTGGAGGCACCATACACAAGAGGGTGTAGTTGGTACCAATGACCTCCGCTGGTGCCAAAATCTTGCCACCCAAACGACAAATCGCCGTTTTGGCAGGTAAAAAGTTCTCGCCGCTGATGAACAACCGGAAGCCTTCAGCTTGTTGCTTCTCATCAAATTCTGAAGGGTAGATCCTGTGGATCTTCCAGGGCTCTACATAGTCAAATTTGGAATATGGAGGACTTTGGCATCGACCATCTGCCTGTGCAACTCCAATGCTTACTTGGGCAGGACTCTGTGGCCATGGTGGTGTCTTGCATTGGTACAACATATCTGAGATCCTGGTAGCTGGCATCATGGTTGCTGGTGGCTCGCCAAAGCAACAGCTCACCACCTGCGAGAACTCATTGAACGTTGTGTGGCTGTCTCTTGGGACATGCACATCCAAGAGTGTGCCACCTCCCCTCGGACCAAAGCTTGGATATACCGTACCTCGCAATTCCTTAACAAAGCTGAAGTATGCAGTGGTGGGCGTCCAATCTGATCCTCCGTTGATGGAGATCGTGACCGGCACAGTCCTTGTAGCATTGAAATGCCCAATGACCTCTGGAGAAACGCATGTAATCTCTTGCCTGCTTAGCCATCTTGCAGGAGCCACGGAACTTGATTTGCCTTCACCAAAGCGACATAACAAACCTCCCAGTCGCGCTTGTGGAAAGTAGCGACCATGCAACGAGACATTGGTTCCACCCGAAGAAGGCCCAGAGCGAGGTGATAGGCTGTCCACATGAGGTTGCCTGACGTAAGTGAAGCGATGTTGACAAGGCTCGTATTCAAAGATCCTGGTTGCATTTGAAGGGACAACGCGGATACAAATTGGAAAACTGCCAGCCAATATTGGATCCTCTTCACTGTCACAAACACCCCAATCTGCTCCTTGACATAAAGGTTGTTCCACCTCACACCATGACCTTTCCGAATCTTGCTCTGGATTACAGCAGTAGTGATCACATGTCTGGCCAGATGGTGTAAACCAGACCTTCTTGCATGTGCATCCTGCTTCTGTCAGCCTGGGAATCTCCTGTGCAGCTGGCACAGTGCAACCCAATGTGTAGCTGCGATAGTCTGGAAGTACCTGCATGAGTTTGGCAGGCACCCTGGAAGGTCCAATAACGCAGTCGAAATTGAAGTCCGCCAACACGCGAGGCCAGGTGGTAATCGTCAGGGACAAATTGGTTCCTCCTGAGGTCGGCCCCATGACTGGTGTCACTTGTGCCAAGCGGAAGCGCAACTCGGGAGGTTCCTCCGGTACATTCGCATTGGGTCCCGACTCCATGTCCATCGTCATTGCTTCATCCGAAGATGGTGCAGTTTCGCTGCTACCAACAAACTGGAGGTCTAAAGTGGAATGAGACCACTCCTGTCCATTCAAAGACACATGAAGCTTCACATCTCCAGCTCCCAAACGTTTCCAGGAAAACCCATCGGGAGTTGGACAACTGAGGCTGTGTGTAGTATGGAACTCTGCCAGTGTCGACACGAAACTGGTATCCCAACCCATATCACGACTAACGAAGAAATCTCCACCATCAATCCAAATATCAATGACTTCTGGTAAGGACTCATTATATTCCGTGAAATTCCATGTCAAGTTGGACTCCAATGTGCTTGTTGTACTTGAGAACGAAGTACTCGTGGAACTTGTGGTAGATGTTTGGGATGTTGACGTGGTAGAACTGCTAGAGCTTGTAGATGTTGTGGTGAAGGTCGAGCTGCTTGATGTACTCGTTGAAGAGCTTGAGCTACTGGAACTTGAAGATGTTGAACTGCTTGTAGAGGAGCTTGTAGAAGTGCTTGTGGTACTTGTGCTACTAGTACTACTTGATGTGCTGGAACTTGTGCTTGTTGTACTAGAGCTTGTGCTACTTGTCGATGTACTTGTGGAACTTGTTGTGGTAAATGTAGTACTCGTGGTGCTACTTGTATTGCTTCCATTTTCATCTGAAACATCTGACGTGTCATTTGCATCAGATGTCTCTGATAGCTCGCTTGTAGTCGTGGTACTCCGGGTGACCGTTGTGACCTGCCACTCTGGCAGCGATTCATTTTGTGGTGTACGATTCTCAAAGGACAAGTTCATGTCCAAATCTTCCGTGTCATTCACCATTGATTCATTGGGACCATCCACCATCTCTTCTTGACGCCTGGTTGTCGTTGAACTTTGTGTAGTTGTCAAAGTACTGCTTGTGGTTGTAACAGTGGATGTGAGGGTTTTAGTCTTCGTTGATGACATAGGTGGTGCTGTTGTGGAAACAGGGATGGTTGTTGTGACCTGCACGACGGGTCGGGGAGCATAGATTTTACGGGCTCGTTCTTCAAGCCACTCAGTCACATTGCCCACATCTTTCAGGAAGAGCAAATCGCCCCTGTCATAGCCCAAGTGAAGTCCAGCAAAGATCTTGATCTGCCCAGCCAAGGTCAAGGCCTCTGTTTCAACAAACTCAGCCACTAACGCATCGTCAAAGCGCGGAAGGAATGGCACGGCCCGAATGGTATCCTCAATCACATGGTAGACCCATGTGCCATCCTTCATATATGACACACAAACAAAGGGATCTCGTCGTTGCAATGGCTCCATTGGCTTGGCGGAAAACATGATGAAACTCCGAAGTGCTTCAGCTGCAAGGGAAGTACTGCAACGAACTCTGCCATCCCATGTCCACGTAGGAATTTGATGCGTAAGGAAGTTCTTCCGCTTCTGGCGACTGGCAAAGCCACAACGCAGCTCAGCAACAGGCCGGAAGTGGGAACCCCAAACCCTCAGCCAAGTGCTCTGGCCATCCACCACCTCACTGGGATGAACTTCAAAGAGATCCAAAGGCTTTATATATTCCAATTCCAACATACCTTGATGTCGAACGGTCAGTTCTCCAAATGCATCCGTGTGCATCAGGAAAACTCGTCCAAAGCCAACAGTACGACTTGGTGCAAAACACCGGAGCTCCATTTTGGAAACACGACGTGCTCGATCCCTCTCCAGGACGCCTTCAAAGCCACACCAAATCTCATCACCTGGAAAGTCGCCATAGATGGAGACTTCAGCACCACCATCCACATGGACTAAGTTAGGATTGATTCCTGCCAACATATTGGCATTGGTGTTGTATTGAATGCGAAGTCCAGTGACCATTTCATCAACAAGTTGTTGCTCACCGCACGGCTCCACCTGGTTGAAGCACAACGGTGGATCTTCTGCTTCTTCACTTTGATTGGCAAGACCTTGGCTCAAAGTTGCATCACTTTGGTTTGTCTCCTCCATGATGCTACGATTTATGCAGGGCGTGCGGTTCTCTCTGGGAATGATAGGCACATCAGTTACATCCACTTCAGAAGTGAAGAGGAACGTGAGATTCTGTGGCAAGGCATTGTACTCGCGTTCCGTGAGGCTGCAACGAAGCATGTTTTGAGATGTCTGGATAGCAGGGAAAAGTACCAATGTCTCCTTCTCCAATTCCATGATGCATTGAGGCTCCAACGAGGGATGTAAATGTCGACCCTGTGCGTGTAAACTACGTCGTCCAGCAGTGCCTGCAGGCCATGCCATCGAAATGGTCGGTGCAGGGAAGATGGCAATGCGGCTGTGCCAATGAAGAAATCGTGGTCGCTCGGGCATTCGATCTGCCAAACCCAACTCCACATAGACATTGGACAATAGCTGGTCTTGTCCTGGTGGTGCAACAGACCGGCCATGGCCAACACGTGGAAACCATCTCTCCCAGGCCGCTTCTGATACAGCAAGAAGCCGCAAGAACAGTACCCTATCACAAGAGCTTTGGCTGCAAAGACTCCATGCAAAGGCTGAAACTTCTGAGAAGACCTGTTGGACCTCTTGTTTCACTATGTAACTGTAGTTCAACGAGCTCGTCTCAAAGGCTGCAAAGAAATCGTTGATCTTAGGAACATGACAGCTGGCAAGGTTGTCATTGACAGGATCAAGGAAGGCTTTGGTGTCAAAGTACACCATGCTTCCAGGATCAACTTCACGTCTCCTCAGCTTGTTCAACTGGTCCAACACTCGTTGCTCTTCACCCAAAAGGCCATCATTGGTGACGTTGTCCCCCGCCATTCCAGTCATGTTCTCCGGACACCAACCTCGATACGCCACATTGATTCCTTCACTTAAGGTGTCGCTGAGAAACCTCTCCATGAGCATCAGGATTGCACTGGGACACTTCAGTGCCTCTGCGCTAGTTCTCAAAGGTGGGCCTCTTTGACATTCTTTTTCCAGATCAATGCTGAACCACTGATATGGTGGTTCTTCTGGAGCCAGTGACATATTCCACCATTTTACTCCGGTATCGTTCTCTGACACGTTCTCTACGCCATCACTGTCTTCAGACATGTTGCTCAGACTGGACAATCGCCTTGTTGAATCATCACTGCTTCGTTCCGATCGGTTTACTGCGTCTGCGAAGCAAGCCATCTCTTTTGACTGCCTGATCAGTTGCAACCACTTCTCCACGTGCATCTGCAACCAATCAAAAGGCTCCTTGGACGCACTTGCCCAGAACCGGCATTGCAATCGATGAGTTCGAAGAGGCGCTAAATGATAGCCTAGAACAGCTGCGGGCATTCTGGAACCCTCCACAAAGACCCGTGGAGAAATGCTGATGGTAGATGGTTTGACCACCAGTTGCAAGGAACGAGTGATGAGGATTTCGTGTCGTCTATCCATGACCAAGTGAACCGTAACGAATCCAGGATCCATCTCTGGCACATTGCACTCCAACATCTCGGAGGCATTCCACTTCACCATCCTTGCAACCACCAGTTGAGCACCGGTGCCTTCCAGACTTTGCCCACCAAAGCGGCAGAGCAGCTCCTTCTGAGCAAAGTTGTTAAAGCCATCTCCAGCAATGTGAAGTGTTTGACCTGTCTCGTAGGCGTATAAGATGACCGGTCTAGCCCAACGCACCATAGGACTTTTGATAAACTCAAATGGTTTCTCGCTCCATTGCTTGTTACGCCTTGCACTGGACGGCCAAGAAAGTTGCAAACCAACATGGCCTGCTTCATGTAGAGCAGATTGACACAAGACCTGATTCAACGAAACACGTAAGGCAGCGGTTGCTGGAGCAGATCCGAAAGTGCAATGATAGTCATCCTCTAGCAACGGCAAGATGCGACTTCCAGGCAAGGAAACTTGCCAGCGACCAGCTCTGGGGGCCCAAGCTGGCATTGGATCATGAATGGCAAAAGATGGAAACACTGTCAGATTCAGCCAAGATTGTTCTGGAATACCATAACGAGCCTCGAAAGTTGAACCTCCCTGTGTGAAGAAAAGTCGCACTGCGTGTGTCACTGGTGGTAGATCTAAAGGTACCTGACATTGAACTTCACGTTGAGACACATAGACTGCTGTTGCTGACCGAACACCTGTATCGTTGGTCAGGTTGTTGGGGTAGGTCACATTCCAAGCAAACGTGCAGTAGCCGAATGCAGGTGCTAACTGGCGTATCGGAAAGAAATCTCCACCAAAGAAGGAGATGATCTCACCTCGTCCCATAAGTACACTTGTTGGTGCCAGTGCAGCAGCCAATGGTCCAACACCACCATGAAGGATGGTAAACACAAGGCCTTCTGCTGCCACAGGATGAAAGTTCCTGCCACCATCAAAGGAGACTTCTGATAAATGATCAACTGAGCCCAACTGTGACGTCAGCTGGATGATTGGCAGTTCACTTGGGGAAGGACATCGCAGCTCAGTGCCTGAGAGCAAAGTTCCATTCGTGACAAGGCGCGTTAGCGACCAAAAGCATTGGACTTGTGACGGATCTGCAATGTCAAAGGGATAGTTCTTACCTTTGACAAGGACAGACACATTCACAGGGCCAAAGTCGGGCTGCAAGCGGAAAAAGTTTGGTGTCCTTGTGTACACAAACTTGGTAGGTTTTGAGGTCGTCAATTGTGGATCTCCCGTACGTCCAAAGGCCGGAGCATAAGTGAGGCGGAAACCAACCTCTCTGCTGGTGCCTCCAGGATCACTATGTCCAGCCCTTCGCAAAGACAGGCTCTTGACAGGCTGATCAGCAATGCACAGGATATCATTGCTACCCAGGAATACTGCCTCTGATCGGGCTTCCGCTCCAAGACCGAACAAACATCCCAAGGTGGCGACTCGGGGCAAAGCACTGGCAGTTGTCACCTGCACGGTGTTGTTGCCAGTTGTTGCACCAAACGCCGGAGCCAAAGATGATGTCCAAAGTTCTGCGGCTGAAATGATGTAAACCTCGTATATCTCCTGAGACCATTCTGCTCCGTCGTTGGAAACTTGAATCGTCACATTGGAAGTTCCTGGTAGTTCGTAGAGGGGAAGTTTACAGCGGACCTGGGTAGCGCTGATGAACATGGCATAGGGCGATACAATCGTATGGCCAACAGTATCAAGTACCCGGCAACGAAGACGATTGGTATTGACAAAGCCAAGTCCGATCACCAACAAACTGGGGTCCTCTTCAAAGTCAGGAACTCGACGGCTTCGATCGAGCCAAGGTAACATCCTTGGATACACAGCTGTAACCTTTGGAGTATACAGCAGCATCGATGGAGACACCTCCACAGTGGCCACACCACGAACCAAAAGGCCCAAATTCGACGGGGCTGCCTCATCTGGATCCACAAAATAGGTACTGAACATCATGCCAGGTGGAAAAGTTACGGAGTAATCCACCACGGGCGCACTTAACAATAGGCTCAACTCTACCAATGGAATCTCCACCAAGCTGAGACTTCCAGTTGTTGGCGCACTATAGTTGGTCGGTGCCACCCACAGCTTTACTTGTGCGTGCCCTTGGAACTGGGTGTTTTGTGCTAGAAGTTTCACAGGAAGAGTCGACATGTTTACCTCCTGACCAACAAGACCAACCTGCACCCTCACGTTTGACGAAGTGGTCTCTCCTCCCAAAGGGACGGTAAAGACTTGTCGTTGAGGGTACAGCATGAAGGATGCCTCCGAGGGTAAGGAAGTACCATGGATCTTCAAGGTGATCTTCACCTTACGTCCTTCTTGAAGACCAGGAATAGATGGTGGAAAGCAGGCTACGCGCTGACTGTCCAAGACCCATGGAGTTGATTCAGCTTCTCCATCAAATCCATCAGGTTGGAAGATGCATCTGGAATCTTGTGTCTCTCGCAACAAACTTCCCAAAGGTCCACCATACAGTACAAGCGGTGTGTTGCTTCCAAGAGCTGTGGCATTTGGCGACACTCTGCCAACAATCGACTTTTGCAAGACCTCAAAGGGAACGAAGTTCTGAGCCACCGCGAAGAGAGAATCATAGTTCAGTACACCAACCTGCCATATTCCCAAGGCTGACGTCTCTGGAATGCGACAACGGACTCGAGATGTACTTTGAAAGCCAGCAGTAGAATCTGTCGAGCTGGTTTCCTCCAGCAAAATCGATGTAGCATGCTCTGGATCAGTGCGGTAGTCATCAACAACCCTAGGACAAGGTGTAGCTGTATGTTCAGGCACAGTGCCATTCATATCCATGGGGTCATCGACCTCGGTGTCGTTGGAGATGTTTCCTGCAGAAGCACTTGCGCGGCCACAACGTGAGCCAATGAGCTGTGCGTCCAAGAGCAAGCGGCCATTGCTGCCATAGGCGCGAAACTGACAACGGGCCCCTTCTTGTACATTCAGTGCACGAACTTCAATAGATGTTCCAGCAAAGACCTTCGAGAAATTCCCTTTGGGCAATGGAAGTACAAGAGGATCCCATGCAAGCCTGAGGTCCAAATTGATGGGATAGTGAAGCCTGCCCGCATCAGTGGAAAGTTGCAACTTGGCGGTATAATTCACTCTCCGAGCCTCTGCCATCTTCTCTGGCAAGACTGGCGACAAACAGCTCACCAAATGCTCAGCTTCTTGGCAGCCCTTGAGAGTTTGACCACAAGCACAGAAACGAGTCACCTCCGGGTCGGTGCAACGCATCACACGGGCTGGTGCAGCTGTGGAAATGAAATCTGGCAACGTGGTGCTCTCAGTTCCTTGGCCAGTTTGATGTTGGCTTTCATAGACAAACCACATGCAGTAGATGGCCTTGCTTTCAAAAGATCCAGCTTCCTCCAACTCCTGCAAAGGTGCTGAGACACCATCTAAGATCACCGGAACTGGACGACGTGGGCCAACCAAATTGGGACGAAACTGTGAGACGTGCAGTGGATCTAAGACCTCAAAGACAGGCTTTTGATCCACATGTGGTTGGGCCACCATACCACCCTTGAAGCGGATCATGATCTCATAAATCCCAGCTCTGAGCGTTTGTGGTAAAGGACAAATGACCAGACTGCTATTGAGATTCACCGATGGCACCATGACTCTACTGTGACCTGATGTCCCGTTGAGGAAGAATGCACAATCGCCACCGGTGTCCGGTGGAAAGTGAGCCCCATAGACGTACAGCCTACGACCCGGCTCTTGGAAAACCACCGTGGGTCTGATTTGGTTGATCACCGGCGGATCTGCCACAAATACCATGACAGATGGTTTTGGAGTCATCGGATCTTTCAACACAGGCCCTGTCAGAGAGACTCCAAACAATCCATTGCCCAAAGCCACCGAATCCGATGTCATTCTGTCCTGCCGAATACCAAGAGGCCCCGAATGAAAGGAGCATTTCGTGATGTTGTGCGCCACGGAGACCACAGACCCCTCATGCTCACCCAGCCAACATCTTGGAGATATAGTACCATTCCCAATCGCATGAGTGAAGTGACTGCCAACAATGTCCAATATGGTGCACTTCTCACAGAACATGTCAGTCCCCGAGTCAGCACTGACCCGGACAGGACTGGCATCAAAGAGACTTGGGGCTGCAATCACGTCCATGGCAATGGGTGGTTCTGACCAGTGGACTCCACCGTTCAACGAAACTCTAAGTTGACAAGTACTTCGCCCGCTGAGGCCAGACCAAAGACGTCGCACCTGTGGCAATGGGCAAGACAGCAAACCATCCTCCTGGTTGCGAACATATCCGAACTCGGTAGCCACAGAACCATTGACAAAGTCCACATCATAGCAATTCTCCATGCGGCAAAGAGGTTGCACGTGCGATGGCACAGGGCCTGTCATCTTGATGTCTGCAGCCAACTCACTCAAACCAACCATGACAAGTGGTGTTGACGTTTGTGCTGCATCCAGAGTGGGCAAGACCTGAATGACCATCGGCTCCAGTGATAAGGCTGGATCAAAGGGTCTATCTGGACTGAAGACCAATGACACACTGAGATTCACATCGGGTGGAAACCCTCCGTCAGGAGAGTGACATGTCCAGGAGATGTTTGGCATACGTCGAAGAACCTTCTGTTCGGTGGTGTTGAACGGATGTGCTTGCATTCGTAGATCATCTTCTGCAATTTTTCCTGGAAGCACATTGGGGTCAAGCATCACCGCTGGTGTTGGAGCAGCCACAGAAGGCATCCCAAAATCACACCAAGCCGTTGTAGCTCGCTTCAACACCTGGTACTGCAATAAAGACTCCGCCGTCGTGGTCAGATTCAAAGAGATGCTTTGGAATGGAGGAACCAGATTTGGCCCGTGCGAATGCATTGAAGCCTGTCGAACAAAGAAGATTGGCAAGGCATTGGACCAAACCAAACCATCAATCGTGACTGAAAGGTAAGCCTTCTCATTGGCATAGAGCTCATGATGCTGCACTCTGCAAACCACCTCAGTCTCATTCAGCACTAAAGCCGTGAAGTACCGCTCCTGGAGCAAAGGGAAGTCCCATTCCAGTTTGCACCTTCTTTGATCGCTTCGAGCCATATGCTTGAAGAAAAACTGCTCCCCCAGAACACGGATGAGCAAAGGCTCAACGCTGCTGGTGTCGTTTCTTTCGACCACAACAGATACCTCCGGATCGATCTGTCGAATTTGTACCACTGGAAGCACGTAGATCTTCGGCAACTCTGCCACCTGAGTCAAATAGCCCGTGTTTTTCTTGGCCACCAAGTAAGCCAAGATTGAGCGATTTGTCATCATGTGACCCCTAAGTGTCATCGCTTGTGGTGGAATCCGACATCGCAATTCTTCACTAGTGTCTCCATACTCCGCCATGATGAAAGCCAAAGCTCCATCGTTTCCAGAAACATTGGCACCTGCAAGTGAACAGTGAGACTCCCTCACATCTTGCCATTGGTGGGTGTATTCCACTTCTGGAACGTCAGGGCAACTGTCCTCAATGAGCCCTTGCCACATACTCGCTTGACGAATTCCGAAGGACTCGAAAATATATCCTTGAGAATTGAGATCGTAGAGAGCACATGCGAGTTCAACATTTGCTGGGAAGTTGGCTCCTTGAATCACCAAGTCCAGGTTGCTACCCACCGTCCAAATGCTGGGAGCCATATGATGAACCTCTGGCGCTTTCAAAATCCTAACCGGTTGACCAAGAACATCACTAATGGTGGCTTTGCCATCTAAAGAGATGGAAACGTTGATGGAATCACTGGCAGAGTCAGAATATGACAAAGCAGGGCAAGGACATACCACCCGCATAGTACTATTCCAGGCATAGATGGTTGCCTCTGCATCAAACACACGAGAAGGTGGTCCAACGGTGGTGAACAAACAAAGGGCGTTATACACAGAGTAGCGCCACTCCATGAATTCTGCCTCTGATGCATAAAGTACCACACTATCGCCTTGACCTCCTGCAAAGCAAGCCGCCTCCTCCTGCAAGGAGAAGACCCACCGTGGATAAAAGATGAAGTCCACGGATGTCAAAGACAACTCATGAAGCCAGCTCGCGACTTTCAGCTTTGCCACTCCTGCTGGATGATATGCGGGAGTTGTGCAATAGATCAAACTCTCATTGAAGTACCGTGCTGGCATATAGAGATTGTCATCAAATGCACAAGACAGCCGCCCTTGTTGTGTGAAGCCATTTCCCACCACTGCGATGAGGGTGCCTCCAGTGACTGGACCAGAATCTGGTGTTACAAAGGAAATTCCGAGGCGTGGCAACAAACGAACAGGAAAGGCTTCAGCATCACTAAGGACCGTCAGCTGCTGGTCTAAAAGGTCTGGTGACCAAATTTGAGCCAGCAGAAAACCACCGCGAGCACGTGCCTGAACCACTGCTGGAGCTGCTTGCTGGGCAACACACTTCAGATATTCCACATTTGCCTCAAAGATCAAACGGTCCGTCTCCTGCTCCAAAGCAACCTGTTCTGCAGTAGGTACAAATCGAGATACCTCATAGGAGAGGTTGTCCAAATCAAACGTGGAATTGGTTTCATTCTCCCATCCTGGTTCACTCATGTACCACGGCAGCAAGGTCCCATTGATGAAAGTCAAGTTCTCTACCTCGCAATCACCAAAACAACCAGGTCGATCACTGTCACGACGTGTGAGTGCTTCAATCTTCATAGCATTGACCTGGTTCCGCAAAGTGTTGATCCTTGTTTGTAATGACGTATACACCTCACAAGCATCAATCTCTTCTGGCGTATAGGCTGGGACTATTGCATCAGATAGCGCCACTCCTGGAGCTCTGCATTGCACATGGGTAGAGGAGATGTAGCTGTAGAGTGGAACTCGTTGAGGCTGAACCATGGAGGCAGACTGGAAGATGCACTCGTCGGTGGACCGGAAATTCTGACCATAGACGTTGATGGGACGTCGCGTCTCCGTGCCTTGCGGCTCTCCAACACTAATCGCAGGTGGAGACACGCTGGTGACACTGGGAGAATCCACCAACCTCAGGATAAAGCCTGTGTCTTTCGCTGGAGCACCACCAAAGGTGACCCACACGGAAGCATTCATGATCATCGTTGAGGTTGGCGAACGGAAACGAAGTGCTGTGCTGTTTACTCTCAACGCCTGGCGGAGAAAACCTGGTGAGATTTCAACCAGAATCTTCAATCCGATTCCTCGCGGGAAACCAATACCACGTATGGTAATCCAACGTGGGGAGTTTAAGGCTGCCAACTGAGGCGACATGCTGTGGAACTGTGTCTGCTCGAATAGAGCAACTGGCCGCGGTGCAAGAAACCACTGCACGCCATTGGGAGACACCTCCAACTTCAGCCGATGCAAGCTAGGAAAGGGATGGTTCGTAGTCAAAGGTCCACACCTGGCTGTTGTCAAAGAAACCCATGTTAGATTGAAGGTGTAGCCCCTCCCAGATGGCCCTGTTGAAGTCACCCTACAAACTGAAGGCGATGATTGCATTGCAATAGCTGCATCCAATGGCTCCATCGTCAAATTCACCTGGAAGTCACCATCCAAAACAGCCACCACAGTGCCATCAATCTCAGAGATTCTTCGAGCATAACGAGCCACACCATCCACCGTCTCGGTCACCAAATTCACTGCAGCTGCGGCTGGATTGACGCTCACCACACGAAGTTGCGGAAGAAATTGGATCCTGCTGCCAATAGTTAACCAATCAGCTGCACGGGATGCAGGACGTACTTGAAGCTGCTGTAGCCCCAGAGGTGTCAGGAACGGATAGGTGGCTGCAGGAAGAAATTTGTCCCGCCTGAAGAAGTTGAGATCGACTGGCAAATCGCAGCTTGCTTCATCCTTTGACAAACGCCTGCCAGGCACCACCTCTGAGACAAAGGTATCAGAGAGCAGGCGGCATTCCAACTGTGGAAGTGGTGGTGGTGTCTCCTTGCTAGCCTTCTCACCCAGCTGCCAAAGCAAAACCTCCTGTCCATCAAGTACAAGCAGTTCTTCTTGACTTGGCATTCCCAACACGCTGGTGGAGTTACCGGAAACTGAAGCAACTGCATATACGAGGCGACCGGTGTTCTGATCCACCACACGAATGGTTCCATCAGATCCACTGCAGTAAAACCATTTTTGAGCCATTCCAGCTTCTACCACCTGTGAACCACAATTCCAATATGGTCGTGAGAGTGTGAAGTTGGAACCTTCTGTCATCATCCAAACAGCGGGGTCAGCAGATGTGTCGATTGGCTGGAAATTCAGCCTTGAAAGTCCATCACTATCATCACTGCCATTGACCTCTGAGGCTGAAAACACCGATCGCACTTTGCTGGGCAAAGGATGCAGTGGTGGTGCTTGCAAGGAGATGACCTCCCCAGCAAAGGTGAGGCTGCCAGAGATGTTGAGTTGTATTGCGTCCCCTTGTACGATCAAAGTAGGAGCAAGTGCGAAGATCGCTGGTAGGTGCTTGTAGGTCAATTGAACACCAGAGCTGATCCAAAAAAGGCCTCCATCCAAGGAGACCTCAATGAGGAAGGCCTCACTTGCATCCTCTGGAGATCGCAAAGGCGGTGCAGGCGGTACAAAGGAAATGGCCGATTCATTGTGTACCTGAAGTCCCATGGCCAAACGGCCAGCAATTCGCAGGCGCAAATCTTCGCCGATGAAGCCTATACCGTTTGCAGTGACCCTGGTTGGCTGAGTGGCATCGAAAATCACCTCGGATGGCCAAATCGTATGAATCGTCGGGGCTACCACGAGGTCCACCCAATGACCTTGTACTGGAAACTGCTGGCAGTTTGGAGAATAGGTCACAAACAACTTGCGACCAACCATTTCCACCACATCCGGAGGCATCTCACATCTGGCTGAGAAGGGACCTTCAGCTTTGGCATTACGTCGCCAACTCTTTGGTGGAGCTCCAGGCCATCGATACAACCATGTAGGTCGAGTGAGCACCTTCAAGCGATCTTCTTTCGGAGAGCCCTCCGCTTGATCAGTGGAGATGGTACAGCAACCATCCAGCCCTGTGTGAATACCTGTTCCTGTCAGTCGCAGATGTGGTAGAGCGGTGGAACTCCGAGCGATTTGTATTGTCTTTGGGCTAACCTCGGCAATGCTTGGTTTTCTGACCAAAGGCAAATACACCTTGTCAGAAAGTACCTGTGGAATTGAAGACAACGTGACGAGGTCAATTTGTATCTCTGAACGTCGATCAAAAAGGTGACCACCACCTACCATCATGTCGGAGAGGTGTCCATATTCTTTGATCCAGCGCTGGTGCGCATCGATACACTGTAAGTGACCAGGCTTGATCCATTTCACCACTGTTGTCACCACCTGCTGCCAGCTTGCAGCACCTGACTGATACAGTGACATCAAGGACAACCTGCATGCAACCAGTTTCTCAATCTTTGGGCTGTTCCACATGGTTTCCTCCTGTGAGCTCTGGAACAAAAAGCTTACCTCGATGGCAGCCTCGTCATCATCACGTTGTAATGATTCGGAGAGCACCAAGCAGCTGGGGGCGACTGCCTGAAGAGAAACTTGGGGTAGTAGATCAATCTGCGTTGGAGCTTCCAAGATGGGTGATGCCGGTCCACTTGGGTCAGTGAAGGTTAAAAGGAAATCCTGACGACCATAGGAAGCTAATGGCACCTCCCCCTGCACGATGGAGACGTGGGTCGCTGGCCACCGTGAGTTTGTCGCTGTCATGGTGGCAGGAGAAATGCACATGGCCAATGTGGAATTCAACACCTGGGCAGGCGAAACCAACCAACTGGATGCATTCAAAGCACCAGGAGAGGAGAAAACGCAGCTGTACGCTGCACCAAGCGTGAAGCCAGAACCCATGACCAGCAGAGCGCAATGATGTGAATCCGCACAGGCTGATGGCAAGGCCCTTGCTCCAGCGATGCGTGGATGTATCTTGACACTTCGTTGTGTATCAAACCAAAGGCCACTCCTGAATCGAAGTGAGAGATTCAGCGATGGCGCTTCCTGATCATTCCATGGCACCATGTCTTGAATGCCAGACGAGACTTCAAATCTGCAATAGAACATGTAGCTGCCGTTGGTCATGGTGATGTAATCAGCGACACCATCAGCCGAACTTGATCCTTCACGTGCCCGTCGCGCCACCGGAGCGCTCCTCCAAAGACGGCAGCCTTCCACGAAGTTGCGGACGAGATCAGCAGTTTCTCCCTCCCATCCTGAAAGGGAAATGCCCAGTCGCAAGAGGACCACGTCTGCCCCTGCAGCTTCAGAGGGAGACCGACCCGACTCGCTTTCGGCACCACTTCCATAACGTAGCAAGTCGGCGGCATCAACATGTAAATCAAAGACAGATTGACTTGTCACCACTGGCAGCGCCAGGTCGGACACCGGCAAAAATGGCGGCTCTGCAATCGGACTGTAGCCTGCAGAGCTACCGGCACATTGTAGCTGTGGTGACTGCAATATCCATGAAGAATTCGTCGGAATGCGGCAGCGCAAATCTGCTGCATAGAAGGCCTCTTCTCGGACCGCTTCACACAGAATGGGAGAAGACCATCCCATTTGAACCATGCAAGGCAAAATCGACACTGGAAGCTGCCCCGTGCTGCCAAAGGAGATCAATAATGTCTGATCTCCTGAGGCTGCTCTGACATACGATAATGCCGAAGACTCCGGTTCCAAAGATGGTCTCACGAAAACCTCCATGGTAGAGAGAAGCTGCACACCAAATCCTGCAGATGTACTTTCATCAAGACAAGATCCTGGAGTACAAAGAAGCAGCTCACCCTTGGCCAGTGTCGTTGAGGACGTTCCATGGGGCATTTCGGGCGTCTCCAATGAACAAAGCAATAAGGTTGAGTTGATGCGAACTGCTTGGACCCTCTTTGATAGCTGCATGGGATATCGGGTCTCAGCTGGCCATGTCATCCGAAAACTGCAGTATTGTGCCTCATAGGCGCTGAAGAGCCCCGAGACAGCAAAGCGAACAGTCGCATGTGCTGGCACCGTGGTGGGATGTACCGTGAAGGGGCCGACTGCAGGTTGGAATACCGTAAGACTTTCAGTGGCCAAAAGTGCACCATCCTGACATGGCGTGACCTCTTGCAACTGCAGCACCTCTTCCACTGTTGAAGGATCCACTAAGTAGAATGACACATTGACGACTGCTTCCCCAGGTAGGCCAGTTGCAGTATAAGGGCACAACAGCGAGTTTGATTGAGGCTGACAGAGCCTACACTCTTTGGCCAGCAAATTCGTGGAGTCCAACCAGGGTTTGGAGATCAGTGCATAGATGGTCTTGCTCAAGCCCGAGCCTGTCACGTGGATCATTGGAAAAGCTCCTGTGGATTGCACCTGTGGCACTGCTCCAAAGATCCAAACATTGGTTGCTAAGTACACCCTGATAGGGCTGGACACAAGGCTTGAAGTTTCCACCACTCCAGTTTCATTGACCCCGAGTGGAACATGACTGAGGGCGTAGTAAAGCTGAAACGCTGTTGCACTCGAGGCCTCTTGGAAATTCTTGTAGTTGGCAAAATTCAAAGGACAAACCACGAAAGACGTATTGAGATACATGAGTCTCGACGAAGCAAAGAATGAGTAGTTCGCTTCCTCTGTAGAACGCCATGCGCAATACCAGTGATTGTACGTGCTCATAACTGTTGTTTCACCAGGCACTTGAATCAGAACCTCCAGTGGCTTTGTGCTCGACAGCATGGCCCCTGCTGCAACATGTGGTGTCCACATGACCGCCTCAGGCGGATCCACTACCTCCACATAGAGCTCTGTCGGCAAGACCCACTCTAAGTTCTCGTGGAATGAAACCGACAAATGCACCTTCTGCGAAGCAGCTCCACGTAGATTCTGCAAGGTTGCATTGATGTCCTTCAGCAAGCATTGGACAGAGGAACTTCTCACTCTGGCCTCTACGACCACTGGTACGTCCTCAGACTCCATGTTGAGCAAACACCAGGCTTGAACAGCAGCTGGAAGATTGGAAGCTTGCAGGGTAACACTTTGCCCTCGTGTACGTGCCAAGAGTTTGGGACTCACATCCCAAAAGTGTGGCCGTGTCCAAAGGGGCATCGACATTGAAGGTAATGCTGTGCCACGAGTATCCTCAAGACCAAGATGTAGACTGCTCAAAAGCGGAGCACCCAAAATCTCAGGAGGAAGTGGGCAACGTATGTCCGCCAGCACTTCACTATCTCCAACTTCACCAGTTGCTGGTACCCTGGACAACACATGATCCGGGATTCGAAACTCTTCACGAGCCCAGACACAAGTTGCTGGAACCGGCCTTGGCCAATAGACACCCACAATGGTTACAATCCGCAAAGTCGTTTCCACTTGAAACGTCTCGTTATCCTCTGTAAAACCCCAGGAGGGTGAAAGTCGTAGACCCAGTGTTGCCTTCTTCGTCCAGTTTTCATGAAGTGCTGGAGCTTGTGGTGCCTGTATTGGTGGACTCGGTGGGCTGGAAACCTCTGCAAAGGCTTGTGGAGGGCCATTCCCGACATATTCAGGTTGGCCAAAGGTCCATTTGAAAGCAGGGATGGAGGTCCAGGCAGTACGGTGCTTACCCACAGCCACACTGACTTGAAGCTGGTAAGATGCAGGAGACACCTCAAGTTCTGGATCAATATATGGAGAAGGACTTTCACGAATTGTAGCGCTGCGGTTGGAGTAGAGCAACGCCCAGGCAGACAGACGTGGAATTCGAAATTCACACTGCACCAAGCCGTCATACTCTAAGACACCAGAGATGGAGGACACAACAGGCACCAAACCGCGATCCACATAGGTCAATTCTAGATCCACCATTTCTTCAGCCGGGTCTTCAACGGTAGTAAGATCACTGGAAAGACGACAAACTGCGGGTTGACGCAACAATGATGTCAAGTCAGCACCATCCTTGCTGGAATCAGCGCTTGTGGCATTCTGCACGCGAACCGTCATTCGGAAAGTGAGGCTCCCGTAGTGATTGCCACCAGTCACCAACGTTGGATCTTCCAGCCACACCTCTGGGATCTGCTGCACCTCGGAAATTTGCAAGGCCATAGGAACCTCTTGAGGCACGGATGAAATCTTCGTTGGCAGCAGGTCCTGTGAAGTCTCCATCTGCGTCCGAGCCATCCACAAGAGCTTGGATGCAATTCGTGCTGGAGGTCGTTGACCTTGACTATCACCACAAATCGCTACCACCAGGTAAGGCCGTGTGGTGTTCTTGGACATCAACTGTGGAGCTCGACGAAGAGCTGTGTCAACATCACAAAGCACATCACCTTGTAATGCATCACTGATCACCTCTGCAGGTGTCCAAGAAACATTCTGCAAATCATCTCGGATGGCTTTGCTCCGTCCTTCAGATATACTGTGATTGTCATCATCAATCAAAGGAAGCAAGCGGCATTTGCTCATGGCACAAGTGACTGGAAGCCCGAAGCAAGGACCGAAACGAAGTTGATACTTGTTGATCTGTTCAAGGCAATCGCCTGAGGCTTCAGGAGGCACGGTAGAATGGTATAGCACTGGCAGCTTCGGGAGGATTTCGATCACCAAAGGTACAGTCATTGTCGGAGGAGACTCCACTGTGGCTTGTAACTCCCACCTCGCTGAAGCCACCACTATCTCCTCATGGATCTCTAAGGCCACCGGGCAGCTTAAAGCGGTGTCATTGACTACCATGCCCATGTAGGTGACTGGTACCACTCCAGAATTGGCTGGTGACCACCGGCATAGCCAGATTTTCCCAACGAAGCCATAGCCGATCAAAATAACAGCCTCTGGCAAAGCTGAAGATTCCAAAATGCTGGGAACCACAGCAAAGGTTGGTGTCACTGTACCTTGCTTCGACGCAATGGTTGGTGCCTTGCTTCCCCAAAGGGACTTGCCCTGAAGACGCAGCATGGACCCATCAGACTTGTTGGTGGGCACCATGAGGTCGAGGCCAGCAATCATATTTTGTGATGTGTTGTATGCTGGAGTACCTGGTACGGTGCCCATTCCTGACCACGGCTGTAAACCTCCACCATCGCCAGTGCTGGCATTGCAAAGCATCGTTCCATCCCCAATAAGCAGAGCAGGAACAAACAATTCCACTGCTTGGTGTAGTGGGCCAGTGGCAACCTGCACATCCTTGGAAGAATGATTATACCACCAACAGGTTGAGTTTGGTATCACCTCTGCAGTGACATTCTTTGCTGGAGGTAGAGGATTCTCTTCACTGGGAGCTGGATTGACAGGAACCAACCGAGTAACGTTCACCTCTGCAGCTATAGTGGGTAACCAGCTGTCAGTTTCCGTGCTGACTAGGGAAAAGTCCACCAACCATTGCCAAACTTCATCCGTTCGGTAGGTGAGGCTGCCACCGAAGCCTCCCTCCAGAGATGTGTTCCAATTTGGTGCAGAGCAAGTGACTCTATCATCCTCCAGTTGCCCCTTGACCAAATAGGCTCGTGTAGGCATTGGCCCAAGAAGGTTGGCTTCCACATGTCGAAATCGGCAATGGATTGATAAAAGACCATCTGCAGCTGAATCCACACCTGCTACCTGAAATACTACTGGACCACCCGCATCAGACACAGACTGCGTCTCCTGTAGAATCAAAGGTTCAGGTATGGCCACATGTAGACAGCTTGTACCCTCGCATGGTAAAGCCAAGGATGACAAAGCACCTGGGAGACCATAGCGCAGCTGCATCGTGTTCACCTGAAAACCTGCAGCACCACGATGTCGCATACAGCTGCTAGAGGCTGCAAGACACGTGACGACAGTGTCGTTGATGATGCTGGCTGGTACATGGCAAAGGTCGCGAAGATATGCACTGGAAGTACTAGGAAGCCACACACACTCTAAGCTTGCACCCGTGCTGTGCCCTTGCTTCAGTGCCACCCGAAACCATTCAAATCCAGTGCCCCGCACTGAGACATTTGACATGTCATTGAGAAGCCTCACCTGTGGAAACAATCCGGTCACCTTCACTGTCTCAGGACCAGCTAAGGTTACCATGGCAGAATCTGCTCGGCTCGACCATGTTTGACCAGCATCCGTAGAGATTTGTACAAGCGCATCCGTGATCCAGGACGAACCATAGGTGGCAATCATCGTATTGACCGACGAATCACTGGCATGACATAAAACTCGAGGCCAACCTTCAGCACCCGAGCCACTCAGGGGAGGCCACACAAATGGACCACGCGTTAGGGATGCCTCAACCTGTACCTGGATCCCAGAAGTTGCTTGGAATCGGCATCTCAAAGTATCATTTCTAGCTGCACTATACAACTTCGTTCCACTGGACCGTTGCAAAGCACTCTGCAAATACGATGCAGGTGGAGGATCCACCAATTCCACTTCAACCAAATGCAAGGGAGGCGAGTTTGTGGCCATCCTAGGGAAGCGGATCAGTCCTGGTAGCACCCTTTCAACGCGGGGCTGGGACTCATTGACTGGGATCGTCACATCTGGCTGGAAAGTGAAGTCGACAGAGTCCGAACGTTTCCAGCCATCATTGAAAACATAGTAGTACAAATGCAATGGAATGGTCACATTGTCCTGGTCTCCTTTCTCCGGTGCCCCGACCAAGCGTCGGGATAAAGGAGGGCTTGAACATCTCACCAAATCACTGTATGGCGACCATAAGGCAATTGTGGACATGGCTGTATGGGAAGCGCCAAACTCACAATAGATCTCCAGCACCTGGGTATCATTGAAGACATCCAATCCCGAGACTGTCAGATTTACCGTTGTTCCTCCTGATGGTGGACCTTTTGTCGGCTGTATCCGTTGAAGATTCACCACAGCTGCCAAGTCTGCCTCCGTTTTTGCAATGCCCAAGGAGAGCCGGAAGTCAGTGATGATGCCTGTGGCATTGCAGGCCTGAAGCTGGATTGAATCGAAGCCATCATATGGATCACTCATCACATTGTCACTGCACCTCCTGTAGGTAACACTGGGCAAACGTGAACTCACATATGGGCAACTCCCAGTAAAGATGGCCCAATCCTGGCGATCATCTCCAATGTCTGTGCTAGAAGCTTCACCAATTTGACGTGCCCCAGCAGGTTGACTGTAACGGATGCCCAGTGAGTCCTGCCCAACAATGAAGCCATTCAGTGCTCTTGTGCGCACCTCGATCTCTTCATCTCCAAAGGAGGTGCAATCAATGGCCAGGCCGGTGATGTTCGAATCCCAACAGGTAGGTACTTTGGAAGCGAGGCCCAAGGCCGAGAGTAAAAATAAGGCGAACATATCACTTCAACAACCTATGAGACACACCAAGCATTCCAGCACTTATCCCGGGGGCGTTCCGAGAAAGCCCGCACCAGGAAAATACTGAAAAGTGTGTTCAAACCAAAGCTTGAG
>ERZ1738540.5-NODE-10-length-26154-cov-6.403234_pt1 | contig 26154 bp, 1 predicted proteins | sample MGYA00581725_ERZ1738540 | MGnify/ENA primary metagenome ERZ1738540 (study PRJEB40740, sample SAMEA7388098) | Antillogorgia elisabethae | biome: Marine coral reef biome; feature: Environment associated with an aquatic invertebrate; material: Seawater | host...
AAAGCATCTTAAGATATGCGCACTGGACATCTTCGCGATTTCCCCGAAAGCTTTCCGATTTCCACCTCCTGAAGACAGTCGTAAAAGGGTCCTCGTTTCCCAGCTCCGTGGAGGAAGTCACTGGAGCTCAAAGTTCCGACGAGATGCTGAAATGATTCCCCTCGTTGCGTGCTGTAAGCAGGCACCACTTCGGTCAGGTGGCCTCAGCTTCTCCTCAGCTTATCGGTACAAAGACACCATCCAGACAGCTTATCCTCCTTTCTTCTTCTTTTTCTTCTTGTCGTCTTCATCACTGGACGTCAGAAGCTGATTCAAAGCCTGCACTTTTTGCGCTTGTTGTGCTACCGCATCTCTCAGCTCCTTCATGTCAGCCTTCATCCCTCGCTCCGATTGCACCATGATTTCAGTGTCAGAAGCCATGGCATTCATCTTCTCCTTAAACTCGTCCAAATCTTTCACTCGCACTTCTCTCTCCAAATGTTCCTCACCTGCATCACTAGACTCCATCGAGATACATCGTGCAATGGGGAAAAAGCTGGTATTGTTCTCCTTGATTTGCTGCTTCACATAACTTTCAGGGCCATTGAGCTCCGCTGGATCTGTCTCTGAGAGGTAGAGGAGAAAGCGAGCATAGGCCCACATGTAGTGATCCTTCAGGATGTGGTTCTCAAACTTCACTCGTTTTCGCTCCAACTCTGACTTGCTGAGTGAGCAAATGAAGCAACTGGACTTCATCTTGTCCTGAATCGACTTTTGCTCTTCTCGCAGATCTGCGAAGGTGTCGATAATGATACCTGAAATGATGGCCGCCATGATGAGAATGATGACCAAATTGTAGACATAGTCAAAGGTAAAACGGGTGTAGGTGAGCTTCGGTCCACTCCAAACTGGTGCGCTTCTGAAACCGTAGTCAAAGTGAGCGCGCAAGCATTCCATCAATGTTGAACACGCAGATGTGTCCTTGTCAGCAAATCCATAGCCCTGGCTGAAGAGCAAGAAACCAGCACCTACAGCCATGTATTGGATGCAGAAACCCAAAACCATGGTGCCAGCGACCTGATCTACACTGACGGTGATGGATTCAATGACTTTGGCCAAGATTGGAATTCTCATGCACAAGTCAATGGTGTTCACCGCATTGAATAGGAAACTCACGAAGAGCCCCAAGAAGGAAAACACCAGAAGGAACAGCGTGTACATCAGCTGACCATCGCTGAAGAAAATCTTCGCCTGCAAGCTCAAACGAAAGAGTGGAGAATTCAACTGATTTTGCAATTGCGGATGTTCTTCCCGCCACTCATCAATCTTGGTCTCAATGATCCAACCGCTGTAGGACAGGATATAGAAACCCAGCCAGAGCACAGAGAGGCTGAAATGCACTGCTGCAAATCCCGTCAGAGCATACACAGAGAGGTGGTTCGGGAAGTGGATGTCTTGCGCAGTGATGGAGTGTTCTGAATAGGAACCTACATAGACAAGGACCAGAATGCTGTTGATGATGGCCGTTGTCAACATGGTTGAGTTGATACATAGCGCAATAACTTCACCAGCTCGATTTAAGGGCCAAGGCTTGTTCAAGAGATCATACTGCTTCTGCACGAAAGAGATGTACTGTCCATTGACCATGTCCGCAAAATCATCAATTTGCGCCTCTGGTGATGAGCGTTCCACATTCACCAAACACTCTTCTTGCCATTTGTGAATCAGGGAGTGGTTCTTCAAGACCCGAATCGCCTTTGGAACCAAGAAATAGATCCTTTGCAGCCGGGAGCCACGAACAATCTCCACCTGACCAAAGAGGAAGTGCAAATATTTCTCCCCCAGCATTTTCTGCACCCTGTCCAAAAACCGATCAAACATTTTGGTCTTGGCCACGCTCCAGTCTTGCTTGGTGAAAACTTGATCCACCGGCTGCTCAATCTTCACGTCGCGGAACAAGGGCGTTTTGGTCTCTGGTGCGTTGAACACGGCATGGAAGAGCGAGTAGCATAAGCCACAAATCTTCAAGCAATCCTCATACTGCTCATCCAAAACGTAGGTCAAGCATGCCTTCTCTCTTTTCGGTCGCACAATCTTCTCTTCGGTTTCGTTCTCGTCTTTATCCACCTCATCTTCATCGTTGGGAGGGATCTCGAACTGAGGGTCGGCTGCCTCTGAACTGAGATTCCAGTGAGTAATGATCTTCCAGCACAAGACTTTAGGCGCCAGCTCCTGAATCATATGTGCCAACGTGGTGGTCTTGTGCAACACCACCTGTTCTTGCTGTTTGGCAAAGTCATTGTCATCTTCAGAAAGTTGAAGCTCCTCCAGAAGCGACATGGCAAATTTCAAGGCAGCAATCTCTGCAGCCCGCATCACGCGAAGCAAATCCATCCAGGTATCAAAGAGCTCCTCGTTGTCCTGGATGAGACCGCGGAAGGTTCCCTCATCATTGCGGAGGTTTTTCCAAAGGAGATTGATGTCTGCACAAATGCCGTTTTCCAACAACGTTCGTTGATTTTCCATGCTGGGACCTTGAACTAACTCAGCAGCTGTGTCGAAGAGTTGCTGTACCAAAACATATTGCTTTTCTCGACCGTTCAATGTCACCTCCTGCATACTCTCAAGGATCATGTGAATCATCTGCGTGGTCCACTGTACGATGTTCGTTGGCTGTTCATTCTTTTGCTCTGCTTCTTGATCTTTCCGCCGTCCCTCCACCTTGTGCTCATCATCATCGTCAGCGCCAGGAAGGGTGGTGGCCGAGAAAATGTCCACTTCCTCCACAGTGTAGTCCGCGCCCAAGAATTCTTGCAGCGGTTGCAAATGGCCTTCACAAAGCTGCTGGATAAGTTTCAACATTCCAGCCATCATATCAATGTGATTCTCCGTGTAGGTGTCACGTTTGTACAAGTCCTCAAAGACACAAAACTGAAATCCGATGGCCTTCTGCAGGTGCATTTCTGCACTGGTGTGAGTTTTGTATGCCTCCTGAAGCGCCACGTTGGGATCACGAAGGATGCGACAACCCAACTTGAAAGCTTCCAAACGCATCAAGGCCTGAGGATGATACAACAGGATGGACACCAACATCAAGGGATCGACTTCAGGTACTTGCGCCTCATCGAAGAAATTCTTCAATTTGGAGACTGTAGAAGCACCTGATGCTACATTGGCACTCTGACGATAGCTGAAGGGACAAAAGAATGTAGCCTTTTCGGTGAGGAAGGTCAAATTCAACTTTCCGTTGGAGTTGTTCACAATGCACTGAGGACTTGATGCTACAGATCTGGCCCAAAGCTCTTCAATCTCTTCACTTCGGCTTAGAAGTTCCTGCAGAATGTTCAACACAGCTCTGCAACTTGACCATAGAGTGAGCTCTGCAGAGCCTCCCTCGTTTAATCCGAGGTCTTCCGTCTTCTGATCCTGGTCATCTTCTACTCCATCGGTTGCGCTTAGGATATCCATCTTTTGAATGCCAAGGAAAGCTACCGTCCGGATTGCGTGACACAGGCGCATGATCCAAGTTTGCACCAAGAATTGCCGATCCTCCATGGGTAATAATTCTCGGACACCATCCTCTGAGTCACCACCATCATCGATACGACGCTTCAAGATCCTTGGCACATCATCAAGCTCGTCATGGTCGATGGAATCCTCTTGGATAGCTTCGAAAACTTCCACCATGGAGGGATGTTGCACGTAGAGCATGTCAGCATTATCCACTTCCAACTTGTCCAAGAAAACATCCAGCATCACAAAGGACACAGACTGTCGCAGCATCGCAATGATGAAGTCGTGTTCGTGCTCTCTGGTGGCCTGCAAAAGCTGTTCATCGAGACCCTTTGATTGACGTTCGAATTTGAAGCATCGATCCTCAATGAGATCAATCACCTTTTCCGTAAACTTGGGCATCAACTCGTGGATGACTTTTTTGGCCATGCTCACCTCTTTACCACCAAGTCGTTCCACCTCTGCTGCATTGCCGTGCTGTTGATCCTCTTGGTGCTGAGTTTTCAATGGAGGACGTACAGAATCAGAATGCCTTTTGGCGCCCACATGGACAGCACGTAGAACGACTTCAGGGTCAAACGCCTTGGGCGTGGTCAGCGCAATCATGCGTGGATTTGAGACAACCAGTTGAAACTCTGATGTGTCGAAGAGACATCGACTGCGCATGGTCAATGTATGACATCCAAAGAGCTGTAGAGAGACCTTGACACGTCCCAAATCATAGGACATGTCTCGTAGAAAGACCACGTCTTTACCGTTGACTTCAACTTCGAAGTAGATCTGATTGCTGACGCCTCGTCCACCTGTTCCACGACCGCGCCAACGTGCTTGTTCTTGTGTCTTGTTCTTATCAGCTTTCTCAATGGACAAACCTGCCGTCCCATCACCTGGACGTAAGACATGGACCTCGCAGCTAAACTCCTGCAGCAAATGCTCTCCGGCATTCAATTTCAGGCTCAAGCCTTGCAATTGTTGGACGATCTCTCTGCCGACAGGCCAGACTCGCTCCTGACTTCCCCTCAACAGGAAAGTTGAATGCTGGATTTGTTGTCTGCGCCATAGGTTCACATCCACATGGAGCGACTTGGCCAGCGCTAAATCTGGCATCTCTACGAGCTCGTAGAGGAAGTCCTGAAGGTGCTCCTGCTTCCTTAAACGCTTCTCGGATTGTGGCAGTCGCGTGACGTGTGGCAAACGACCACCAAAGTCCTCCAATGGCTTCAGTGTGGAAAAAGCTTGTGTGTAGTGCTCATCATCTTGTCCAACGAAGCCCCGATGCAAGCCAACCATTCGTCGATTGGATCCTCGACCTTCGCCTTCTTCATCCGAGTCCTCGTTCATACCTGCAACTCCTGATCTATTGCCCTCAGGATTGTCGAAGTCTGTGTGCTGCGTATGTTCGACAGCTTGGAAATCCTGGTCAAGGCCCACTCCTAAGCGCTGTAGACAAAGCTTGGCTGAAGCCACTTCGCCCGCGTCCAATAAGCCCATGGACAGCAACATCTTGATGATGTGCATCAGCTCCTGGTCTACTCCCCAATCCTCAGCCGCCCAATCTTGCTGTTTGAAAAGTACCTTGAATAAGTCACCCAGGATATCAGTCATGTTCTGCCGCCCGTCGTCATCACCCTCGGCTGCATCTTTGGATCGCGCCTGCGCTCCAGGTTCCAGCTCCTTCTCTACCATCTCAAAGGCATGACGCCGGACTAACTCCGCAAAGATGGGTTCCGAGACGTTCGGAGGTTGATCATCAGCACCTCCACGTGCATAGCTCGAGAACCAGTCCTTTCCCCAGATGCGTTGGACGTTGTAGGCCTGCAACACCTGGGTAAAGAGCAGTAAGATGTGGTCGCGCACGAAGAAGGGAGACAATTCATACACAACGCGTTCATCTATGGCCTCCACCACTGGGGAAATGCGATTGGAGAAGAGGTGAAGTTCCGGAAAGCGGCGAAAGTACTCGGTGAACCATCTCAAGAGAAGTAACACCGTGTCCGTGGGCTTGGCTGCATTGCTCCGAAGGCGACGTTGCTTGGGGGTGAAGCGATTGTGCAAGACGTCCTCCACTTCATGGGGCTGCAACAGCACGCACATCATACGTATGAAGGCATCCTGGACAATAAGAGGGATGTTAACGATGTTGTCTTGCATGCACAGCCAGAAAATGATGTGTCGAAAGTACTTCTGTCTGGCAACAGTGCCATCATCGTCTTCATCACCTTCTTCTGCTTCTACAGCACCTTCCTCTGCCTCTTCCATTTCATCTTTGCCCCTCTGCGACTCCATGACACTCTTGCTAAACTGTTTCAGGACTGTCTTATTGAAGCCAAAGGATGAGCAGCGAAGCACCAGCTCGATGCTGGCCAACTGGAAGCAAATAGGAAAGAAGTTGGAAAGAACCAGCTTCTTCCTCCCAAAAGTCGCGGCTGCTTCTTCTTCCATGCCTTCGTTTGAGGATAAATCATCACTTTCATCACTCTCTGCACTGCCCGTCAAGGTAGTGGCAGCTGTGTCTGCTTTGATGACGCTGGGCGACTCAACTTCCTGATTGGAGGATGCGTTGCTGGCGTTCTCAGCCTCCTCCTCTTCGGCACTGCCAACAGTCTCTGCCATTTTGGTTGATCGTTGAACTGCATGCCCTTCACTGGTACGACTCTTGCCGGGCTTTTCAATGCGGAAGTTTCCCTCCTTGTCTTCCAGCAGCATGCGCTTGATATGATCCCCAATACTCTCGTTGTCGCCAATCATGAATTCTACTTGATCTCGGAAGGCCTCGAAGGCCATCGGAATGTAGGGATATTCGATACGTTTCTCGGTGTTTTGATCCATAAATCGACGCATGATGATGCTGCCATTGTCACGCGTCTCCACATTGTCCGCAAAGGTGGTGACAATGCTCTTCAAGACCATCAAGGCATTCAACGATGACTGTTTGTTCTTGGAGAAGTTCTCCTCCATGGCCTGAATCAACTCATTGACGAATTGCAAATTGACACGCATGTCATTGTTGGCAAATACTGACACAAGCATCTGCGAGACTGGAACTTGTTCAGCCAAAGCAATACAGGAGACCAGGAATTCAAAGACTTCTTTCTTTACAAAGAGAGCACGGTAATGGGGCTCACATTCACAGAAAGACTTTAAGAACTCGACTACAGCATGAAACACCGTGTAACCAGCTGAATCCTCCTCTGCATTCGAGTCGTGAAGCAAGCTGTTTCGTACACGATCTGAGGCTTTTAAAAGTTGAAGAACTTGCAGTGCAACAAACTCCACCTTCTTGTAGTGGATCAGATGTCCATCGCCCTGTTCGACAACTGCCGAGAAGTGGCTGAACAGCTTGATGATTTGATTCTTGGGTCCTAACAGTGGAAGATGAGGCGTGAGCTTCAACCTGATGGTAATGGAGCGATCGTACTCCGGAGAGAAGTTCTGCGGATCCTCTGAGTTGAAACAAACGAAAAGCTTGTAGGCACCATGGCAGAACTTGGAATCCAATTCTGTGATGACCTGCACCGCTTCATCTTCCAAGTCGTTGGAATCCCTCGGAGCGTCTTTCCAATCTGTGGCCACTTTCCGGTGGTGAGAGCCCGTCTGGTCGGTGTAGAAAGACATCCATGCCTTCTGCTGTGCCAGGTGATGGCTGCGCCAGATCTGGGCCGAGTCGATAAACATGCCAGTCAAAGTGACGTTGATGCACCAAATACTGACACGACGAGAGTCCACGTGGAATTGTCGTGAAAATGCCTTGAGTTTCTCCAGCTTGGCTAATTGAGGGTCCTTCAATTGCACCGCAAAGGCAGAGTTCCAACCTTCATAGATGCATTCCTCCTTGTAGGAGGATTTACCTCCTTCATCCGACTTCACTCGTGTAAACCATTGGTCCTTGCCAACTTGATAGTTCAAGTGGATCACTGTAGTGTCCGGCTCTGCACGGTCTCTGTAGATGGATTGCCACTCATCTTGCAGCGTGTCCTCTCGTTTCACCAACAAACCTTTTCCACGACGAGGGCGACCTACATTTACTCTGACCACCTGACCCATGCCGTTCAGGATCACGCAAGGCACCATGCCTTCGTCCACTTCTCGGCGAATGGCACCCACTCGGAACCCATCCACGATGATGAACATGGCGCGTTTAGCCTCATCAGTGTAGTCGATCTCCACTCCAACTGTACTTCCTTTCTTGAAGCCACCAAACTTCTCTTCGATGCGATGACCACTGATGTAAAGATGTCCAAACTCGTCGCAACCGAAGAATCCCTCTGCCGCATGGGCACGGCGCTCACCTGTCAGGCGATTGTCCTCGCCCACATATTTCGAAGAAATGGCACCCACATAAATAGGCACCAACAAGGCGTCATCATCCTCATTGTCATCGTCCTCCCCTGTCTTGCAAACCGACTTGATGTAGAAATCCACATTGACCACCTTGCCATCAATGAGTCCCATACTGGACTGCGACAATCGAAGCACCACCCCGGTGGCCTGGTTCTTGTCGGTATATTCAATGGTGCGGGGATCTTGGACCTGTTGTTCCACTGTCTTCCGGTCTCCCATATCATCTTCGCTCCACTCAATGCCATCAGCAAATCCCACTGTATACATCTCCATGTTGGAATCGCGGATGTATTCCATTTCATCCTCAAACTCTTTGCCAATCTGTTTGATCATCTTCACTTGATGATGTGCTTCTTGCACCCAAGGCTCCAAGGCTTCGAATTTGGGTTCATCGCCCACGTAAAGAAGCTGAAGTCGTTGAATCGTTTCAAGGAAGTCCTTCCGGCGTCGGCAGATTCGGGACAGCAGCATCACAGCAGCAATGGCCAAGGCTGAATCATTCATTGCGATGAAGTCCAATAGGCATTGGACAAATGCGGACAGGGCCTTGCGACAGGCTCGATCTCCAGAATCAGGTGGTTGCCAAGGCAAGGCCACCTGAGCCAAATCCTTGAGAATGGTCACATAAGTTGGCATCTCCTCAATACTTTCAATCGAGATGGGCTTGCCAACATCCTCCGGATCCGGGGCTATTCTCAAAGATCCACCTGCGAGTTGTTTCACCGATCCGGGTAAGAACTCCAGGAAAGTCTCCATGAAGGATGCCACGTGAATGTTGACACACAAAGAGCAGCACATGTTCAGCAAACGGCATACATCCTTCAGTGCTGCCAGGTACAAATCGGTGGCAACATTTGGATGCACCTGCACGAGGCGATGCATTGCACTAAAGACTTCCGTGACCCAACGAAGTTCAAAGGTGGGTGACTTTTCTTCCATATCTTCTTCATTGAAATAAGCGCCCTGCTGCAAACGCTCTTGCAGCAAACGTTGCCGATCTTCCGATTCCTTGCGGAAACGTTCGAAATATCCAAGGCCAATCAATTTGGAGAGCAACATGCTCAACACACTCACCAAATGCCCCATACAATCAGAGAAATCGGATCTGGGTGTGGGCTGACCAGGACTGGCGATATCGCGACAAAGCTCAGCCAAAGATGCAAATTGCCAGGAACACATGTGGCACAACTTTTGAAGATCGTCCGGCGTCAAAGGTGCAGCACCACCTCCAGGAAGCTCATCAAAAGCACTGTCATCATCATCTGCGCGACTTCCATCTAAGTACACCTGACTGATCACCGAACTTCGAATGGATTCATCTGCAAAAGGTGGTTGTCCCAAGAAGCCATGAAGTAACAAGGCCGTATGTGAAGAGAGCGCTGCAAGGTCGCTCAAATCCGCCACATCACGGCTTTCCTTCACTTGACCTTGTTGACGTCGTTGCTCCGCCAGATGGGAGGGACAAAAGACAAGACCAGCATTGCGTAGCACCTCTCGTTGAATCAGCTGCCCACGCACCACGCTGGGTGAGATTACAGACTGCAACAACAACGAGTTGTCCGTGTTCCGATCTGCGGTGAGATGAGCCAGCAGATTGACGAGGGCAAAATACAAGAACCGCGTGGGTTGAATCTTCTGGTTGGGCTGCAAGAAGTCCAAGTCCTCCTGTACATAACCTCGACCCTCATAGCGAGGGGGTTGTGCTCGTTGCTGCATCCACAAGACACGCGGGACCATGTTGCGAATGATCTGGGCCATGTCCTCCTCATTCTCGAGCTGAGGTGCCTGCACCTCTTCCAGGGCTGTATCAAAAGTGTCGAAGAAAATCGAAGTTCCCAACTTCAACAAGGTGAATTCATCCTTCTGACTCAGGAGCTGCTTCAGACCCTTGCCACTCCCCACGAAGCCGGTCTTGCGTTCAATGTCGGCACGTGCATGCAAGTGATCATCCACTGTGATGCTGGTTTTTGCCCAAATGTTCTCCGAACACTCTGGAGGAGGTCGACGTCGAATGCTCAGAGCCTCACTGGTTTGGATCAACTCACGTGTGATGAAATCCTGGATCTCGTTGATAGCATTGCCATCGGGACCGATGCACAAGTCTGTCAAGAGCTCCAGGATACGTTGCACAAAGCGTACCCAATAGTAGGGGCCCCTATCAATAGTATCCTTGTTCTGGGCAAAGGCTTTGTACTCCTTCTCATCAACGAACTTCTTCCTACGGGTGAAGAGCTTCCAAAGCACGTCTACGATGACTCGGATACCACCAAGATTCTCCTCCACAGTTCCAGTGGTGCATTTCTTTCGAAACTGCTCTAGGACCTGTTGAAACTGTCCCAGTTTGATGGCAGCTTCCATCTCTTCGCTCGAATGTTCCGGCTCAGACCGCGCAAATGCCATGGTGAGAAGGTACAAAGTATGAGCCGATAGTGTACTCAGAAGATCAGCTGTGGTAGCCACCTTGCAACTGGGCACCAATTCAGGCACCAAATCCCTTGAAAGGAAGACATCCGGCATCATGATGGCTCGCCGTGCAGCTTCCCTCCGTTCGGGCGTATTGACTTCGTAGGGTGAGATGGTCAACAGCCCAGCGTTGGCCGCCGCATTGGTCTTGAAGGGCATGAGCAGTGGCAAAAAAGTCTCTAGTTGCACACGTGCAAAATCATCTTCTGCCGGAACCCATGTTTGCTGCTGATTGCTTACTTTGCTTGCGACGTTGTTGGTTGTCACGGACGTTGCAGCGGGGCTTAAAAGGCCACTGGCCGTGGGGCTCTTGTCTGAGCCACCACTCGTGGCTGAAGCGCCACCGGCCTCTGGAATCATTTGTGCTGCACTTTGGTCTGGAGTGGAGGAAGCCTTTACTTCTTGTTGTCCTTCTCCCAAAGATGACGTCGTCAAGGTAAATTCCCCTGCACCAATGATGTCTTGGTCCTGAACGTAGTAATCATAACGTGGCTTGGAGATTTCGAGCACCTTGGGACGTGCCGGCTTGGAATTCTTGGCCAATCCATAGAAGACCTGCAGCTTTGCATTGGCACGTGTGTCACCAACTGCCTTCTCTTTCGCTGCAGCATCTGATGAAATCGCAGCGGTGTCCTCATAAGCATCATCTTTCTCGGATGTGACCCTCTTGTTGGGATCGTGCTCTTCAATCTCCAAGATAAAGGACATGTAAGCCCATCCTTTTTGTTCCTTCAATTCTTTCATATCCTTCATCGGTCGCGGAGGAATATCTGCTCCACCCTTATCGATCCAATGCCACACACGGCGACGCTTCTCATTCCTGAGTTCTCGTACTTCTTCATATCGCAATCGCATGTGGTCGTCCTGTTGCTTGCGGATGATGCGAAAAGAAGCATCGATTGGCAGCACATCCAAACCTTCTTCCACCATCCGTTTGAGGTCCAATGTGGATTCTTGGGATGAATGACAATCCCATTCAACACGGATTTGTGTAGAGATGCCCTTGTCCATTCGCGACCACACTGAGAAGGTAAAGGCTCGCTCGATACGGGAAGGTAAAAAGAACTGTTCATGCTTTTGATCTGCTTCAGCCCCTGAGTTCTTCAAGTAGGTCAGGATGCGGTAGTCATGGTTATGTTCCTTGATGTCCTGCTTCTTGGCATTCTTCTTGGGCAGCACTGGACCATGTGGATGCAATGCAGTGTACATTACCTCAAGGACTCGCGATCGCATAATGCGATTGCAGTTGATGCTGATGGCTTTGAGGGACTCCACCATCAAGGTGATATCTGGATGCAAATCCGCCAGCAGAGACTGGTCATTAATGCCAATGTCCACATCCACATCGCGCAGCATATCATACAAATCACGCAGGCCATCACCCTCATCGAAGGCCAACATTTGAATGAGCGGAATGCAATTCGTGGTTGGGAACTGGTCTGACATCAAGTTGGACAAACATTGACAGCAATTCGAGATGGAACCGCAAATCTCTCGGAAAAGACGAGTACTTGCAGTGTATGGGAGAAGTCGGTAGACTGGCTTGTACAACTGGTTGGTCTGTGGGTTGGTGCAAAAGCTGGGAATTTCGTAGGAGAAGTTGGTCTTCGAATTGGCAAACCTGGGCAAGAAATCACGAATGACGCTCAAGATCCGCATCATCTTGGGTACCACCTCCAGTTGGATCAACTGAGAATGTTCTTCCGGACTGGACGTGCAACAAATGTACTTCAGCACGGAGGCTGCACTGAAGCACAAGTTCAAATCAAAAAACAGCTCTCCAGTGTCACGTGCATCTTCTTGAGCCACTGCTTCCAATGATGAATCCATAGGCTTCAATACTTGGTGCATAGTGCTAGACTGCTTATCTTTAGCGCCAGCACTTGCCTTACCCAGCGCGCCCTGTCTTGTGAAAGTGTCCGTGGAGATAATTGAAAATCTCATGCCTTGTCTGATGATAGTGAAGATTTTGGACTTTTGCTCTTTGCTGGTATCGGATCTGGACAACAACTCCAATAATGGTCGCACAATGCGCACTGATGCCTTCAGCCCTTCTTCTGCAATACGTGAGTCTGGCTTCAGGTACTTCCAAAGGATATCAGCAAAGGCAATCAGTGATCGTTCCGCGGACTCAGGCTGTTGGAAGGTTTGTTCCATACTCATCAATGTCTTGTCGATACTACTTTTGGAGAAGAGGCCGATGTTTTTGGGCAAAGTGAGTAACTCCAAAATGGCCTCGCAAATGGCCTGAGCCGTGTAGGAATCCAAAGAGTCCATCAATTCAATCAAACGTTCCCTTGAGTCGGACATGCGTGACAAACTGGCCTTGGTCATGGCCACCAAACACAATGCAAAGAAGCGCTGAATAGGTCGCAGCCTCTCAGCTGATCGTCCATAGGAGCTGGAAGATCGCAAAGCCGCTGCAGCCGCTGCCTCCGCACTGTTATCTTTGGAAGCATCAATATCCTGTCCACCATTGACTACAGATCCATCTCCAATAGCCTCAAGTCCTTTTCCAGCCATTCGTGTGGCTCTGGCCCAACGAAGGACATCCTGCTGGAAGACCACCGCACGCGATGGGTCATGCTGTAAAATGACCATCTCCTCTGGTAGGCGATCGCCTCCTCCTTCGGCTCCTTCCGCTGTGGTGGCTTCTGAAGTGTCCTCTCCCTTGGATTGTGAGGCCAACTCCTGTAGCAATTCTTCTTCGATATCCTCCACCTGCTTGAAAATGAACTCCGCCACGGATAAACTGCGATGGGGAATGATGGCAAAGGCTGTTGTACAATTTTGCCTCATCTTGTGCTCCACCATATCATGGATTACCATGTTAGTACAAAGCAACTTCAAAGTCACCCGCGGTGGCTCATCTTGTAGCAACTCAGCATCTTCCTGCTCCACGAAGGGTTGAATGGCACGGCCACTCATAAACTGCACCTGGTAGTAGATGGAATCCGCAAAGTCCAAGTTCTTGCACAAGACTTTCTCCGCGGCGGTGCCTTCATAGCGGTACAAAGCCTCCTCGTCTCGAACCTCCTCACCCCGTTGTGGCATAGGCTTTGTGTGACACAAGAGTACCACACAAGGAGGCACCTCGCGTCGTTCGACAGGTTGGTCTAACTCAGATTCGCTGCTGGAGATCCATATGTAAATCTCGTTGGGATTTGTGCACACAGGATAGGGCTGCTCCTTGTCCGGTTGCCACAACTTGATTTGCGTTCGAACATTCCCAACGATAGGTGGCAATGGCACACACTCCACAGCAATGCCTGGCGCTCCTTGGATCTGCAGTTTCTTGATACGGCTCACGCCTCCGGCATGTTCTGGTAACATCGCATCTGCCAAACGTGGTGCAAGCAGTGGGCGAGTCTCCTCGAAGGATTTCACCGACGACAGGCATCCATACAGGATCTTGCCAATGTAGAACCGTTCTTCTGCTGTAATTTCATCCTCTGAGTATGATGTGACTGTCTCCATCAATCTTGTTTGATCACATTGCTTCAACACAAAGCCCAACAAGGTCTCATAGAGGCCCCGTATCCGCTTGTCCCCTTGCTGCATGACCATCTCCATGAGTCGTTTGAAGTGATGAGACTGGCACATATCCTCAGCCCAAGTCCTTCGGATCTCACTTGTCGAGCGGGACACCAGTCGCACCAGCAATTCCAAGGTGCGAGTCACGGTGAGGCTTTGAGAACATGACAAATATTTGAAGAAGGTATCCACCGCATTCACCTCTGAGCTTGCCATGAGCTCCACATTCCTACGATGTTCCACGCAAGTCATGAGGCCATGTGTTACCGCAGGAGCGCGATCTTCAAGGCGTGCCTTGTCCACTCCCCCTTCCACTGGATCAATGGGAGGTGCCAAGAGGTGCTTGATGAGCTCCAAACGCACTGAATCCTCGACACCTTTCTCGCCAAAGGGAGGCTCCCAATTCAAAATGTTCATCACCAATTCTGCAGCTGCCGCAAAGGTGGCAGCCTCCTGACAAGTCTGCAGCAACTTGTATACTGCCTCAAAACGGCGCCCACGCCCGGGAGATGGCTCAGCCATCAGCATCTGTACCACGCGACGCAGACCAGAAGTCACTGCCGGATCCGCCAGGTTGCGAAGGGCAAAGACGGCACTTCTTCGTTGGGCCTCTGAGCCCGCTGACAACAGCTCACACAGCACTTCAACACCTTGTCGGGCTGCCACCACCTGTCGGGTATCAAAGGTAGCTCGTAAGGATGCTGGCATACTCAACGGGTTTGGCAGTTGATCCACCCCAGAGCGTCCCAATTCAGTTTCATCAAATTCCTCATGGGTACTTTTCCAGGCCATGAGTTCCTCTCGACGTTTGTCAAAAAGGGCTTCATTGGGCTCCAAGGATTTAAATCCATAGATGTTGACACAGTAGACCCAAGCATGTGGGTTTTCCGCGCGGTCGAACTCCCAACCAGGACAGCCGATACAAAGATCTGCAGTGCCATAAGTGCACATGAGCGGAATCTCTGCAATGATCTCTTCCGCCCAAGTGAGTTCACCGTTCACTGTGAGGCTCAAGACAAAGTGATCCAAACTCACGCAGATGTGCACCCATTTGAAACATTCCAAGGGTTTACTCTTGATGACATACTGATGTGGAGATGCATTGTGAGTGAACCTCAGCACCAGCGGATGAAGACCTGCACGATTGCCAATGGTCTCAGAAGATGAGATGCCCACAGCCAGCTGAATGTCACTTGCAGTGAAGCCCTTGTAAACCATCCACGCACACTTTCCGGGTTGATTAAACTCCTCGTTGAGGTATGTGTGAAAGCTCACACTCCAAGAAGTGGATCCACGAGCAAATTCGCATTCCAGGAACATCGCATCGGAGTCGGACCTCAACAAGAGCAAATCGTTGGGCAAATTCCAAGTGGCCGGTGTACAGGAGAAATTGGTCAAGGTGTTGATGACGTAGCCACGATCATGGCAGCAAATCTCGTGTGGATTGGTCACACTTCCAGGTCCTCCAGTGGTAGCACTCCCAGACTCCTCAGCTGCCATGTCCACAATCTTTGCAACTGCCTCCTGGTGGTTGACAAAGCTGCTGCGACCCTGTTCAGACAAAGACAGCCCGTAATAAAAACGAGAGGCCGCCACATGTTCATCCGTCATCATCTTTCCGCTGTTGGGATCGTGCAATTCGACTACGGTGGGGCGATTCTGCAAGACCTGGTACATCAAATCGAAGATCGCACCCTCTGATGTGATAGCAGGATGTGGTTCGTCCTCCCCCAGGTGAGAGAGGTATGAGAGAAGAGTGAGAACGGCTAAGTCGATCTCTTGTTGCAAGTCCTCATCCGCTCCCGGTAATCCACCATTTTGAGTCTTGGAATGCAATTTGGTAATCTGATTCACCAAAAGCTGCTGTTCCATGACCAAAAGGCGCTTCTCCTTCGCTTCCTCTTGTGTGGATGCTTCAAAGCATGGAACAACATAGAAGCGGTAGCCCAGATTCTCGTCGGTGATGGCCTCCGCGCCAAGTGCTTGCGTGGTATTGCTCAGCTCGCCCTCTCCAGGACGATCCGAAGAGACCTTGTCGGTGTCATAAATGAACTGCCATTCAAAGCCGTCACCGCTGACTTCGAGCAGCGTGGAGGACGAGTTGCCAGTGGCCTTGGCTTGAAGAGCTTTGTTGAAAACAGCCACTTGTTCGCCTCCTACAAAGAGTTTCACTGCTCCGCGTCCAATGGGCACAGGATCAAAGTACACGAGCATGCTGGTTGCCATTGGCACATGGCATCGAAAGATCTTGGCCGTTGGATGACGCATCAATTCCGAACTGGTATGTTGCGACTCCACAAAACGAGTTGGACAATCTTCGTAGGCCACCATCCTGATCAACGTTCTCAAGATGTTGCGTAGCAATTGTGGATCAGAACTTTGCCCCATGGCAGCAGCTCCACCCTGCAAATTGAAAGCCAAGGCCTCTGAGAATTTGGACAAGTTGGAGCGAACAATGTTGATGGTGGCAGACAAGGAATTCACGATCACCTGTTTGTCTTCGCTCCCTAATTGCGAGCTCCTGGTCACTTGAAGCGCCTTGAGGTCACTTCCTTCATCATTGACACTGACCTCTACCGAGCTCAGAGAATCGATCGTTTGGGATAAGGTCTCGATCAGATCTGGTGCATCTTTGGCGGACAACAAGCTACTGCGAAGGCGCATGATACGAAAGAGAGCCAGGGCTGCGGCACGCCTTGTAGCCCAGGTAGCTAGACGTTGTGTAGACTTGGTGATTCGGGTTGACACCGAGCTGAACAGAGACATGGTTTCTGGGTCCTGCAATCGAGGTGGATTGCACACTTCTTGGACCAAGAGGGCCATGTAGCCCTCCCGCACCACTTGATCATAGGTGTGAGGATAACGCAGAAGCATCTCAACTACCTGTAAGGCACTTTGCTTTTGTTCTAAGGCTTGGCTTACCTCATTTGGGCTACCGGTCAATGCCACATTACAAATGGAGTGCACCGCCTTTCCCAATTCTCCACCTTTCCGACCAATGACTTTCCACAACTCTTCTGCTGCACTGAGGGATGCCAAAAGCAGCATATCCCCAGGGAAGCTGCAAAGACCAGCCCGCTCAATGGAACATCCCGCTGCGGCGATCTCGATGACCTTTTGGGAAATGTCACTCTTGGTCTGCGCGAATCTGGCCAGCACGCGGCGTCTCGCTCGTTCGTTGGCCGGATGCTCGCTGGGTATCGCTTCGATTTCGGCCATGTCGGAGTAGCAGGAATAAACCGAGGATCGTTCACCCGGCATGGGCACTTGAATGTGGGGCTCCATGGATGGCCAATGAAGTAGCGGGAAGCTAAACTTTGAGTATCGATCCTGCGGTTTCCCAGGAAGCTGGTAAATCAACTGTCCATACGAAGACTGTGTAAACAACGGAGGCAAGGATGAGAAGTGTTGACCTGCGTTGCCTACGAAGGCCGCGCAACGCAAGCTGCGACGATGCTGCAAGCGTAGAATTCGAGCATCCAAAATCATATCATTGATGAAAATGTTGACCCAACATGTTCTGGTTTGAAGCTCAAAAGTGGCCTGCATGGTGACCACACTCCCTCGTCGTCGCAGGGCAGCTTTAGCCATGGCCTTCTTTTTTTCAACCACATGATCCAGTCGATGATCAGGACTTTGCTGCATCAAGCGTGGATCTGCGGTGGCCTCCAAGTCAAAGCAGTTAAATCGATAGAAATCTCCACCTGCTTCGTCCAAGAGACCCACCCAACACTGCTCGCGCTTCGTTTGGCCATTCAGGTCTGCGGAGTGGTGGATGACCCAACTGAATTGCTGGGACGCATGGTGCTCGTGGCAGAGCCTCCAACATGCCCAGCAACCTTTGCCTGAAGGTACTCCAGCCTTCACTGCAGCTTCAGGTACCGAAGCACGGATCTGCGTTGAGGCAAACTTCTCTGCTGCCACTCTGGCGGTGTAGGATGGTGTTTTCATCTTTTTGGCATCAGACTCTGCAGCTGCTGCTTTGGCTGCAGCATCTTGAGATTGCACGAGTCCTAAACGCAGGGATGGATGTGGCGATACGAAGCGTGGCACATGGTGCACTGCACAGACCATCGCTCCCACATAGTCCGTGGTGACCGCCGATCTACTTCGCACAGCTGGGAACATGGTGAAGTTCCGACCCGTGAATTTCGCACCAGGCAATCGTTCCTTCGGAATCAAATCCAAAACATAGCCACGATCTTCATGAATGCAGGCCGCAACTGTCATCGTGTAGATCGTATCGCCGGCGGCCAAGATGGGATCCGGCGCTTCGGCGTCAGAATGCCTGGCCATGACCTTGTCCACTCCAGGGGAACTCTTCCAAGCGCGGAAGTAGTGAATGTCACAAAGCAAGTTGTTCATCACTTTCTTCCGGGTGACCTCCAATCCCACATAGCCATCAACACTGACACGTTGATCCATTTTGCTGTAGTCCGCTTCCACCTTGCGTGGAGGTGCGCCATCCCAAGAACACCCGATCTCTGTATGACCTTCCACATAGGAAATGGCAACGTGAAGCCAATCTCCAGTCATGGGTGGCAGCATCAGCTGCGTAGTTTGACCATTGTAGCAGAAGATGATGTGCCATGCCTGCTGCTTTCCAGTGGCTTCCCCCGCCAGCATGCCATCATCGGCAGAGGTCACTGGACCCGCCTCCAGCGAAATACGGAACTGATCTCGATCCGTGTTTCCCTTCTTGGCAAAGCAGCCCAGGATGCTTTGGCACTTGGCACCCTCTTCCAGCAGTGCATATCCACGAAAACGCAATTTGAAGTCAATCGTGAAGTTGTCCTCAGAGATGCCAAGTTTGAAGGGCAATTGAGTTACCGTCTTCACATTGGCAAAATTGAGGGCATACTGCCGTAGTCGATGTGACACAACCGCTTCCAGGTCAATAATATTCATGAGCAACTCGGTTGCCGCCATCCGCAATCCCCGCACCAAGTCTTGTGCACCCTTATCTCTGCCATGCCGCTGTAAGTGAGACCTGGAGTTCAAAACGGCAAAGAGCAAGGCATCCACCTGTTGCCATCGATCCGAGATCACTAACCACATCAAAGGCGAAGGTTGTTGATGATGGTACGGATACATGATGGACTCCTTGCGCTCGTTGGCTTCTTCCATAGTCGAGATGTCTTTGTCTGTTGGCAGCATGTGTCGCGACCTGAAGTAGGCATCATAGACTTGACTCTTTGTCAGGCCCTGATCGTGATAGGTCACATGTGCAATGAGGCCTTCCATGATGCTGATGGAGTTCTGATATCGCAAGAGGTCCGGGGGAGGAAAACCCACGAAACACACAGCACGTTGCGGCTCTGCCGGCAAGGAAGAGAATTGCATATGACCCTGCAGCTTGGCATCCAAAACCTTCTCTCCCTGCACATAAGCAGAGACCACTCGATGTTGAATTGCCATTGCAACGTGTACCCAAACACCAGCTTTGACGATGGCCAGGTCATTGGCTGTTTTGCCATCTCCAACTATATCCTCGTTGTCCGGGGCACGCAACTCATTGCCCACCCAAATCTCCACTCGACCATCCTGGCCATGAAGTCCGTGTCCAGCACCCAAGGCCAAGGAAATCACTGGTGTTCCGCTAGCGGAGGGCATGAATACACTCATCAAAAAGTAGGATCTCCGTCCCAGTTCACCCCTGGACGTCGGCTCCTGCATGAGAACCCAAAAGCTGAATGCAAACGGTGGATGCGCAATACTTTGACTTGGCAATGCAAAGGTGAGAGCTTGTGGTGGCAAACCCTGATAGCATTTGGTAGTCTTTGTATCTGGCTGCTCCATGCACAACTTTGAGAACTTTACCATCTTGAAAAGGTGCTGCTCCCTGAAAGGCCTTGCGCTCAATGCAGAGATTGCCCTGAAACAGGCAGCACGTAGGTGTGGATCTGGCGAACTGAGTAACAGTGTCACGAACTTGAAGAGGTCGGAGTTTTTGAGCTCTTCAGGTAATGCCTTGTCCTTCTCCACATTCTTCCCCACCTCCATGAAGTCCTTGGGTCGATTCTGGGACTCCTTGAAGGTGGGTTGCCAGCCTTCAGACAGCAGGAGGGCGTACATATCAGCCACGTGGCACAGCACCTTAGCATGCGAGGCTTTGAGCGTTCCATCTTTGGTGGCAATCGAGATGTAAGATAACAATGCTGTGAAGGGCGAAGGCACCACTTCTTCAAGGACCTGCTCAATGGTCTGGATTTCCATCTTCGAAGCTTTCGTCGAGGTGGCTACTGCTGCAATTTCCAACTTCTTGCTTCGTACTTCCAGTTTGTCATCCGGGATACCCAACAACTGCGCTAGGACATATGAAACCATTTTGATCCACTCTTCCCGCCGGCGTCGCTTCATAATGTCCAGAAACACTGGAACATGTTCCCAGTCGGGTCCACCCAACATGGCATCTCGAAAGATGAGGGATCGCGAGAGAGTCAACATGGTTTCACCCGCAATTCGTGCCTGCTCTTCCAACTGCATCAACTCAGGCTCGCCAGGGCGAGCAGCTTCCAAACGATGAATGATGTCCAAGACCAGGCGCAGGAAAGGGAAAACCGGAACGCTTTCCGAGTTCAAGTTTTCCAACTTCTCTTCAGTCGACTCCAACTCCTTGGCCAGCACAGAGTAGCACCAGTTGCAAGCCTGAATCACTGCCAATGGGACACCACGAATGGCTGTGGTGTCACCGGAGGTTGGAAGCAACATTTTCATCATCTCCTCGAAGTGTCCATGAGCAAAGAGCTCGTCGATGGATTTGCGAGGAATCGAGCGGAAGACAAACACGGGCACAGCTTTCAACACAAATTCCTCTTTGCCGTCTCCTTTACTGGTAGCTCGGTCAAAACCACAGAAAATGCGACCTTGGGAAATCTTGGCAAAGCCTGGTTTGAAGGTCACCCTGACCACATCGCCTGCATTGCGCGTACTCAGCTGAACCCGGGCTCGATCTTCAATCCTCAATGCCATTGCTTCATCAGCTCCTGTAGGAGTTAGCAAAATGTCGGTGTTCATGGCTTTCTTGCTCTCCCACATCACCTTGACACTGATAGCTCCAGGCATCTCAAAGGTCAATGCTGCAAAGACCTTACTTCCTTCATCACTCACCTTCTCCACAGTGGTGTCCAGCGGGTAGCGTTTCACCATCTCTGTGACAAGTCCTGTAGAGAGATAGGTTAACACAATCCGGGAGGCAAAGGTGGCGACCGCATCGGCGGCATCGCCCTGCCCTTTGCTGCGTAGCATCTTCGAAGAATCCAGCAACCTACGGAGCGAATCAGTCAGCAAGGAATTCTGCTCAGTGACCGGCAGGTGTCTCAGCAATGAAAGCAAGGAATCAGGCACTTGTTCCAACGCGGCCAGCATGCGCTTTGCAGCAGTGGAGGCGCTAGCCAAGGCACCCCGGGCCAAATGCATGACCAGTGGCACCAGAATTTTGGGAGAACACGCGCTCCGCACCAGGCGCAGATCCCCAGCCTCTTTCTCCTTTCCATCCTCTGGCACTTCCTGTTCAGCAGCTCGGACCAACCAGCGAAGGGTTTGAGCCACCCAACGTTGTCCAGGTAATCCACCAAATTCAAGAACTTGCACCACGACCACCCAGAATTCATCAGCGATGCCAGCTGCGGTCGTAAGCTCTGTCAAGACCCGTTCGTTCAGAATGAGGTCCAACACAAAATCTCGCACTGAGGCTTTCCAGTCCAAGGCCCTACGCAAAAAGCGTGGCCGCAAGAGGCGCAGGAGATACACCAACACACTGACACGTTCTCCATCGCTTATCATCGTTGCAGCCTCTCGCAGCAGACGCTCCGCCGGGGTTTCTCGAGTGGTTTTCGCTTTGGTGTGCTGTGGTGGGAACACCAGGTGCGCAAACTCTTCCTCAAGGTCCTCCTTCTTCACAGTCTGAACAGGAGATGCTAATGGCATCAAGACCTGCAGCAAATCCTCTACAGCCTCATCATCTGGATGGCCCAGGGCATCCAACAAACGAGGAAGCATCCAGTATTCTTCGGAGCTTTGCCCCCGAGGTCGTGTGGTTAACTCAATGGTATCCTGAGGCAACCTCCAGAATAGCGTGTTCAAGAAGCGTGCCGTGGCCTTCTGCAAGTCCCGTTTCCTGGAGCTGACTAAATCGGCAAAGGTTCGCCAAAGGAAGAAGGGCTTGTCACCATCAACTACCACGCCATCATGATATTGGTTTTCCAGAATGGCCTGTTCACAAGCATTGATGTCCCTGGCAATGACCATGGTGGCCAAACCAACCACAGAGACCTGCACACTCTCAGGCACTCCGGTGCTAATTGCTGAGAGGAGAAGGCTCACGGCACCAGCGTCATGTGCTGGCTTCATGGAAGCTGGAACATCTCGAGCTGCTGTACCATCAGGGTGAAGTTCAGGTGGTGGCCTGCTCCGTAAGACTTGCAGAAATTCCTCGAAGCCTTGCAATGGTGTGAAAGCTGCATGGGCGATACGCCTGCAAAGATCCAGCAGCATGTACCGCGTGTTGAGCGGTGTTGTTGACGATAGCACGGCCTCATAGAGTAGCGGCAGAAGGTGTTTATCCGGATAAAGCACGTTGTGCAGCAGCTCGTGGGACACCAAGCGACAGAGCCAATCTGACTGCAAGGCCGTTTGCACCAGCAATGGTGCCATTGACGTGTACATCTCTGGTAGGTTGAGCTCTGCCAATAGGACAATGATGTTCGCGTAAACCTCATCTTTGAAGCGTTGGTTGCACAACACTGCATTGGCAAAGGCCACTAGCCGTGCAGGCTCTGCACAATACTTATGCCCTGACTTCTTCACCGGCACTTCCACCGGTGGCTCGTGCACTGGCAACACCCGCACCTCTGTGTCAGTCATCATCTTGGGTTGAGAAGACTGAAAATGAATCCACACGCGATTTGTTTGCGTAGAAGCTCCAATCTGTAAACGAGGAGAGCTGATGTGCCGCCGATCACGCACACAGACTTGCTCTTGTAAATCCTCCAATAGCGTAGATACCTCCCCATAGGTGCGCAAAGACATGGGGTAGAACTTTTCGGTCCACACCCGCAGCTTGTCGCAGGACAACTCTGCAATGTTCCGCCAACACTCGTAAGGCATACCTTCTGCCACCTCCAAATCCGCCATCTTCTCCGCTTGCAACGAGCTGGCAGGCATGAAATAGACGTGAGGCACCTCCAGCACAGTACCCAACATCTTAACCAGCGCCAACATGGACACCTCATCCAATGGTAGGCCATGCGTCACCTCGTCCATCACGTGATGCAGCTGTAAGAAGAGTTGGCGATGCAAGCGCGCAGCCAGCGTGCCTACCTGTTCCAAGGCAAGTCGTTCAGCTTTCTCTTCCCGCGCACGCTCCTCATTCTCTTCAGGTGTTAGACGAATCTGCCCACTTTTGCGCTCACGTTCTCGGCGCTCCACTTGAAGCAATCCCCTTCCCACAAAATCCAACACTTGGATCACAGCACCGAGGCCCTGGTCTACCAGGAACTCTTGTAGATCCTCCTTATAGATGACCCCATCTTCATTGACCATCCGCGACATGATAGCATCTAGAACCAGTGCCAAGGTGGCTGGAGATTCTTGCTTGGCGCGAAGGATTAACACAGCCACTCTGGAAGAGATCTGCTGGCAGTTCTTGATGACATAATCACTGAAGTCAACTGGGCTATCGCTGTATCCATTCATCTTGATGATGAGTTTGGCGGCCAACTCATCTTGCAAAATGTTCTTCCCACGTGGTGAAGCCAGAACAAAGGCCACATAAACCACACAGGCAGCGATGAAGGCTTGCTCATAGTTCGACAGATCCTTTGAGCTGGTTCCATCAATGATACCAGCGATCATCTGCATCACTTTCACGAAGGGTTGTTTGATGAGATCCAGGAACTTAGGATGTTGATGTGGCAAATACATAGCTGCTGTTCCCAACGCCAAGACCATCCACATGATGGTATCAGGATCCAATACCTCTGAAAGTCCTGCCTTTTTTTGACCCATGGCAGCCAAAGATTCGTCGTTCAATTGCACGTGTGTGAATTGAATTACAAGCTGCGTGACCTCGATGATGTTGAAAACCGTGAGAGGAATCTCTTCAGTTGCACCAGTACCTGGTTTTCGCTTCAGGATCTTGGCAGCTTGACTTCTCGCCACCTGCACCTTGGATTCTACCTCATAGGCCAACATGGCACGTGGGAAGAAGCGCAGCATCAGCATGGCACCACAGAGAACTGGATCCTCCTCCCGTGTCACATCACCTCTTTGGACTGCTTCAACCGCCTTGGCAGAACGCCCAGAGATGATATCTCCAGCCTGCACCTCTGCTGCATAGTCTGACAACCTCTTGGGTTGATCAAGGGCTTCCCGACCATTCAAATAAAGGAAAACCAACAATCCATCCACCACAACGGTGATGGCCACAGGCATCACCTGATCGATGAGCTTCAAGGAGGACTGGGCCGACTCCAATCTTCCACTCTTGGTCCGCACTTGCACACATAACGTGAAATCTTCCAGGCTCACATAGACGTTTGGCAAGTTGGATTCATTCACAATCAGTGCCTGGAAGCAGGGTGCATTGGCGTGAACACAAAGCTCACGTTTCAGTGCGACCACAAACATCAAACTGTACGACGGAAAGGCCGCCGGATGCGCCCCAAAGGTGCTGGCGGCGGCGTTGCCGCCGCCCTCCCCGCTCTTGCGGCTGCCCAGCAGGCGAAGGAGGCGCTCGGCGTCGTGGGGGTGCAGACGTCCCACCGGACGCTCGCGTTTCTCCAGGACGGAGCCTTTTTCTTGAAGATCGGCAGAGGCTTGAGGAAGCCCCAATGCAGACAAGCAAAATAAAGCTGCATTCTGCAATCGAATTGTAGCATTCACCTCTGCTGTTCCAGATTCGTTTCTAGCAATGACATTCTCCCGATGTGCCCGCCGTGCATCTGCAGATAAACAATTCTGCAAGCCCACTGAAAATATGGACTTGTCCACCATCAACAACTCGCTTGAACGATGTTCATCTCCTGCTACGCAGTGGCCCAGTAAATGTACCAAGCAGGACTGCTCCAATAGGTACTGCTCTGACATCTCCAAGCCGATGAAGTAATCAAACTGCCGCACCAGTTTTGCTAGGTGGGACATCAAGGCACCCTTATCCTCTGGGCGCAAGATCAAGAGGTCGATACTCTTCAAGATGGCGCTACAAGCTGCCATACATCTTGATCGGATGGAAGGGTGGGTCAAATGCACCAACATCGTAAAGACACAGCCAATGGCACGCGCTCGGCTGTCCGCTCCATAGTTCTGGACTCCAATGTACTCCTTGTTGCAGCCATCCATCACCATCCACAATAGCCTTTCAGACCTTGACTTCAGCTCGGGCCACACGGGCAGAAGCTGTGGGCTTTGCGGATCCTCTTCATACTGCAGGAGCGAGATACTTTGGATGGTGAACATCTTCTCGCAGTTGGCGCCATCCGCAAAAATGCCCAAGAAGTCGGTAGCACGGCTGGCAGCGTTGCAAAACCCCAGCCTGTTCAATTCCAAGTCTTTTTGAAAAGCTGCATTCCCAGAAGTCTTGCAGAGGTGCATGCTTGACACGTGATCCTGATGGATTTGGAAGACAACTCGCATTAACTCGCCTTCCAAAAAGGCGGCCTCATCCAAATATTCCATCTGTGCTTCGCCCACTCCACCAACCAGGGTATAACATCGACGGAACTGACCAATGTCTGTGATATCCGTGTCGGGCATGAAGTAAACCTCCAGTTGACCTAAACGAAATCCGAAGCGCTTCTCCGCGCTGGTGTCCTCTCCCAAATTGTCAATGGAAAAGTAGAAGGACACTGTCATCTCACGAAGCGAACCAAAGTTTAAAGGAGGAATGTACAAGGCAGCGTAGCTGTAGGCGGTGAATTGCAACTGTCCATGCTTGACCACTGCATTGTCACTGGCGGACACGTCGCATTTGAAAAAGTTGTACTTTTCGGTGAAATCTCCGAAATCGCTAGCAGCTACGTCAAGAGGGAGAACATCCAAACGCGAATACTTGAGCACGCGCTCGATCAATTGTGGCTGCTCTTGTAGAAAATATGTCGTTGCAATTGAATTGTCATACCCTGCAAGAACCTCCCAAATCTTGTGGAACGCATCGCAGATTTCACGATCATTCCACCCGTCCAGGTTCTCCAAGGAACGCAGGGTCTCGAAATGCTCAGACTGCAGTTGAGCTGACATCTTTGGTCAGAACTTCAACCTCCACCGACACATACGGTTCCAAGGACGACGGTGCCATAGCAGGCCATGGCGGCAAAAGCACCGCTG
>ERZ1738540.8-NODE-13-length-25517-cov-433.305632_pt1 | contig 25517 bp, 1 predicted proteins | sample MGYA00581725_ERZ1738540 | MGnify/ENA primary metagenome ERZ1738540 (study PRJEB40740, sample SAMEA7388098) | Antillogorgia elisabethae | biome: Marine coral reef biome; feature: Environment associated with an aquatic invertebrate; material: Seawater | host...
GGTTCCAAGTACAATCATGAATCATGGACGACTGCCACCGTTCCAGAAACAACACTTTTGCCAAATTTCCGAAATTCCTAGACACTTGTCACATGACAAAATTGAACAAAGATGGCATGCACATATAGTGACATATTAATTGTATTTTCGCTATCAAAGCCCTGTCGTTTAAACTGGTTGGTCGCATGTGCTCTCAAAGGACAGCTGTCAAAGCAAAAGAAATACTGTTGATATCTTCATTCTGTTTATGCTGATCAAATGAAATGCATGCAGCAAGAGTTTATGTTCATCATTTCAAAGTTGTCCCAGGCCCCGACCCAGGGCCCAGACTGACGCTATAATCATCCATTGCGTAAGGCATGATTAAAACACGTGTGTTTTAGCTTTGTCAATTCTAACGCGTCCAGATTCTCTTTACAAAGAGCTACTGCCCAATTTACCTCAAAACACATGGTGTTTTTATGTGGATTTGCCTAAAATATTCTTATATTTGTATAACTACTTAACAGCAAACTCATTGGACTCATTGCAATTTGATTGGCCAGGAGCCCCGTGAAATTAGATCTGCTGAGCCAAGTAAATCGACGCCAACGTCTCTTCGCCAAAACGTTGTTTGACCCGTGCAAAAAAGGCCGCAACGTCTTTTTGAGGCAGTTTGGGCTGGAATTTGTAAATCAAAACTGGGTTATATACACAGTGTTGATCTTATTGAGATATTTCGTGGAGGTTAAGGCAACTTTGGTGCGTTTGAAAAACCGGCGATTCTTATCAACTTAGAACTAAACAGTGTTTGCAAACTCAGGACCAGAATCGAGGCAGCTATCAGAGAAGGTGTCCGAGTAACAAGAGTGCTCCGTCATGGAGTGGCTTGCTGAAATAGTTATTTTTCTGCTGTGTACAGGTGCACTCGCACAAAACAATGGCAATTGCAATTTCGAAAATCCATCCGGACTGTGTGGTTATGAGCAAGACATCACAGACAATTTCAACTGGACCAGACAACATGGTAGCACTGCGTCCTACGGCACTGGGCCCAGAGCAGACCACACGACGTCAACTGGTCTAAATGTACCAGTTTATACAAAACTATCTGCACAACCTGGTGGTGCCACAGCACGTGGACAAAAATGTGTATTTCCGTTCACCTACAGAGGTGTGACATACAACAAATGCACAAACGTCCGACATACAACACTTTGGTGCTCAACGACAGCTATCTATAGTGGCAAATGGGGAAACTGCCAGCCAATAGGCTGGTACGTATACATCGAAGCAACAAGCAGAACGACCAACCATGTTGCACGGCTAATCAGTCCAACTCTACCAGCCACAACGAGTTCATGCATACGATTTTGGACACATATGTGGGGACCCCATATCGGAGCTTTAAATGTAACCATGAACTGTACCTCACCTCATGTAATCTGGAGTAAAAGTGGCACTCAAGGTAACCAGTGGACCCTGAGAGAAATCGACGTTAACTCTACCACTCCGTACAATCTGATATTCTCAGCCTCCCGTGGTATTGGATACAAAGGAGATATTTCGATCGATGACATAGAAATTACGAAAGGATCTTGCTCGTTTGATCCAAACCTGTGCACGTTCGAGCAAGGCTGGTGTAATTACACAGTTGCTGGGAAATGGAGACGAGGCAAAGGACAAACACCGAGCTTTGGCACTGGACCATCCGTTGATCACACAACAGGAACATCCCAAGGGTATTACATCTTCTATGAAACGTCGTATGTAAAGAGGAATCAGTCAGCAACCGTGTCCAAAAACTTCACCGCGAATGGTCTTCCATCGTGTCTGCAATTCTGGTATCATATGCTTGGACCGGGAATCAATACGTTGAATGTCTACTCCATTCAAAACGGAGTCCAATTAAAAATCTGGTCTCGGTCGTACGATCAAGGAGACAAATGGTACAAAGCTGAAGCAACGGTTAACGTCACTCAAGGCGATTATACCATAATTTTCGAAGGTGTTCGTGGTCCATCATTTAGAGGTGATATTGCACTGGATGATATCAACTTAAAACTTGGCGAATGTGTCTTGCCTGGCGACTGTACTTTCCAAACCAGTTTGACAACTCCGGATTGTCTTTGGAACAACGTTGTTCAAGGCGATGATTTTGATTGGATTGCCAACGCTGGTGGGACTGCCAGCTACCTCACTGGTCCAAGTTCTGACAGAAAAGGCTCATCGTCAGGAAAATACTTGTTTATCGAGACATCAAGTCCGAGGATAACTGGCGACAAAGCTTGGTTGGTTAGCGATTACCTTAACAAGTCTGTTTCGTGCTTTACATTTTGGTATCATATGTATGGAAGCTCTATAGGCACGCTAAATATATACCGCCAGCCTTATCGCGGACAGAGAGTGTTGATATGGAAACAAAGCGGTAACAAAGGCAATAAATGGTATAGTGGTCAAGTTGCAGCTGACTTTGCTGTTACGGAAAATAGGCTCATCATTGAAGGAATACGCGGTGCAGGTTACACTGGTGACATTGCTGTAGATGATTTTAAATTTAAAAATGGGAGATGTGCCATCCTTCCAGCTTCTGCCAATCCAACAGCGCCAACGACACAGCCTCCGACAACCAAAGCACCTACCACACCGCCATCCAACACGGGTTACAACTGTAACTTTGAAAATGGGCTGTGTACGTGGACTCAGTCCACAGCTGGAGATAGATTTAATTGGACAAGAAACCAAGGCTCGACACTTTCATCTGGAACTGGGCCAAGCACTGATCACACATTAGGCAACGGCAATGGCTGGTATATGTACATTGAAACATCATCTCCTCGCATTCCAGGCGACAATGCTCGACTAGTGTCGGATGTCATATTGTCTACAGCCGGAACGTCTGGTCGTTGTTTGACATTCTATTACCACATGTACGGGTACCACACAGGAACACTGAACGTTTTCATCCAAACTGGTAACCATCTTACTAATGTCTGGCAACGTAATGGTACACAGGGGAACAACTGGCTCCAAGGCAAAACTACGCTTGTATCTCAGGGACATTTTAAGGTCGTAATTGAAGCCATCACTGGGCGGGGTTATCAAAGTGACATCGCAATTGATGACATAACTTTAACGCAGGGAGCATGCACGTATCCTTCATCCAAATGCACTTTCGAAGACTCTAAGGTCTGCGGTTTTACTCAGGATAACACAGACAATTTTAACTGGATTCGAAGTAGTGGTCGAACTAGCTCTTTCAATACTGGGCCAACAACTGATCATACACTCAAGACATCGACTGGATTCTATATGTACGCCGAAGCATCTCCTCAGTCTAGGGGCGACAGAGCCCGACTGCAGAGTCCATTACAACAGCCTACAACGGGCGGCAAATGTCTGGAGTTTTGGTACCACATGTTTGGGAACCAGATGGGAAGCCTAGTGGTCTATGTTAAAGATAATGTGCGAACCAGCCAGGTCTGGACGAAGACAGGTAACCAAGGATCCTCGTGGCAGAAAGGAAGGGTTACGTTGAAGTCAGCAAGTAATTTCTATTACGTGTTTGAAGCTGTCATTGGATCGGGATTTCGTAGTGATATTGCGATAGATGATGTGGAATTACTGGCTGGACCTTGTCCTTCCCCGGGTGCATGTTCATTTGAGGGTGGACTGTGTCAATGGACGCAGGAAAGAACCGAAGATGATTTTGACTGGCAGTTGACATCTGGTGGAACAATTTCATATCTTACTGGCCCGTCCAACGATCACACTTTTGGCAATGGTTCAGGTTATTATGTGTTCATCGAAACATCTTCGCCACGAATACAAGGCGAGGTAGCACGGCTTGTCGGACCGCAGTTAACTTCATCTTCCACCCAACGATGTATCCAATTCTGGTATCACATGTATGGAAGAAGTACTGGTTCGCTACGTGTCCTAGCTAAATGGGGAACTGGGAACAAATCTGAGTCGATTGTGTGGTCTTTGAGCGGTAGCCAGGGCAACCAGTGGAAATTTGGTCGAATTTCCGTGTCAAGAAATGGCGCATATCGGTTCGTGTTTGAGGGCGAGGTTGGCAGTAGCTACACGGGTGATATTGCTATAGATGATATACAAATTGTTAACCAGGCTTGCTCAGTATTGCCCATTGGTGCGAACCCCAATCCCACAAGTCCTCCGACAACACCGGTCGTGACGACACCCAACCCTATACCGCGTGGCATATTCTCGTGCAACTTTGAGAATCCTACACCCTGCAATTGGGCTCAAGATTCCAGTGATCATTTCAACTGGACCAGACATCAAGGTCACACATTATCAAGCGACACTGGACCAACTACAGATCATACCAAGGGTGTGGGTCTTTTGGCAAATAAAAATCAGGGTCCTGGCTCTATACAACATCGTGGAGGCAAATGTATCCACATTAATTTGAGTGGGCGTACTAGACCGGCGGATGGAGAAGTTCTTGTGGTTTATCAAGGATGTGGAGAAGACAGGCTGGAGTTTAAACTGTATCCAAATGGAACATTGATGAATACCAGACATGCCATGTGTGTGAAGCCCGTTGGAGCAAGAGTAAATGATGGAACGGAGGTGGGCGTGTTCACTAACTGTGACCTAACGGACAAATGGAGTTGGACTGCTAAAGGATCATTGAAATTCAAAAATCGATATTGTTTAAAGCCTAAAACAGGATATTCCAATCCAGGCAATAATATAAAGCTCGTGCTTGACTCAAACTGCGATAGATCGCAAAATTTCTTCAAGTTTGTTGCAACTCGTGGTTGGTACCTGTATATTGAAACTTCGTCACCAAGGCAACCGAATGATACAGCTCGATTTATCTCGCCATCAAAAACACAAGGGAAGTCTTGTCTCCATTTCTATTACCATATGTATGGTCCTCATGTTGGAAAACTGCAGGTTTACGTAAAATCCGGAGGTAACTTGGGGTTACCTGTGTGGGCTCGCTCTGGAACTCATGGCAACAAATGGTTCCAAGCACAAGTGGCTGTAAACAACCAAAGGGCGCCATATCAGTTTGTAATTGAAGGTGTTCGTGGCAACAGTTTTCTTGGAGACATCGCTATTGATGATATATATCTCAAGACTACATGTTCTGCCCGAGAGTACTGTTCATTTGAAGAGCAATATCCGGCATTATGTGGTTATACCCTCAGTTCTGGACGGTTCCGGTGGTTGGTCGGTAGTGGAAGCACGCTGTCAGTAAATACCGGACCAGCCAATGATCACACGCTGGGTGACTCACGAGGTCGATACCTCTACATTGAAACAAGCTTTGTCCAAGTGGGGGCCAAAACAACATTTACCAGCCCAGCATTCGATGGAAGTCCAACCGGAAGTTGTGTGGTGTTCTGGTACCACATGTACGGCTCAGATATGGGAACATTAAATATTCGAGTGAATGAAGTCGGAGGGCCTCTAAAAGCAACATGGACTAAATCTGGCAACCAAGGCAACAAGTGGTTCCTAGGGCAAATCTCACCTAATGTCAATAATAAATTCACGGTGACGTTTGAAGGTGTGCGCGGGCGAGGTTTCCGTGGTGACATTGCCCTTGATGATATCAAGATTCTCAAGCAAGGTTGCCAACAGAAAGGCTATTGCGATTTTGAATATCCCGAATACTGTTTCTGGAGGAATGATGTTACCGAAGACACCATGGATTGGTTGGTTGGCAAAGGCGCCACGCCATCATGGTATACGGGACCAATAAACGATCATACTACTGGTGGAAAGTTTGGCCAATATATGTTTGTCGAAGCCAGTTTTGCACCACGTGGTCAAAAAGCACGTCTTGTCACAGGTCGTTTTCCTGCTACCACAGGCAGCGGTTTTTGTATTAAATTCTGGTATAATATGCATGGTGTTAACATTGGTACACTGAACGTCATTGTTAAGAATAGAGCAGGAAATGCAACGGAAAACATTGTGTGGAGTCTCAGTGGAAATCAAAACTTCGGATGGAGACAAGGACAGGCTCCTGTTGTTAGCAGCAGAGATAGTTACCAGGTCGTGTTTGAAGCGATATTAGCTGGTGGTTATAGAGGTGATATCGCGATTGATGACATTAGCTACATTTCTGGAACATGCTCTGTCTCACCAAGCATTGCTGTACCGGTAAAACCAACCATACCTTCTCCTACCCGAAACCCTACCACTCCCATTGGTGGAGGAGCTTTTGATTGTACGTTTGAAAATGGATTTTGTACATGGACTCAGGGTGCTGGAGCACAATTTAACTGGACTCGACATAGGGGAAGGACAGCCTCTGGAAACACAGGGCCTGGGGAGGATCATACACTTAAAAACAACAACGGTACCTACATCTATGCTGAAACATCGAGTCCGCGTAAACCTGGTGATAAAGCAATCTTGGTGAGTCAGCAAGTACCATCAAACAGCAGACCTGGAAACTGTATCATATTTTGGTACCATATGTTTGGAGCTCATGTTGGTGCCCTCAATGTGTACATCCAGACAGTTGGTAGCGCGTTTCCAATAGCAACGTGGACACGAAATGGAACTCAAGGCAATGAGTGGAAAAGAGGAATGATATTTTATCGATCTTCTCAGTCATACAAGATTTTATTCGAAGCTGTGCGTGGTAGATCATTTGCTGGAGATATTGCCTTGGATGACTTGCAGGTGAAAAATGGGTTGTGCCCTCCGGCTGATGTATGCTCCTTTGAACAGAACAGTCTCTGTGGCTGGACGAACGAACCAACAAGTGATGACTTTGACTGGACAAGAGCAACTGGCGGAACGGCCTCAGTAAATACTGGACCATCTGCAGATCACACGTTCGGTACTGCTCAAGGTCATTACATGTATATTGAGGCTACGGGACGAAGCAGAGGTGACAAAGCTCAACTTCTATCTCCAAGATATCCCAAGACAACTGGAAGATGCTTACAATTCTGGTACCACATGCATGGTGCTGATATAGGAACTTTGACCGTGTATAAGAAGGTGCGGAAACCCGGATCACCGTACAATATTCGCATCTGGTGGCGTAGAGGAGACAAGAGCAATATCTGGCGTATTGGTCAGGTATCAATGTGGTCATCGACGTATGACTACCAAGCCGTATTTGAAGGACTTGTGGGCAAGAGTTTCCGAGGAGATATTGCGATTGATGATGTCAAATTCTTGGATGGAAAGTGTCCACCAGCAGGCAACTGCAACTTTGAGGATAGCAAATGTACTTGGACAAACTCCTTGGTTGGTGACACGTTCGATTGGCGTCGCAACAAAGGATCCACTCTCAGTGGATTAACCGGACCAGCGATTGACCACACCAGACAAGATGGCTCAGGCTATTACATGTACATAGAAGCGTCTTTACCAAGAAGACAAGGCGACGATGCTGTGCTGATATCTGAAGAGTTTTTCCAAACATCATCTTCTGGTCGCTGTATTAAATTCTGGTATCATATGTATGGTGGCTCAGTTGGGTCGCTCAAAATTTATTATAAGACTAACGCCACTAAACAGATTATTTGGGGATTGAGTGGCCAGCAGTCTAATAATGACAGAGATTGGAAATACGGGCAAGCACCTATACGAAGCAAAGTTCTTTACCAGATCATATTTGAGGGCGTTGTTGGTACAAATCACCGGGGAGATATTGCTATTGATGATATTCAGTTCACCAGTGGAGCATGCTCAATACTACCGTCATCTGTAACTGTTACACCAGCAACACTTCCGACCACTGTGCCTACAAATGCTGGCTCAACTCCAGCTCCATCACCCTATGATTGTAATTTCGACGCTGGGACATGTCAATGGACCAATGATACAACGGCTGACTTTAAATGGCACCTACAAAATCATGGTACTCCCAGTAGCTTCACTGGACCCGACCACGATCATACAACACGTGATGGTAGCGGCTATTACCTTTTCCTTGAAACATCATCGCCACGACAACCAAATGACACTGCTCGATTACTCAGTCCTAATATTCCGTCAACCAATCAAAAATGTCTTCAGTTCTGGTACCACATGTACGGTCTCGACGTAGACACTCTGAATGTCTATATAAAGACTGGAGGAAGACTTGGTAATCCTGTTTGGACTCGTAAAGGAGATCAAGGCGATCTTTGGCGGCATGCTACGCTGTCTATCACTAGTCAAAGTCAGTTCCAAATTGCGTTTGAAGGCATCCGAGGGAAGAGTTACAAAGGTGACATAGCGATAGATGACGTCAGTCTCCAAGATGGTCAATGTCCTCCCCAGGCTCTTTGCACGTTCGATGATCCCAGCTTGTGTGGATGGAGGAATATCGCAGGAGATAACTTTGACTGGACAAGATCAAATGGAGGAACTGTTAGCTCAGGCACTGGGCCTAGTAATGATCATACATATGGCACAAACCTAGGGTATTATATGTACATCGAAGCATCGTCACCCCGTACTAAGGGACATAAAGCGTGGTTGGAGAGTGCATCCTTCAAAGCAACCACTGGAAAATGTCTTCGCTTTTGGTACCACATGTATGGAAGCGCTATTGGTCGACTGAATGTGTTGGTTAAAGTTGGAAACAACCGTGGTAACCCTGTATGGACCATGACTGGTAATTTGGGTGATGCCTGGAGGGTTGGTGAAGTTACTGTAAAAAGTACTTCACAATTTAAGATCATGTTCGAAGCGAGTGTCGGCACAAGCTTTACAAGTGACATAGCCATCGATGATGTCCAAATATCAAACGGCGCATGCCCAGATCCTGGTAACTGCGACTTTGAAAAGGGTGAATGTACATGGATTAATGCCAAAACGGATGACATCAATGACAATTTTGATTGGATAAGGGCGACACAAACCTTTTCATCAGGAACCGGCCCCTCGACAGACCACTCCATTGGAACAAACAAAGGGCATTTCATGTACATCGAAAGTTCATGGCCGCGACAATGGGGCGAGAAGGCCCGTCTTGAATCCGAAGTTCTACCGCCCACATCAGGACAATGTATGCAGTTTTGGTTTAACATGAATGGTGCACATATTAATAAGTTGTCGGTCCTATTGAAAGTTGTCGAACAGTCGGAATCTAGAGTTTGGACATATTCGGGTAACAAAGGTGATAGATGGATACAGGGTCAAATACCGATCAGGAGTGCTAAGCCGTTTATGATTGTGTTTGAAGGCACAAGTGGGTATAGTTACCAAGGAGATATAGCAATCGATGACATAACGTTCGCATCCACTTCCGTGCAGTGTGCGATGCTTCCTAGCGATGCTCAGCCATTCGGTTGTAACTTCGAGTTTGGTAACTGTAATTGGTCGCCCAGATTTACGTTTAGTTCGTACAGATGGAAAAGGCAAAGTGGTATCCAAGCTTTACAGTCCTCAGTTGGAACTAAAATTGATCACACTATTGGCAAAGCAAATGGTTCCTACATCTTTGTCAATACTCGTGGCTATCCATTTAGCCGTGCTACACTGACAAGTCCTGGTATAAGCTTCAATGGGAGCAAGGTTTTGAAATGTCTGGAGTTTTATTACCACATGCATGGCCCTTCTGTCAACAACCTTGATGTGTATATCAGTAGCGGCGGGAACCGAAGGAGTGTTTGGAATCGCAGAGGAACGCAAGGGGATAGATGGATATTTGCTGAGGTTCAGCTCGATGTTACTAAATCAAATACCAGGGTTATAATTGAAGCAAGGAATGGCTCGCAATATGATGGTGATATAGCAATCGATGATATAGATTTAAAAGATGGCAGTTGCCCCTCGGCTGCATCCTGTGGTTTTGAAGGGGCAGATCTTTGCCGTTATACCGTGACTGCGGCAGCAAGTGGGTTTAAATGGACAAGATACAAAGGAACAACAGTCAGCTCCTTTACCGGACCGAAAAACGATCACACATACGGAACGCAATATGGTCATTACATGTATGTGGAAGCAAGTACTGGGTCAGCAGGCGATAAGACAACGCTTACTTCTACGTTTTTTTACCGGCAAACGTTTTCGCAATGTCTTACATTCTGGTATCACATGTATGGGGCGAGTATAGGAACTCTTAATGTGTACTCCACTAGCTTCTTCCTAAAGAGACTAGTTTGGACTAAAACTGGCGGTCAAGGCAATCTTTGGCGCAAAGCACAGGTCCCATTAAATCTCGGTTTCTTCAGAGGAACTAGTGTTATTTTTGAAGGAGTCAGAGGCTCAGGATTCTCTGGTGATATTGCAATCGATGATGTCAGCTTGGAGAATGGACCATGCCCCCGTCCTGGAGACTGTACGTTCGAAAAAGGCCGGTGTACTTGGTTTGAAGTCCAGGATGGGACGGATACTTTTGATTGGCTGCTTGGAAGTGGTTCAACGCAGAGTTTCAGCACTGGACCGTCTACTGATCATACTCTTGGCAATGCTCAAGGTCAATATCTTTTCATCGAGTCCTCTTTGCCACGACGCCCCGGTGACACAGCACGAATCCAGAGCGAGCAGTTCACGGCAACTCCATCAAATGGACGATGTTTGAAGTTCTGGTACCACATGTTTGGTCCAGACATTGGTAACCTCACTGTATATATGAACATCACAAGCTCAAACAAACTAACGCCTTTGTGGAGACTGTCTGGGAATCAAGGAAACCAATGGCTGAATGGCAAACTGCCGATAAATAGTGCAAAATCGTATACGATGGTCTTTGAAGCAGTTCGTGGCAGGAGTTTCCAAGGTGACATTGCTTTGGATGACATCACGTTCACCGATGACGCTACAGCATGTCCCGTATTTCCGTCGGGTGCTGGAAGTGTCAACCCGGTCACCACTCCTCCGACACAAGCTACCACTCATGGGCCTACGTCAGGTAACCAAGGCAAAGACTGTAACTTCGAACAAACAACCAAACCACTGTGTAAGTTTACACAAGACCGAAGCGATCATTTTAACTGGACTGTCCATCAAGGCCACACGTGGTCAACAGATACTGGACCTGGCATCGATCACACCTTAGGAACAGTTCAAGGGCACTATGCATACATTGAGACCTCTTCACCACGAAAACCAAATGATACAGCCAACCTGATTAGTCCTAGACTTGATCAGTCAAGGAGTGTTGGATGCTTAATCTTCTGGTATCATATGCATGGACCTGACATTAACTCGCTCACCGTTTTGAAGAAGGGTGGGACGCAATCAGCTTCACTGTGGAGTCGTGTTGGAAGTCAAGGGGACGAATGGCGTGAAGCATTGATATCTTTACCGAAAGATTCTCAATCGTACCAGATTGTGTTTTCAGCAAAGCGAGGAAAATCCTATGCGGGAGACATAGCAATAGATGATGTTCAATTCCTGCAAAATAGAAGATGTCCACCACCAGCTTCGTGCACGTTTGAAGATTATGATGGAGACCCGACGTGCCGATGGAGAAACCAGATTGATAGATACCAATGGAAACGTGGAAACCAGGGAACCCCAAGCCAAAACACCGGTCCCTCTTTTGATCATACCTTTGGAACGAGCCAAGGGTACTTTATGTATATTGAAGCAACAGGACAACAAGCTAATGACACAGCTGAGATTATGAGCCCTACGTATCCTGCGGCTTCCCAAGGTCATTGCTTCACTTTTTGGTATCATATGTATGGCGCGGATGTTGGCTCGCTCAACGTTTTCCAAAAATACGGCAACCAGAGATACGTCTTGTGGGGTATGAAAGGCGACAGGGGCAATGTTTGGAAGAAAACGCAAATAACTATCAAAAACAGCGCTACTTATGAGATTATAATCCAAGGTAAACGAGGCAAAGGATTCCAGAGTGACATTGCTATTGATGATGTCAAGCTATCAAAAGATGGACCTTGTGGAGCGCCAGGCGAGTGCGACTTTGAGAAAGGAACATGTAGTTACTACAATACAAAACTAGAGGATGACTTTGATTGGATCAAAGGTCAGGGAGCAACCTGGAGTTACCAAACTGGTCCCTCTGTTGACCACACTTTGGGTACAGGGCTAGGAAGTTACATGTACATTGATGCATCGTTTCCGAACGTGAAAGGAAATAAAGCGAGACTCGTAAGTCAAGATTTGCTGCCAACCTCATCACCAAAATGTCTGAAGTTTTGGTTCCATTTCTATGGTCAATCTATCGGGAATATGAACGTGTACGTCAAGACGGGACCTGGAAACAAGTCCGAGGAATTAGTGTGGACATTAGGCGGAAATTATGGCGATCAATGGTTGAGTGGACAGACGCCCATACAAAACAATAAAGTATTCCAGGTTGTGTTCGAAGCTGTTTGCGGTACCAGTTTCCAGGGTGATATTGCTATTGATGACATTACGGTCCTAGACTCTCCTTGTTCAACGCTTCCAGCCACAGCTGTTCCTCCTACTGTACCACCTACCCCTCCCATGCCTGTCAATTGTACGTTTGAAAGAGGATTTTGTAACTGGAATAATTTAAAAACTGGAGATCATTTTGATTGGACAAGACATCGGGGTGGCACGTATTCGACCAATACTGGCCCGAGTATTGATCACACCACGAATTCTAACAGAGGTTACTACATCTATATTGAGACCTCGTCTCCACGATCACAAGGCCACAAAGCTCAACTTGAGAGCGGTTCCATTACACCAACCACGGGGACGTCTGGGAAATGTTTCTCGTTCTGGTTTCATATGTGGGGACCTGATGTCGACACTCTAAATTTATATACTCGTACGCAGGGAACTCTGAGAAAGATTTGGAGTCGAACTGGTACCCATGGGAACCAATGGCGTCAGGCACAAATAACTCTTTCCAGTACCCAAACATTTACGCTTGTGTTTGAAGGTGTGCGCGGGAAATCGTATCAGGGAGATATAGCTTTGGATGACATCACGTTGGCTGATGGAAAATGCCCGCCTGCTCGATTCTGCGACTTTGGTGATAATTGGTGTCATTTCACTAACATTCAGGGAGATGTGTTTGACTGGACGCGTCAAAAGGGTAGCACGTATTCTGTGAATACTGGTCCGTCCGTTGACCACACAACTGGAACAAAGAATGGGTACTACGTATATATTGAAACAAGCTCTCCTAGAAGAAAAGGCGACAAAGCTTGGCTTGTAAGTCAGACGTATCCGGCTGCGCCCACTGGAAAATGCCTAAACTTTTACTATCACATGTATGGCTCAGATATCAATGTCCTTAATATAATCGTGAAGCCAATTACTGCTCCGACCGGCACAAATGTATGGAACAAAACTGGAAACCAGGGTAATGTGTGGAGACATGGTCAAGCCACCATACAGGCAACAAGTAAATTCCAGATCTACTTCGAAGGTATTGTAGGCAAGAGTTACCGAGGCGACATATCTTTAGATGATGTTTGGATTGAAGAAAAGCCTTGTCCACCACCAGGAAGCTGTACATTTGAACTTGGACTGTGCACCTGGCAAAATCAACAAAATGGAAATAACAAGACCATACAAGATGAATTTGACTGGACTCTGGGAAGTGGAAGCACGTATAGTTATTATACTGGACCATCTAGTGATCACACCACCGGCTCTGCGTTAGGTAAATACATCTACATTGAAACATCTTCACCGCGACGAAATGGCGATCGTGCGGTACTTGAGAGTGATATGATGGATAAGACGACAGGAAAATGCTTTAGTTTCTGGTTTCATATGTACGGGAGAAGTATTGGATCGTTGAATATGTATGTTAGGGATATCACTGGCAATAAGAGGCTTGTGTGGAGTCTGAGTGGTAACCAAGGAAACGTCTGGAAACAGGGTGAAGTCACGTTGACAAGTAAAACACGTTTCCGCCTGCTCATTGAAGGTGTTCGTGGTACAAGCTACACGGGTGACGTATCTTTGGATGACATGTACTTCCAAGATGGAAATTGTGTTGGAGTTTGCTCCTCTGTTCTACCTACAGCTCGGATTAACTGTGGGTATACTGGTATATCAGCTGGTGATTGTATCACGAAGAGGGGATGTTGTTATGACTCATCTATCCGTAACGCACCTTTCTGTTTCTTCCATCCGTCGACATGCGAGTCTGTTCATGTGGCCGCTCGTGTCCCATGCGATCCATCAACAACCATCACCTCACAATATTACTGTAAACAAAAGGGTTGTTGCTTTGACAACAGTCGACCAAATACTATCGCGTGTTTCAAGCACCCTCGGCAGCCTACACCCTTCCCTACAACTCGCCCTACTACACCCATAACTACCCGTACCCCCATACCATACGAATGTGACTTTGAAACAAATATGTGTGGCTGGTTGAATCACAATGACAATCATATCAACTTCCAACGACAACGTGGAAGCACACCATCCTATAAGACTGGACCTAAAGCCGATCATACATTAGGCACAGATCAAGGATACTATGTGTACATTGAGGCCTCGTACACCTTACCCAACGATACAGCGACACTCATCATGGACCAACCAACTGATAACAATGGCAAACCCAGATGTTTACAATTTTGGTACCATATGTATGGTGCACACGTTAATACTCTGTCTGTTCACATACAACCTCCAAACCGTCCAACGAACCCTGCCATCTGGCAGAAGTGGGGCACTCAGGGTGACCGCTGGCGATACGCACAGATACAAATTAACGTCACTGGGACCTACAGGATTGTTTTCACAGCCTTGGCTGGTTCAAGTTATCAAGGAGATATTGCGTTGGATGACATCAAATTCCCATTCCATGATTGTCCTCCTTTAGCTGAATGTGAATTTGAAACACCAAAGATCTGCGGCTATACCCAGGATTTGGGCGACGAATTTGACTGGACAAGAGGCTCTGGCGAAACCGTCAGTTACTCTACTGGGCCGAAAACTGATCACACGTACGGAACTGCCAGCGGGAGCTACATGTTCATAGAAACAAGCTGGCCCAGAGTTGCTGGGGATAGAGCTAGGTTAGAAACACCGCTGTACAAGTCCACATTTGGATCGTGTGCTCGATTTTGGTACCACATGCGAGGTGATAGTATTGGTGTGTTGAATGTTTATATCAAGAAGAATGGTGTCCTTGGTTCACGTGTTTGGAGTGACAGTGGAAATTATGGTGATCGTTGGATGAGAAAGAAACTGTCCATTTCAAGTTCGCAACAATGGCAGTTGGTATTCGAAGGTGTTCGTGGTAATTCCTACACAGGCGATATCGCACTGGATGATGTTCAAATCACCACAGATGGCGAATGCCCAACTCTTGGGTCATGTGATTTCGAAGACGGCTTGTGTACATATAGCAATGACCAAAACGATGATGACTTTGACTGGGAAAGAAACACCGGAGGAACATATAGCGTGGGAACTGGACCAAGCAAGGATCACACCTACAGAGCTAGTGGAAAAGGACATTATGCATACATCGAAACATCCAATCCACGAGTGAAGGGTGACAAAGCGTGGTTAGTCAGCGATATTTTCAAAGTAAATCCAACCTACAACTGGTGTTTGAAATTCTGGCTTCACATGTATGGAAACAGTGTCGGTTATCTCAATGTGTATATTGTGACGAATGTGCTGAAACCAACTCAGGATAAATATTACCAAAGCATATTCAGGCTTACAGGGAACCATGGGGATAATTGGATATACCAAGAGGTGCAAGTAAACAGCGGTAAAGATTTCCAGATTAAGTTTGAAGGTACAGTCGGAACCATACCCACTTACCAGGGAGACATTGCCTTGGATGACATTCTCGTCACACCAGGGCGATGTCCAGCACCAACCCCCACTGCCACACCCAGCCCTTGTGCCGTGAGATGTAGAAACAATACGTGCATCCCTGCCAATAAGATTTGTGACTTTACCAACGACTGTGGCTCTGGTGATGACACGGATGAGAAAAATTGTGGAACGTGCGATTTTGAAAAAGGTCTCTGTGGCTGGAATGAGACAAGTAACGGGGTTTATAAATGGAAGCGTGGTAAAAATGGTACACCGTCCAAAAATACTGGACCCAGCACAGATAACACCAAAAAAACAGCTCTTGGGTACTACATGTATGTGGAAGCATCGCTTGGACAAAGCTACCATCTGGCAAATCTGGAGAGTCCTGTCCTCAAACATGCGTCTGCAACATGCCAGTTCAACTTTTATTATCACATGTTCGGCGCTGGCATCGGCGAACTTCGTGTCTACATCGTGGTCGCCAGGCGATATACACTGTTGTGGAGGATGTATGGTGACCAAGGCGACAAGTGGAATCCAGTTAGCCTTCGCCTTGGCCGAAGATATTCTCCGTTCAAGATTATCATGGAAGCAGAACGCACGTACTCCTCGTTTGGTGACATCGCTATCGATGATTTGTCATTCCAATATTGTGATTTCCCTAAACCGCAAGCGAGCTGCTACACTTGGCAACACCAGTGTTTGAACCGCGCATGCGTCAGTTCTAACCGACGATGTGATATGACAGATGACTGCGGTGATTCCTCGGATGAGACCTCGAGCTGCGCGTACTACAGAAGGTGTAACTTTGAGTATGGCAAATGTATTTTTATGGATCTGCGTGACGACGATTTTGATTGGACCCGACAACGAGGCTCTACGCCTTCCGGCGATACTGGACCATTGTTTGATCATACCTATGGAACTACAGCAGGGTACTATTTCTTCGTGGAGACGTCATGGCCAAGAAAGCCTGGAGACAAGGCGAGATTGGCTACGTACTTCAACTTCGCTGGTTTGCGAGCTGGCGACTCTACTTGCCGAATGCGATTCTACTACCACATGTGGGGTGAACACATAGGAAACTTAAGCGTGAAAGTGAGGGATACAATTGGAGGACCAGAGACTACATTGTGGATAAGAAATGGTCAAGTCGGGAACTACTGGGCACGAGCTGAAGTGGTCCTACAGAGCACCAACGATTTCCAGGTAATTTTCGAAGCAATTCGAGGTACAAATTACAAAGGTGATATCTCGATAGATGACGTGTCTTTCACTCCATTCTGTAAGAGAGGCAACGCCTTACCTACAGCCCCACCTACATCACCACAGCCAACCACCCCTGGTCCATGTGGTCCTGGAAGATTCCAGTGTAGGAAATCTCAAGGCTGTATCTCAAACTCTCAAATTTGTGATTATTGGAAAGATTGTCCTGATGGCTCGGATGAGGCAAAATGTGGATCTTGCAGTTTTGAATCTCCTGATCTCTGTGGCTGGAAGGACTTAAGCACTGGTGAATATCAATGGTTAAGGAATCGAGGTACAACACCTTCACACAAAACTGGGCCCAAAGTTGACCATACCTGTGGAAACAATTCATGTCATTACATTTACATTGAAGATGGCTCCGGATCAAGCTATCAAGTCGCCAACATTGAAAGTCCAGCAATTGGAAATACCTATCACACATGCACAGTACGCTTTTATTATCATCTCTACGGGACATTTGGTCAGTATAGTTATCTCTGGGTTGGTTTGAGCTTTGGATCGTCCAAGTCTTACATCTGGTCTACCTCTGGTGACCAAGGTGATAAGTGGAATATGGGAGAATTTGGACTGGGATCGGTGCCTTCAGGTACCAAGATATCGTTCGAGGCTCGAAAACCGTGGACATTCTTTGGCGCAGCGGATATGGCTGTTGACGACGTCACATTGGTTAACTGTGGCATACCCAAGCCAAGGAATTGTTTACCGGGAGAATTTAAATGCAAGAGACAGTTTTGTGTGTCACCGGACAGGGTGTGTGATTTTGCTGACGACTGTGGCGACCAAAGTGATGAAACTACCGCTGTTTGCCTGAATTACCGAGGTCGTTGTAACTTCGAGAAAGATACCTGTTTCTGGACTCAAGATGCTAACGATGATTTCGACTGGACGAGAGGCCAGGGCAGCACATGGTCGTATCAAACTGGACCAGGACGGGACCATACGCTGTCTACACCGCAAGGAAGTTACATGTACATTGAGACGTCTTATCCGCGCACAGCAGGCGAATATGCCCGTATCAGTAGCCCGATTATCAGGGTGAAATCAGCCAAAGATAACTGCAGACTGAGAATGTTCTATCATATGTTTGGAAAAGATGTTAACCAGCTAAAGATTTATCATCGAGATTCAGTCGGAGGAAAACTGCATGCAATAAAGACGATTCTTGGTGAACAAGGCGATGTGTGGCAGCGTTATGAATCAACCAGCCTCTTCAGACCCACGCCGTTCCAAATCGTTATTGAAGGAATGGTTGGAAATAGTTACCAAGGTGATATTGCAATTGATGATCTCTCGTTTACACCTGGATGTATTATTGATTCTACCACCACACTGAACCCTACTGGATTCACTGTTCCTACTTCTATCACCTGCCATGTTGGACAAATGAGCTGTGATGACGGGACATGTATTCCCGCAAACCAATACTGTAACTTCAGAAAGGAATGCAACGACGGATCAGATGAAAAATCGTGTCCAGCAAAATGCGACTTTGAAACAAGCGAATGCGGCTGGAGGGACGACAAGTTAGGTGATCACATCGACTGGACTCGGGATACTGGAGGAACGCCAACACCGCATACTGGACCACTTGTTGATCACACACTGGGCAATTCATCAGGACACTATGTCTACGCGTCGGTGAATAATAAAACTGGTCAGTTTGCTTATCCAAAGTACATCAGTCCCCGTTATTACAAGTCAAGCAAATCATGCAAATTCCAATTTTATTACCATATGAACGGCACGTCTTATGCATGGTTGACTCTAAACATTCTGAGAAATTCCATATCAACCTTTCTCTGGAGTGACTCGTTCAAGCTATCCAACGATTGGCGAAATGCTACAGTTGACCTACCAGCCTGTCTCACTGACTTCCAGCTTATGTTCGAGTCGTGGCATTATCTTGGTGATGATGGTGACATAGCTATAGATGATGTGGAGTTCATAGACTGTGCTGAGCCATTACCTCCGTCAAGCTGTTCAGGCAGTGCTAACTTTAAATGTGCCAGTGGACACTGCGTGCAACGTAAAAACACGTGTGACTTTACTCCGGATTGCTGTGATTACAGCGACGAAACTGATAAATTGTGTTCTGGTTATTACAGGATTAATTTCGAACATGGTACCGCAAACTGGACACAGTCATTCCAAGATGATTTCAACTGGGTAAGACAGAATGGTCATACAGCATCCTATGCTACTGGGCCAAAAGCTGATCATACGACGAGGACCAACAAAGGTTACTATATGTACATCGAATCGTCCAGTCCACGAAAGATGAACGACACTGCGTCAATAGTGTCACCTTTAATACGATCTACCAGAACATGTACTATGCGTTTTTATTACCATATGTATGGTGATCATATTGGTACCCTGAATGTCTACAGAAAGGTTGGTGATGCGCCATCGTTGCTGTGGACAATCAGTGGTGACAATGGTCGCAGGTGGATAAAGAAGACCATTGACTTGCCTGCATCTACTGGATTCTATATTATTATTGAAGGTATCATTGGCTCGTCCTACAGAGGTGACATTGCTATAGATGACATCTCCTTCACACCAGAATGCCAGCCTCAAATTATCGTTCCAACACCTACACCAAACCCATGTCCAAATGGTGGGTTTAAATGCAAAGGAAGCTCAACGTGTATCTCGGCGAATAAGAAATGTGACTTTAATCATGACTGTAATGATCACTCGGATGAAAGTGCCGATGTCTGTGGTTCACCATGTACATTCGAAACCAACAGCTGTGGTTGGAAAGAAGCGAAGCCGAACAACTTTGATTGGACAAGGTTCCATGGATGTACAGCGCAGAGTAGGACTTGCAGGGATGCAACTGGAAATACTGCAGGATTCTATATGTATGTAACAAGCCTCACGGGTATCTCTGGTAGTCAAGCTGTCTTGAAAAGCCCCGTCTATCAAAAATCATCTACTACATGTGTGTTTGAGTTTTACTACAAGATGACCAACACTTACAGCGAAACATTGAACTTGTACTTGAACAGTGGCTCAAGGAAAACTGCTATCTGGACACGATCAGATCATCACGGCTATGCTTGGCACAAGAGCGAGGTCGCCATTGGTGGTCACAGCTCACCGTTCACACTGACGTTTGAAAACCAGCACTCCGGCTCCTTTTCGGGTGACATTGCTATAGATTCGATCAGAATGAAAAATTGTGACCAGCAATCCAGCTGTAGTGGAGGACAGACTAAAAGATGTAACAACAACAGGAACTATTGTTACTCTAAAGCTCAGACTTGTGACTTGACAAATGATTGTGGGGACAACACAGACGAAACTTCATGCACAAACGTGCGATGCAACTTCGACACTAATCTTTGCAACTGGAAGAATGTTCAGGGCGAAGATGACTTTGACTGGACTCGTAACAAGGGTTCTACTGGCTCATATGGAACTGGGCCCAGCACTGATCATACCACTGGTACAGGTTACTATATGTTTATTGAGGTCACAGGCCGGCAACAAGGCGATAAAGCGTGGTTGGTGAGTCCTCCGATGGCTGCTCCTACCGGAATTTGTACCCTGCGACTATGGTATCACATGAAAGGTTCACGTATCCAAGATCTGAATATATGGTACAGGACGTACAAGGGTGGCCCTCTGTACACCGTAGCATCCAAATCTGGCACGATGGGAGATGTCTGGTATAAGCTGACTACATCGATTACGCTAGGAAAGAATACTGGGCGACCATTTGAAGTTATCATTGAAGGTGTACGAGGAAATGGTTACCAAGGTGATATTGCTGTTGACGACATCAGTTTCGGAAGTGAGTGTCAACTGTCTACCGGTATTATCCCAACATCGGAGGTGCCCGTGACGACCAAACCTCCCACTGCAAAACCGAACAATTGTCGTGCAGATCAGTTTGGATGTTGGTCAAACGCACAGTGTATTGCCAAGACGAAAGTTTGTGATTTCACTATTGACTGCCCTGATAATTCTGACGAACGTTTCTGTCCTGCTGAATGTACATTCGAGACTAGCCGATGTGGTTGGCGAGAAGCAGCTGATGATTCTGACCAGTTTGATTGGCGCAGACGTAAAGGAAGTACTCCTTCAATCGGCACAGGACCTACGACGGACCATACAACTAACTCTACCAGTGGATATTATCTTTATATTGAGGCCTCTTCCGGTGCTGCTTACCAAAACGCTAAGCTTATCAGCCCGCTGTTTAGAAAGTCCCACTCTCAATGCGCTCTCCAATTGTGGTATCATATGTATGGACCAACGATTGGATCTCTTCGAGTCTTCCTGAACTCCTCCGGTCAAACCACACAGCACTGGGTAAGATATGGCGATCAAGGGAACAAATGGCAGAAAACAACTATCGGTATTGGTAAACAGAACAATCCGTTCAGAATCATCATTGAAGCTACTCGTGGACAGTCTTATAGTGGAGACATCGCAATAGACGATCTGCTGTTCACTGGATGTGGTTTGCCACCCAAGCAGAGATGTAAACCAGAACAATTTAAATGCACACGAGGAAGCTGTACGGAAACAAAATATCTATGCGACTTCAACGACGACTGTGGTGACAATAGCGACGAAACAAATTGTGGCAGTTATAAGGCTAGGTGTAACTTCCAAATAGATGGTCAATGTTCATGGAGAAACAGCAAAGAAGACGACTTTGACTGGAAGCGAATTAAAGGCGCAACTGCTTCGTTCAATACTGGACCGCAGTTTGATCATACAAACAGTGATAGCACAGGCTACTATTTGTACCTGGAAACGTCATATCCCCGTCGCTATGGTGACAAGGCATGGTACATCAGTCCAATTTTCCAAGCAGCAGGGACACATGATGGTTGCACCTTGCGATTCTTTTATCATATGTATGGCGCTACTATTGGTCAATTGAATGTTTACCAAAGAACATACGTTAACGGGACATTGGGGAAACCTATTTGGAAAGCAAGGTCCGAGCAAGGTTCTGTCTGGAAACGTGGATCTGTAAACTTGGTGTCAACAAAACCATTTGAAGTTGTCATTGAAGGATTCGTCGGAGACGATTATCGTGGTGATATAGCGCTGGATGATTTGTCTTTCACCTATAATTGTGTGTCTTATTCTGGATCTTTACCTGAGCAACCCGATATCGTTACCACTGTAAGACCAACCAACCCACATTCCTGTAGCCCATCTCAGTTTAACTGTTATCTGTCAGGATCGTCTACGTGCGTTTCCAATCAAAAAGTTTGTGATTTTGCTACGGATTGCCCTGGAGGGGAGGACGAAAGCGGATGCGTGAAACCATTCACAGGATTCACCAATGGAGATCTTGGAAACTGGCTGATTGACGCAGCAGACAGTTCAGGAGGTGGAAATAGCAGGCGGTTGCTTGCCGTGTCATACAGGTGGCAACCTATCCAAGCTGATGACACAGTTGAACCTACGTTTGATCACACATTCAATGGTAAACCGTATGGCTGGTATCTCAAAGCTGACGCTTCGGCCGCAGACTACAGTGGCAGTGTGACCAGACTGAGCAGTCGAATGATAGCATCAACTGGACCACAGTGTACTCTAGAGTTTTGGTATTACATGTCTGGAAGCAGTGTTGGGACATTGTCTGTGCTGACCAATGATATAGCTTCAAATGTCCTGTGGGTACGCAGTGGTAACCAGGGAACGCCATGGATGAAGGGGGTTGTTAGGGTTGGCTCAAGACGAAATTTCCAGGTTGCATTCCAATCTAAAAGCAGTCAAGCCGGACATTCTGACATCAATCTGGATGACATCAAATTTACCAACTGTAAACCTCTCTCAGTTGATGCACCTTGCAAGCCTAATGTTGAATTCCAATGTGAACTGGGCGGCTGTACGAACTTGACCCGAGTTTGTGACTACGGCCTGGATTGCATGAACGGAGACGATTCGGACGAGAAGAAATGTGATGCGTATCCTGGACGATGTGATTTCGAACATGGATTGTGTGCCTGGGAACAAGATTCAACGGATGAATTTGATTGGACAAGAAATACAGGCAGTACGCCATCATATTCGACAGGACCTCTCACTGATCACACCACCGGACAATCATCAGGTCATTATATGTACGTGGAAACATCATGGCCGCGCAAGCCGAGAGATCGGGCGCGACTCATCACGCCTGTTATCAAATCTGAATCCAAAGGCTGCAGACTGCGGTTCTATTATCACATGAGAGGTGATGACATTGGATCGCTGGTAGTTTATGTAAGAAAGAGTTACAACGACTTGAAGAGCAACCAAATTTTGCTGAACATCACGGGTGAACAGGATGATTTCTGGCGTCGTGCTGATATTCCAGTTTCTTCTGCCAGTGAGTTTGAAATCGTCATTGAAGGCGTACGAGGCTTGTCCTACACAGGAGATATCTCTATTGATGATGTGTCTCTTACTCCTGGTTGTATACTCTGTCCGAAATGTGCGCCTATTGATGGCAAACCATCCCCCACACCATTCGGCCCGCACACCCGTCCGTCCAACTCTCCTTGCACCGCAACTCAACATGCCTGCCAGAATCTCAAGTGCGTTGAACGAGAGCAAGTCTGCGACTTCAAGGATTCCTGTGGCGATAACTCGGACGAGGTTCCATGCGGAACAAGTTGTACCTTTGAAGATGACTACTGTTACCAAGGCTGGAGAAATCCTACTGGTTCTGACAACACTGATTGGGTTAGGAAGAAAGGACCCCCTCAAAACTACCAAACCGGACCAAAGATTGATCATACCACAGGGACAGAAACGGGTTACTACATGAACTTCGATTCGTTCCGTGGCAAAGAAGGCACAAAAGCACAGCTCGTCTCGTACAGATACTATGCTTCCGACCCACATTGCAAGATGTCCTTCTGGTATTACATGTCTGGGGCTACTGTTGGTTCACTTAGTGTGAAACTTAAACTAGCTGACAAGTCAAAATACGAGGTATTGTACACGCTGAAGTCAAGTCAAGGCGACCACTGGAAGAATGGTAACGTTTCTATCGGAGCAAAGAAAGAATTTGAAATCATTTTTGAGGCATCTCGAGGCAAATCATACGATGGAATTATTGCACTGGATGATATCAAATTTTACAATTGTTTTGCGGATGCAGCCAGACCATGTAACGAAAACGAACTGAAATGCCAGGGAAAGAACAGCCATTGTATAAACAGATTGACCAGGGTTTGCGACTTCGTGAACGACTGCGATGGCAAAGACGACGAGAAGAATTGTGATAAAGAGCCGAACAACTGTAATTTCGACAAAAATATGTGCAACTTCGAGTCACTAGGTGCTAATAAATGGACAAGAAACACGACCACTTCGAGTCCGGGCACTGGAACCAAGTCCGATCACACCACTGGCAAAGGCTCCTTTGTATTCGTGGACTCCTCAAAACTTAAACCATTTGACCAAGCAGTACTTCGCCAGAAAGGCTCGCAGGGTGAGATCTTCCTGCCAGGAGATGGAGTTTGTATGATGAGATTCTACTACAAAATGTGGGGATCTTTACATATGGGTCGTCTTCAGTTGTTCATGGTTACAAAGGGAAAGGCTTACAACATTAAGAATGAAGTATGGAAAACTAGAGGCGACGCCAACAACGACAACTGGATTAGAGTTGAAGTGCCTTTGGACTCGCCTCAAAAATTCTCGATCGAGTTTCTCGCTACGATGGGGTCTGGGGAGAAGGGTGACATAGTAATTGATGACATCAGCTTCTCACACGGTTGCTCAATCGGAGGTACCCCAGCGCCTCCTGTTACGCGCGGCCCTGACAAGTGTCCGTCAGATATGTTTAAGTGCGTCCAAAGTGGATTGTGCATTCCTAACACATGGAGATGTGATCGAACAAGTGACTGTGATGATTCATCAGACGAGCAGAATTGCCATCTCTCAACACCATCCGCCAAACCAACCACATTTTCCTGTGGTGCCAGCTACTATCAATGCGAAGCGACGACGACTTGTATACCTCGCTATATGCTTTGCGATCACGTTCTTGACTGCCCTGAACAGGACGATGAAAGACAAGACTATTGTAATAAGACAACAGATGACAACAGGGATCTTTACTACTGTAAGCCATTAAAGCGATTCTTGCCTGCACGACTAATCTGTAATAACCACCAGGATTGCGAAGACTACAGCGACGAATTAGATTGTAATGGATGTCGACCCAATTTCTGTCTAAATAACACCAAGTGCACCACGACTCCTGCGGATTTCCAAGCACCAACTTGCGCATGTCCGAAAGGTGTCACTGGTAACCGTTGCCAGTACAATGGAAAACTTTGTCCAAACAATACATTCTCGTGCTTAAACAAGAACGGTCCTCAGATATGTTTAGGCTATGACAAACTCTGCGATGGCACACAGGACTGTGATAGCGAATATGATGAGAAACGAGGCAATTGTTGTTACCTTAAAGGTGTCAATTGCGCAACTGTTGGTAAATCAACTGGTAAAGACAAAGACAAAAGATCCTGGGTTGTGCCAGTCGCTGTGGTTGCCGCGATCGTCCTTACTGCCCTAATTCTCCTTGCGGCCTATGTCATGGTTAAACGGCGAAG
>ERZ1738540.9-NODE-17-length-23819-cov-17.181661_pt1 | contig 23819 bp, 2 predicted proteins | sample MGYA00581725_ERZ1738540 | MGnify/ENA primary metagenome ERZ1738540 (study PRJEB40740, sample SAMEA7388098) | Antillogorgia elisabethae | biome: Marine coral reef biome; feature: Environment associated with an aquatic invertebrate; material: Seawater | host...
TTTTTGAAAAACAATTAAAACAAAAATTGCCCCGTCAGGAAGCTTCGAGGTATACCCATCGGGTATATCGCTACTGCTCCTTTTTATTAAGTTTCCTTAAACAATTAAACATCGCTCTCAACAGAATAATAACTATAACGAACGTTATCACAAAGATAATTATAGTTATCAACCATTGAAAAACTTTTGGAACATGAAATCCAAACTTAAACTCACAAAACAAGAAAACACAATCACCTTTTCCAACTGTAACTTTGGTTTTGGTTTGCATAAACTCGTGATCAATTCTAGTGCCCTTCTCCGGGGCTTTCGCTTCAAGATCGCACTTCTTTGATCGACCGCAAACACTCACGGTCCTTTGTTCACTGTTAGAGTATGTGCTCAATGCGATATAAAACTCAGTCTTTCCTCTAGCAATGGATGCATAACTAACGTTACCTCCATTAGCGTCTACATAACACTTTCCTTTCATATCACTTTGAGTCGTCAATTTAAGCACTGTAGGTTCATGAGAACCATAATGACCAATTTTTGACGTCTCACACTCAAAATCTTTTATACCGAATTGTTTGTGAACTACCTCATATCTCGTATTTATCAAAACAAAAGAGAATTGAAGAAAGCCCACATCACATCCGTGTAACTCCACAATCGGTACTCCTTTTAGTGCATCAGCTCCATTTGGGTCAACATTAACCCTGCATTGGAAATGTTCATCTCTGATCATATCCTTATATTCTGATTGCACAAATCTATCATATCCTGATTCCGAAAATTGTACTTTACAATTAAGATCGTTCGTATCCATCACCCTCTGTTTAAGAGGCGAAATATACATATCGGAACATCTCCAATCTAGTTCTCTACATTGCACATCACCCAAAACTGATTGTGCGACACCACCGCGCGGATTCCACTGAGTATCATAAATGAAACCCTTATAATACGTGACATAGCGCGGGATCGCATTAAAAACTGATGATATCGGAGAAAAGGAAAAGTTACCGAATTTCGTGATAATAACCCTATCAGTATCGGTATATACCACAACCTCTTCGTTTTCGTCCCCCACTGTCACTAATACATTAGCTGTCATGTACTTAGGTCGGAGTTTTAAACGCATTATGGGATCGCTTGTACGATCTATTGTATAGTGCGTTAAACACCTTTTAGATGCACCGTCCTTGAAGCATGTTCTACATTTGCATTCTTTCGCTGTGTCAACAGGACTTTTCTGACAAAATGTATATACACCTGTTGTATTATCGTAATTACCTGAACTTTCACATCCTTCAAAATCCGCGGAGTGCGCCCATGATGCACAAGATGAATCTCCGACAATAGCATGATTATCGGCGGCAGTCCAACCAACGAGATCTGTCTCATAATATAATGTAGAACTAACGACTTTAAATGTTGCGAGTTCCTTCTTGAGTATCTTTGAACCTACTTCCGGATCTAATTCCACAACAAGTGCGGGTGCCTGCAAGTTCATAGATAAATCTCCTCCAATCGTTTGTTTCTTTACCGTGACCATTTTGCCGTTTACTGTATATTCGTTTTCTTCTAAAACATAACCGAAACAGACAGAAAAAAGAAAAAACATTATAGTTATCTGAGTTGGTAAACGTGCAGGTCTCGGAATCATTCTTCCGATACACGAACAGCAACATATCACCATACCTGCAGAGATACATATAATCGCATATAACAATATATCAAAAAATCTATCCATCGCCTTATAATATAATAAGGTCTCGGGCGAAACAGTCGCACCATTAACACCTATCATAAAAATCGTACAAAAGATCATCATCGTCAACTGTTTACGAGTCAAGTAAGCGCGACCAATATTAAGCCGTTGCACATAACCGGATAACATTCTCGATAATATAAACCATAAAATCAAAACAATACCGAACGCGGAGTACACAACGAACCATTCAAGTAAAAATCTGACCGTTCGTGTATATACGTAATCGTTATAAAAACCGAGAACTTCTTCCGCATTCGTAACAGGAATAAAATTCATAAACATAATAAAAGCAGCCTTTTTATTAAATACTTCTAATTGATATCGACCGTCTTTACCAATTTTGTGTGATTCCATAGTTCCACTCTCCCCTGCATCTGCAATTGTCTCACCCGTTTTATTCAAACAAAACTTCGCTATTCGCGGTATGATCAAAAGGGTAAACCATAATATTTTCAATAATTTTTTCACCACATACATTGAAAGTAGAAGAGGAAGCTTCATGATATATACATCCCATCTCAACATCTTCCAAAAACCATGTCTACAATACATATAGAAATTAAACCAACAAATTAACTTAACGATCAAACCAACAAATATATAAATCCAATATTTACTCCACCACGATCTCTCATGATGTTTAACATGTATGGTCTTTCCGTCAACAGTTATGGTATAATTAAATGATTCAGACGGATGAGGTAAAACACAATCAGTTCCACAGAACATATGTTTCCCTTTATTACCGTCATGAATGTATACATATGTCGGATTCGTAAAATTCAGATGTACTCCATCTTCCATTACAGTAACATTTCCACGCGAAAATAACGGTTTTTTATTAAGATTCGTCTTATAAAACCTCATCTTGTCATGAATATGTCTAGGTCTTAAAATAACCTTTTCATCAGTATCCTTGATAAGTGGTAAATCGGATAGTCTGGTATCCAAACCGATTCTACCACATAAAAAGAAATCATCCGTATTATTGGTATTCATAACATATCTTGTTACAATTGCATTAATCTTAATTTGTGTGACACGTGACGTCTTTTGATTCACAACACACAAACCGACTGACCCTATATATTCATTACCGTATAATCTGAGACATTCGGGTTCGTCATCTGCGTAACCGTAACTTCTGATCAACGGATCTGTAACATTACACGGTTTAAGAACCGCGTTATGTGATGCGTCCTTACCAATACATAAATCTGAACCTTTTTGTTTGTACTCACCATATTCAGTATACAACCATAGTTGATTTCCGGGCGGTCCGTAATCACCAGTCTTCGGTCTAAGATATGGCGTTCCCGCGGCATCAGTTGTCACTCTTTTTCCGTCAAATGTTCTGATCGTCAAGAAACCGAACTTATGTTGAAAAAATTTACATTCCGAATTAGTCTTATCTTTCCCTGACTGCCAAGTAAGAAGATCGCCTGACTCACATAGTAATTTTGAATATCCTTTTATCCAAAAATACAGGTGCGATTGATAAAGCGCACGTGTATAGAACATGGGAATCAGTGTTGAATTACAATCATAATATCTAGACAAACTAGTCAAAGTACTACATGTCTCGTTATTGTCATACGCGTCATGCATAATGGTGGAGATATGCGATTCTTTATCTATAATTCTTTGTCCAGTACCTTGTTCCATATACATATCCTGAAACAGTCTACGATTCCCTTTAGACTTATATGTTAATATTTTCATAAAGTCATAAGAACCGAAAAAACCCAATTTTGTTTTCTGCAATATCTCATGTGAATTCTTGACAAATTGCAATTGTCCGATAGATAATTCCTTCGGACATTTTATTCCGTACTTATTCACATTCTTTCCGATCTTTACAACAAAATATTCATTCAAACAGAACAACTTACACTCTATAATGGTATGATGCGGGTTAACAGCACCGTCCGTTATCTTACAATCCGTTCTAACATTTTTACGTGTTATAACGTAGTAAGCGATATCTCCATCATAGTATAGTTTTGAAGATCGTATAGTCGCTATTCTCAACCCTTGATCCTGCGTTTTCACATTCGCATATCCATGTTCCAGAACAACAACGGAGAATCCGGCTGAAATTGAATTCTTAACATAATAATGAATTAAACAAATACCCGAATCCAAGCCTTCTGTATTGGCGCATTCTAATGCACCGGAACTATCATACAAGTTCGGATAGTCGGTATCAAAAAATACGGGCATAAATTCTCTCGGTTTCTTTGTAGCAATAATCAATCGAGATTTACAATTCGGTGGAATATATCTCTTGATCACGCAACTTTCTTTCTTCCCTTTAACTGTACAAATTAAAGTATCGCCGTAAATACAACCCTTTTCCGTACTGTTACATGTCGTCACGGATGGTACGCGCACTTTAAATTTAGAATAGCACGCATGCCCTGCATAATCGGCACTTCTAATATACACTTTTTTACCCTTAGGATCATATAACTTCGCCAACAATGGATTCTTATGATCACATTCGGAGGTTCGCGATAGAAAATCGGAAAAGTCCAACTCATGGTCCCATCCGATCCCTTCGCTTGATGCCTCGCGCTTAAGCTTGTTAAATAACTGGGTTAAATCTTTTTCTTTAAGCTCTTTAACTAGGTCCTCATTATCATACAGATACTTCTTACATTTAGGACACTTAAGATTGCCTACATTGTAATCCTTATCTGTAACATCGTAAGAATGTATCATATCATCGAATTCGTAGTCAGCACCAGTAAAATCATCGACGATAATCTGTGGATGATATAAAGAAACAATCGTCTTTGATTTCACGTAATCATGTCGAATATTATTTTCATACAATGATTTTCCTTCCGCTTGACGAACCCCGGCTAGAATAAAAATACCAATCAAAAACATGACTGTGGAGAATGATAAACATGTAATCATTCTCTCAAATCTACGGGTAATAGGTCTAACATTAACATTCAAATTAATATTACGATAGTCCGGTGGTTGATCATTCAACACTTCTCCATCATAAGTTGGAGGTGGGACTGGATCGTGTATCAATGGTTCTGATTCAATTTCAATTTCACTCTCAGACGTAGATACATTTCCACTCTCAGGTATATCTATTACATGATTTCGAATCAATCCGAGATCATCCTCTGAATCACTCGATTCAGGCAGATTACGCGTAATATCTCCTGATATATGAGTTATATTCAACGGAAATAAATATTGATCCCCCTTCAGCAAAAGTCGCGTCGGTTTACTCCTACACATAGCGCATGTGGGGGCAATAAAAGTCTCAAACTCTTGAATCACGTATGGAAAACACGTTACTGCCCTGCGACAGTTTTTTACACAGCATTTCTTTAAATATGCACCAGCCCTCATATACTGGTCCGCAGAACCATCATTACCTTGCGCAATTACGGACATAGTGCTATTTTTACGCGTTTTCTTATAATTCAATAGGGCACGGTTGTAACTATCCCTTTGAGCTCGTGATAATGAGCGAAAATCGATTTCATCGGGATCATGAATAGATACACGGTTCCAACCTGAGTCAAAATCGTGGTTCCGTTCTAAGTCTCCGTCCACTACCAAGTCCGGTATCACTTCTTCATCGTTTATATTCGCGCAATCGATGCTTGTATCCGTACGAATGATTTCATTCGAACATTCGCCATTAGCGCCAGAAGATTGACACTCAGGATTAGTACAACGATGAAAGATAGTACTCTCGTTGTATCCGGGACGATTGACAATCGCATTACGACATTCCTCTGTTGAATCAAACTGCATACAATCCTCCAAACTCATTTCCGAAAAGATAAACTCCTCTGGTAAATCAAATTTATCGAATTTGGCGGATGTGGGTTCAACTTTGTCTGGTCTCATTGACAAAAATCCATAATCGTCGAATAAGGAGACGAAATTCACTCCGGTTAATAAACCGATAACAACAAAGTATTTTAATTCGAATTCCACGCCTTGATCCTTGAAAACGTATTGATCCACAATCATTACGGGTAAGCCAGACGATGATGGCTTATTAGCCTTATCATTCTTCGAAAGAATTTGACCAACCCTATCCATTTCGAAACTTTCAACTGAACCATTTAATTTCCCAACATAAACATTGTTAACATCCTCTTCCAAGACAGATGCTGAACGCACGGGCATATAAGGTGTCAAACAATTTGTATATTTTGCGTATGATCCGGTATAAACTGAGGAATCAATCGTCACATCATTGACGACAACATCCACATGAAGTGGAAAAACAGTGTTTCTCAGCAAATAATCACCTTGACCATCTGAATTTTTAAAAATGCCTCTGACGGACACGCCATGTGCTGGAGATTTAGTCTTAATAATAGAATTAATAAGACATTTATACTTCGTGGTATTACCGGTTCCAGTTGCACACGTATCCGTCGGTTGTTGCGGTCCATCATACATCGTAGGTGCAAAATAATCGTATTCTTCGTCAAACTCGAATGATTCGCTACCAGAAGAATACGACTTATTGGAATACGCCTTCGGAACTTTTTTCTTAACAATATTACCCAACATCATGTTCGTAGATCTGTTAATCATATGTCTAGATTTCGTTATGAAAACAGGAAGATCGCATTTACATAATGCCATGACACCAGAACAAAACAAACACTGATCAGTTCCATTATATGATTTAACCGTGGAATTTCTAACAACCTCTTTATTAAATTTGGCGGCTGCATCATATGCTTTATCTTTTTTCTTTTGTCTCTTCCGTTCGAGTTCCTCAGCTTTAGCTTTTTGCTCTGCATTTCTCTTAGTGAAATCCTCGTTCGTTTCGCCCTCCAATCTACATGCGAAATAACCATCAGCGGGTGTACGTGTACCGTCTCTTCTGGAGAAATAACCGCCCTCCAGGCTTTTAGAGTACTTCGCATCTGACGCTTTTTTCTTTCTTTCCATTTTCTCCTCTTCCGTCTCATCACGTTTTTTTGCCTTAAGGGCCTCCTTCTTTTCTTTCTTTTCATCAGCGGTCAAATACTTCTCGGGCTTATAAGTCCTACTTCTCGATGTAACAATCTTTGAACCGCCTGGACCGTAAAGTGTAACGGTACGAACATTTTTCACTGTAATAAGATCATTAGATATCGGATCCCTATATATTAATGTATATAGACCGGGCATTTGATCCAATTCGTCGTCGGTTAACATTGGTTTCTTTAAATTACCTTGTTCATCCAACAATGCGGGACATTCGTGTCTACGATGACCCTCTGTGCCACAATTATAGCATCGAACAACGCGTTGCTGAGACGAATCTCTGTTTCTAGGAGTATAACGTTCACGAGATCGCGAACGTCCCCGATCTTCATCATCGGAAGACAATTCGCCAGAAGAAGAATATTCTGGACAATGTGCCGCGACATGACCGGTATACGAACACTTAAAACATTTCTTTAAATAATTTGGACCCCTAGTACCTGTTTCATCCAATGCATGCGTCATTGGTCGACCAGCATATTTTTCGGCCAATCGTGTAGATTCTCGTCTGATGGGTCTCTCGCGATACGTTCTTGGAACTTCCGTCCAAGGTGTCGCGTCCGCGCCCCAATCCTCATTTCTTTCCTCACCTGAACTTACACCAGAATTCTCACTCATTTGGAAACTCTCTCGGATTCGCTGTGCCTGGTCCGATGGTACAAATGCTGTTTCATTATGAAGCTGTACAGGAACAAGCTGTCGAATCTGTTCTTGACTTCTCACAACTCTCTGTTGTGTATTTTGCGCCGTTTGTTGTGCGGCCGGCACCGCAGTTACAGCACGAGAACGACTCGGCGGTAGTAATGTTGGACGTGACATTCTGTAGTACTTTCTACTGGTTTCGTACAGAATTTAATTATCACTTATTTTCTATTGTTCGCTCTTGTCAATATATGCTTTTATTTTACCTAACTCGCAATTATACGAAAACGGTAGCGTGTAACATAACACGCATAAAAAGGCTATATCTTGCCGCCTCACGGCGATTTATAATTCAGAAAGGGAGACAAAATCGTGTCCTTCATCGTTCATGGCGACTCCGAAATTATATAACTCCTGATATTCCATATTATCAATACACTTCGGTTTCTTCTTAATTAATGGTACATAAGTTTTAATCTTCTTTAATGGTAATGGTTTATTAAAATCATCGCCAACAATGAAAACTCTATAACCAAATTTTTTATATCTTTCATATACATCGAGAAGCGCAACAGTATCAACGGTACTATCTTTCATAGTGGAAATTTTGACGCCCTCAAAAAATTTTTTGAACTCGGTAATATCGTTTACAATAAAATCACAATGATTCTTAATTTCAGGACATATATTATTATAAAGATTAGTCACATGTTTCAAGTCATAAGAATTTTGATTGACATGTGAAAAATCTTTATCCTGTATCCTCTTTTTTCTCTTAATATCATAATTTGTGATTGTCACATCGAGAAAAATCTTTGTCACATCCGACAAAATGTACATTTCCTCAATAAGATTCTCTGAAAAACAATCGGTAACAATAACTTTTCCCGTTTCTTTAGCTAATCTAATCATTTTTTTTTTTAGTCTTAAATAATCTATCATATATCTCGATCCATCATAATATTCAAAATGATGTGAATTCACATGTAGGAATCTGTTATCGAGTGATGAACATAAAGTCGTCTTTCCGCTACATGGTGCGCCGAGAACAAAAACAAGATTAGGTGCATCCGCATCTGATCCTCTGATAAAATCATTCAAATCAATAATTTTCTCTCGTTTTCCGCGAGCAGCCTGTATTTCTAACATTACTCTTTTCCTCATTTTTGACTTAATAATCAATTTTCGATCTGCTCTCTTTTCAATTGAATCTCTGAGTAGTATCGTATTTTTTCCAGTCAACGATGTCAAGTAAGATCTAAACGCGATAAAGGTTTCCCTTTCCTCATATAAGGATTTGTATTTTTCATAATTATAAACAAGCGCCTCTACCGTGTTTATCACATCTATTCCAGTTAAACCAAAATTCTTATAATGATCTTCAACATGGGCCGCAAGTTCGAATCTTATACCGAAATCTTGCCAAGGTTTAATTCTATCCAAGTAAGATCTATGCTTGTCTTGTAAATCAACATCGTTCTTAATACATTCTTCACCGAGTTTAAACAATAATTTAACAGGGTCTGGCACGTGATACCACGCGTGATTTATTGAATGTTGTACAAAAAAACCTCCGCAGAAATTTGTGTTCTTCCCATCTATAAACTTTCCCTCTAAATTAACAAAGTCGGCTAGGATTTTATCGTCATCTGGTGACGCAATACGTTCCTTATCGACTAAAAATAACGAGTCATCACCCATAAATAATCCCATAATCAATGCTTTTTCAAAAATCAAGCACATGGATGCAAAAGTCACCATGAGATTACCAAATAATGTTGTCGGGTCGCCAGATTTATGTTGCATCATAAGCCATACCATAATATGAAGAATTTTATTAAATGCAGTATGAAACTCATGACATGCTGAATATAATCGCCAAATTGTTGGATGCATACCCATTAATTGTAATAAGTACATCTTATAAAAATGGGCAGGTCCATTTTGTGATTTATCAAAACGACCAATATCACACTGTTTCCATAACCCTGCGAAACCGGTCTCTGTCTTCACCCTATAAGCCACCTCCTGCATTATGGATGTAAATGCTGCACCCATATCGGGTCCGGATAATCCAAACACGAGAAGAAACTCAGGTTTAATTATATCTCTCATTCTATCAAGTATTTCTGATATAATCGGCGCAAAATACGCGCTATATGTGGTATCCATCGTTACCACAGTTTGCGTTTTTGTTTCAGTATGTACATTCTTATTTCCTGGAACAGTCTTTAATCTTGGTTTCTGTAACAAATCATAACGATCCATTGGTATTTGAGTAATCAATCCATTAGTTTCGTCAATTATTGTTTCAATTTTCCTTTTTCTATCAGGTTCAAGTCTAGAAACCCATTGTTTCAATCCCTCGAAATCGGGTTCTATAAAAGATTCAGAAAAAATTTTCAGTTTATCGTAAACATCCTCAACACAACCATAATCAAACATCTCTTCCAGTAGTATCGCGCCCATAATCCTTGGATCATCCTGCACATTCACCACTGGTACCTCAGCATTTCTCTTATTCAAACCGGTAATCAAATTCCGTGCATCATTAGGTATATCGGGTAATTGTCCGGTTCTCATAACTGGTTTCAATGTATCCAACTCTTTCGGTGGGTTGTATAATGTCGAGACATCGATCTTAATGTTCTCCATTTTAATATCGACGTCCTGTTTATTCTTATGAATTCTATCAAACTCGGGGTCCATCATTGTTACGCCTGGACCAATATTTTCAGCAATTTGCTGTCCCAGGATTTTGGCGCAATCAAAATCAATTCGGGTTGGTCCATCATCTTCTAACTCCGGTAAATCGGGATATCTAATATATGTTCTTGAATGCGGTATATGACGCGTTTGGATAAAATCGTCCAATTTATCCAGTAATTCATATTTATCGTCAGGCATTGACACCGCAGAAGGTATTAATGTTTCTCTATATGGTATATCGAAGTCGGTTCGCGTATTTGCCGAAACCATATAATTTTTCTTTCCCGCCTTCGAGAAGAAAAACCCTCCTTCGATTTTAATCTGAAATCCCAATGATTTAACATGATTAATCGCCCATGTCGCAGTCTTGTTCAGTACATGTAAAAGTTGAGATTTACGTTGTATCATATTGGTTATCCTAAAACCGCATACATTCACAACTGCATGTTTTTCGAGTGCATATAACTTTATTCCTCTACTCTCCAGTAAGTTCTTAACCTGTATAGGTTTTTTGTATACTTGAGATAAAAGATAATATTCTCTAATACATTTCGATTCAACACACATACTGAACAGATCCTTAACCGGTGATTTAATAGTAGCGTTCGAGGTATAGGTCTCATTCTGAGACTCAACTGGACGCGCATTAATCGTTATTGCATCAGATGTCAATGTATCAGTGCCAGTTGAAAAGAACATCTGCGGAATTGCAATTGCAGGTTCCGCAATACGTCTAAGACACTCTATCGCGTCAAAAGCATCTTTACACATAGTTTTATCCTGTAACACAATATCTGAACAAGTATTAGATGTATATCCTGAAAAGAAATCAGAAGGAATGTTCGCGATATCAAGTCTCTTTCGTATATAATAATTGAATTGTGAACTATAATTCCGATTGTTTTCAACCAACGGTGCATCGGTACCAGGAACGAAATTCACTTTCACGGTCTCCAAATTGGGTGATCCTTTATACATAGCCAGTCTGAAAATGGATGAGCCCACGGTATAATTGAGTGTATCAGAGACGCGTAAATTGATGAAACAAAATACTTCTTGTCCCGCGGGCGATGATCCATGTATACGTCTAATTCTCATATTGGGATAATTTGATGCGAATTCAATCAAACCTTTTGACATAAAAGATTTTATGACTGCTCTTCTACCCGTATTTGATATCTTCTGGACCATACTTTCAAAGGCTAACTTATTAAATTCATACTGTGATTCCGCTTTTGACGTACCGATATTGGCGAAATCTATAATCGCTACTCTATCGGAGGCAAAATCCATACAGGGACAGTTCGGTAACAATCTGTCACATGTATGATCATGATCACCGGCGGATTCAAGCAAACTTTTATCATTGTGAAAAATAGACTCATAATCAAAACCTTGTTCGTGTGCTCTCTTCGCGAATACACCGGGTGCATGACATAAATCTATATATTTATTATTCGGTATCAATTGCATAATCGAATCGAACTTCATTGATAAATCTGATAATTTTCCAACAGACGGACCATATAATTTTCGTGCAACACGAACGGAGTGATCGAACTGCTTCATATCTATCATAGTAATACCATAATTACCTTTTCCGGGTGTAAACATCCAATGTCCGACGGGTCCAGGTATATGGGTAAGATTATCGCCCTCAAAAACAAACAATGATGTACCAAACCTAATATTCGAATATCTCAAAATAAATTCACGAGGATCTCCGGTCTGTTCCCTAAACTCCCCGATGGCCTCGATAATATCATGAACATTCATCCTAAAACCGCGTGAATCCAAATATTCAAGTGCAGAGACAATCCAACAACTGAATCGTTCGTGCTGTTTAAAATATTGAATTATCATGTCGTTATTAATCAATTTTCTTACCTCTCTACCTACAAATATTTCCTTCTCTGTAACGGTACTTTTCTTTATTAACGTGAATTTTTTTCCAACTATATTTAAGGTTTTTACAACACGATTTTCATGTATTATCTCATAATTCTTCGTTATCGATCTCAGGAAATCATCCTTCTCTTTGTCAGATAAATCTTTTTGAAGATAGAAATCCAGTTCTTTGCGTCCATATTTTATCTTTGTATGTCTAATATCCGCACCTTGATCGAACACCAATATAACTTTGGCGTACTCCAAATTTGTCGGATCCAATAAATTTCCATGTTCATCATAATAATCAAACTGACCATTATGAAGAAAATTTTTTATAATTCCCTCATCAATGGTGGGTAAAGTTAAAATATTTTTCTTTCCTCTATATATCACTTCGTAATCCTTAACCTCTATTCTTTTAACCGATGGAACTGTTTTAATAGGCTCTGCAACACTATCCTTAGGAATAGTAGTATCCGTCAGTTCCAAATAGTTTACTTTCTTTTTCATCTTGACATTTGTTTCCGCATTTTTAATAAAAGTTTGAACTTTCTCATGCATTTTGTCAAATTCGTCTCTTGTTGCCAATCTATCGCTTGTATCCCTCTCTTTCTCCATCAATTGTGTAAACGGTGACTCCGGACCGATTATCATCGTCTCGTTACGAGAACGAGTAATAGCGACGTTCAAATGACCAGAAAGCGGATTAAGACATCTAAGTGAATCATCATTATGTCGCGGATAATAAAACATGGTAAGATCGACGGTGGCGCCTTGAGACTCATGAGCCGTCTTTATCTCCTTTTCATTAAATCCGGCAGGTTTTTGAGATAACAAATTCTTCTTTTCGACCTGCTCCAATGTAATGTACAGTCTGGATTTAAGTTCAGACTGAAAATCTATAGGACATTGTTGCGGTGCAGTTGTACTTACAAGTTTTGGTTTACCCATGATTTCGTTAGTGGTACGAAATTTTATACCCAGTATTTTATCATAGATCTCTTCCCCAACTATCGTTGTAATATATATCGGTAATCTAACGGTGATGGGCATCAGAACCTCTGACTCCACTTCAAACGTGGAGAACAAAGCCTGAGGTAATTCGCGTGTAACAAATTTTATTTGTCTCTGATCGCCTGCACCAATTCCAATCTCCACATCAAGTAACTTCATGGCGATATAAACCATACCCGCGTGTAATAAATCCATTTCGTCAAATTTGAAGTTACGTACATTTTTAATTCCAAGTTTATTACCGTTAATCAATAGTGAATGAAGTGTCTGCGCCGTGCCTTTTGGAAAATCACCCAATGAGTTCTTATTCGCGACACCCACGAAGTCATGTGAATCCAGAGAAGCTGACAGAGCACGCGTTTTACCGGCTCCGGGCGGTCCCCATATTCGAAATATTCGTGCTCTTTTCTTGCTCACATTAACATCCTGCATGTTTCTCATCCCATCCACTATCATCTTAGCATGAAAAGGTACCATCTCAGGAACCACAACAATAACATCAGTACCTTTAAGTTCCTTATTGGTCGCCTCCACGAAAGTATTCGTAGATACGTGATAATAATGGGTCGCATTTGCGAATTGCGGCGTTATACCGGTAATGGTACCATAATAATGCTCATGCGCTCCATCCTTCATTTTAGAGTAAAACTTATGTTCATTACCTTGTGCCATCTGATGCACATATAAACAATCGCGTCGAATGCGAGTGTATTGAAACACCATTTGCGTCAAAAATTCGCACGCGGATGCATAATGGACAGGATCCCAATTGGAGTGTGGAAAACTCACTATATTGATTTCTCTCTTCAACTCCATGGGAACTGTCTCATATATCATTTCGGCGACTTTCATCGATCTCTTCTGCTTCAACCCTTCAACCATCTTATGCCATGGCGAATTACCGGGCGGAATACGATCAATCTCAGTCAATCTAAATTGACCTAATGCATATCCTCCGTACTCCAATAGGTCGTAATATGGTTTTAAATCATTTACATGGACCGTTGCGTTTAATCCGATTGGTGTATCAAATCTTGTTTTTGCTACGATCCTGGAAATTCCGTTCTTCATCATAATAACTTTCATAGTTTCTCTAGTAATCGAACTATTCACAAAGTAATAATTAAAATTATCTTTAGATAATTGTAAAACAGTCTCATCACTCGGTAATAGTTCCTTAGCTTCACGAATATATTCCTTAATATCCCCTTCATCGTCGCACATAACCATAATATTCGTTGCGAATAACTGGGGTCTGGCGAGAGACAGAGGGGTATTTTTTATATTGGTATCAGGAACGATCTCAATATTAATTTTCTTAAATTCATTTCTCACTAGTCGATATGCCTGCATTTGCATATTAACGCCCGCAATGTTGATATACATTAAACATTGCTCTCCATATTTCCCGGTGATTAACTTTTTATGTTCTTCTTTCGGTTTTGGCATTTTCTGTTCATTATTTTTTATGTATATAACGCCAAAATTTTTTTGAATCGATTTGTCTTTTCTCTTACAACTGCGTGTATCTATTATCAACGATTTATCGTTCTTCATATCCACGGTAGCGTCGGATACGGATGTACACGTAAATGTATCTGCATTATACGAGCCGAGAAACGCACCGATCGAATTTTTTTGACTTGAAATGGACTTGTCATATAACGATTGATATATCGACTCAGGAATACGAATTTTATCAATTTCTTTCTCTCTCAATTTTAAAATATCCTCGCCGGTTAAAATTTTTCTGACACTCGGCCAGGCCGCTCTGGGTGTCAAACTGTGTTCAGTAGTACCTGCAGAAAAATGAAAGTCCTTAATCTCAATGCCCAACGGTAAATGCGATGTAACATAGTTAATGTCAGCTCGTTCAACGCCGTCGAACGAAATATGTAAATCTTTCTTAAAATTCTTCGCAGCTGCTGCGCCAGCGCTATGAGAGAGTACAATAACATCTTTTGATCTTAATTTTTCGCCAAATTTTGTCATATACTCCGCCAATAAAACATTATAACCGTAATTCAATAAGTACTTCACATGCGGTATAACAGTACCGCTTAGACCGTACTCGAGTTGTCTTTGCTTAGACCAGGTATAAGGCAAATTACCCGCCCCGTGCAAAAACACCACAGTTTTATTAGAATTATTGTTCTCAAAATAAAATTCTTCACCTTCATTTTCGGTACAAAAACTGCTCAATATACTCTTAACATACTGACAGGATAAATCAGAATCTCTTTTGTATGTCTTTGAATTATACTGATAAACATTTCCGTCTATATAAGTAACTTCATCCTCCATATATATATTTTCAACACACGCGGATGATTTACTGGATGGTGATTTTATAATAACTTCTTCTTTGACCGTCAATCCTATCGACTCAGTTTTATTCTCGGTCAAAAAATCCTCTTCCTCAAAATCATCGAATTTAGAGTCACTAAGAGATTTTCTCTTTTCTTTCTCTCTACTCTTTTTTCCGGGATTCTTCTTTTTATTTTCCACGACTGCATTAGTGACGGATGGTGTAACGACATCCTCATCGTCTATTCCTGGATCCGACCATTCATCGGATAAAACGGAATAATAATAGGTTTGTGCCGCCTCCATTGCAAAAGAATCTTTAATACTATAAGGATCTCTTGTAAGACCGAGTCTACGCATCTTATCATCAGAATCAGATGTGTGCGTAAATGTCTCAGTCTTATTTTTATTCAACACTAACTCAAAGTCCGTATCGTCATCGTCGGTAAATTCATCGAAAACGACATCGACTGATTCCGAGTCGAAAGAACTCTCAGCCACGTTACGGAACGAAGTAGTACCGTTATCTTCAGAATTAGATTTATTCTCTGATAATAGTTTCTTCTTCTTGTATGGAATCAATTCGAAACTCTCAGATGGATCCTCAACTGGTAAATCCTCGGTAGTTATTCCTGCCTTTAAAATCGATTCATCTGTAATCGATTCAGGTTCGATAGCCTCCGATTTATTCTCAATTAAATCATCTTTTTCATCTTCATCTTCAATGATGGTCTCCTCGTAAACGATAACATCAGGTAAATCATCAAGATCTACATCTGACTCTGTTCGAGGTAAAGCCAATCCTTCCTGCTCATAAACGGAGTCTGCCCATTCGCAGTAACCAGGTGTATTCGAGATAATAACGTCGGTATTATTTTTTTTCTCGTTAAAAGGTACAACGGTTTTATCATTCGATAATTTCGTATCCGCCGATTTCTTAAATACTTTTAAAACCAATCTTTCACCTTCATTCTCGTCAGAGCTTGCTGATCCCCAATCTGCAGAAACACCGCTATCATCCGAATGATCGGATGAACTGGACCGCTCGTCGGATGATTCATCAGAATCAAAAATCGAATCACTAACATCGTCATCAGTCAATGCCTCGTCAACGGATCTAAGATGCGGGTTAGTGCGTTCCGTAAGTATTAACACATTCTCTCCATCAAAATGAAAATATCTTAGCGATTTAACCATAACAGGGGCATCGTAATAATAACGATAACACTTCAGATATCTATCAGGTATCGGTTTTATTTTTTTTATACGTAAGTCGTCATAAGATGATAGTCTACGGAGATCCTCCGTTGTATCAATACGAGTAACATATTTCTCACCGTTATCTTGTCTAGAAAACATCATAACAACATAATCTTCCATAACTTCATGGTTAGCCAGCGAAACGGGAAAGTCAATTTGATTGTTTTCAACCAATTTACGCATCAATAATATATGCGGTTCATCACCACCTAATAAAGTTATAAACCCTTTTTTACTCATATAACATGAGTCATTAACTAAAGCCTCCAACACACCGTTTTTCCACGCGGTATATTGAGGTAATTTAAGAAATGTCCTGTCATCCCTACCACGAACATAATCAACTAGTGAATTGATATCACCACTCACAAAGTTGAGGTCACCCATTTCACTAATGAATAAATCACATCCAAGATCTTTATCAAATGGTTTAACCGAAGTCCTAGACTCCGGTACGCCCTCATAATTAAACACCGTGTGAGATGCTCTAGAGGGCTTCTTCATACCCATTTTTTGATTTATTCCAAGTTCATATTCCTTTACTTTTGGACCTTCAGTTGAAAATCTTAACCTTTTCTGTTTCCCGGTAATAAAAGCTGATTTAATACAACTACGTAGAGGTTTTTCAGCAGGTCGGGGAATTGATGGTAGATCCGCCTCTATAACTGAGGTTGATGACAATTCAATGTCATCTTCATTTGACACATCCGAAGACACGGAGGGTGATGAAAATAATTCATCATCTGCGAGCAATGAAGATGATGATTCGGCATCCTCATTATCAAGTTCAACATCATCGTTATTCGATAATTCTGACGGCGGTGATTCAGGTAACGGCACCTCACATGGTACGTACACTTTCTTCCGTTTTAAAGGAATTAATTCACCGATCGTTTCAGATTTAATTGTATGTTTCTCAATATTCTGGAAAAGAGTTTGGAGAAACGGAATTTGTGGTCTTAATTGAACATCGTTTCCGTTCTCATCATTTCCGCCATTATCATTATTTTTATCATCATCCCTCTTCTCATTCTTCATCGTCAATTCATCGTTGACTTCTGCTTCAGGGATAATGGTATCCTTAAATTCAAAATTTTCTTTTATATTCAATTCAATAGGATCTTCGGATTCATCCGCAAGTAAATCATCGTCCTTGAATATTGAAGTGATTTTTTCATCATCGGTAGATAACCCAGTGATTTCATACTCCGCCTCCTTATCGACATTATTATAATATCTACCTCCGATAAATCTTATTTCAGATAATAATAAAGTATGATTCGGCGGAATTTTTATATTATTGTATTCCAGAAATGTCGTTGCACGCTCGAAGACACAAGCAACCAATCTTTTTCCGTCCTTCACTCTTTCCAAAACCAGTTCGGGAATTAAATCTCGTTCCAATAACGCTTCTTTTATACTGTTGTTATCAGTTGATTCAGTTCTAAAACATAGTGAATAAAGTATTTCTGAACGCTTCACTTCAGCATTATCATTCAAATCAAACTGAAATGGAGATTTCGTTGAAAGAATATTCAATTCCATCTGAATTCTTTCCTTACCGATATACAAATACGGAATTAGAGAATCCTTGGAACCGTCTGTAGTATAAATCATCAAAATAAACCTCTTCAAACCTAACAGCGGCAAATTACGACGTACAGTCTCGTCGTCACCGTAACTCGGTGCCGGCATATTCAACCCATGATGGGAATGCCATTCACCGATATTACAGAAGCCGTTTGCAGTTAGGTTTCTCCCTTGCGTCTCGAGATAATCAACATCCTGAAAAAAACTGGTTGTTGTTCTCTTGCAATTTACGCCGGGGCCGATTATGATCTGTGCGACTGCATTCCTGTCGTCTTGCCATAATCCAAACAGATCCCCACCTGTTTCGATATCTTTCTTAATTCTAACGCATCTCAAGATAAAATCATAATCCTCTTGGTATATGGATAGTGTTGGTTCGTTCGGTATATTCTCCGTCTCGACCTCCTCTTTTCCAATCATAGGTAATTTTAATGTCTTGAAAGGGATTCTATCAATATCGAATACAAACGGTTTCGATTTAACCTCATCAAGTTCTATATGCTCGTCAATGGTCTCATCCTTCGATAAAGAATCAGAGTCAAGAGTACCGGATTCAAAACTACAATCCGTTGCATCGGACAAGTCGGATTCCTCTTTACTTATCACGTAATTATCGTGTGCGGTCATTACATTTTTCTCGGTTGCATCCGCGTTATTATCAACCGCATCGCAATCGATACTTCCAAGTGATCTCATTTCCCCTAATTCAATTGAAATTTCCGATTTCAATTCATTTAATTGCATTCCGTTCGCAATAAATGGTGATATTGGCAAAAGTGCTTCAAGAGTTGGTGCCGATGGAGATACTGATGCAGAAGACAATTCGACCCCACGCGGTGGCGGGAGTGTCGATTCAACATCAGCCGAAATATTATGTGCACGTTCGTGATGAACCGACATATAATCTTCATCATAAAAAAGTCCACAATATTCACATGCATCAAAATCTTCAGATTCTTTTCTTGATTGCTTCAAATACTCATCTAACTGTTGTGCTGTATAACATTTTCCCCCGGGAATAGAGATTTCAAAACCAGCGGTCGCACTGGTCTTGAAATTTGTTATCACAACAGATTCCGGTTTATTAGAATCAATCGTTCTGCGAACACCATTTTCCGTTAAAATACGATCAAAGGTTTCGATCCGCAATGGTGGTACAAAAAATATCTCGGAAAAAATTCTACCCTTTTGTTCATTTTCAATATGCTCATCGTCGAAATCGGGGAATCCAATTAGATCAAAATCAAATCTAACGTCTTCGTCCAATTCCAAAGGGTCAAATACAACTCTATGATCATCGTTTATAATAATGAATCTATTTTTTACATAGTACATGTATCGATAGATCCACAATCGACATACGGATTGTCTAATTAATAGTTCAGAACCGTCAAACTTAGCAATGTTTGTCATCTTATCATCATACTCAATTTTAATATGCGTCAAGATTGCATTGTAAACTTCACGATTTCCACATGTTTTAATCGCTTGAGTTACGGCTTTAAACTCCCTACATGATTGTTCATCAACACCAGAGTTCAATAAATCCTTGACTAATTGACATGATAACTCTTTAAAACTCCTCTCAAATGATCCATGTTCATAGTCTAAATGACTTTTCATATGACGCGTCAATTTTGACTGCGTCCTAAATGATTTGTCACATACTAAACAAATTTCTTTTGAATCAATAAGCTTCTTAATCAATTCCGTTTTCTTTTGAGTTTCTTTCGAAAAATCGATTTCAGAAGTCATCATATCCTCCAAAACAATATCTTCTTCACTAAGTGACATACAACAAAACTTATGAAGAATAAAAGCCCTCAGACTCGAAAATTTTAACCCGCACTCACAATCGTGTAATGATGGTAATTTCGTCTTCAATAATGTAAATTTTATCTTCGCTTTCTCCTTTAAAGATCTCAGAAAATAGCATATTGTAGTATCGCAATCGTATACATCTGTTTCATTCTCACTAGATTCTGTCGATTCAGATAAATCGGTTTCGATTGGCATACTAGGGATAGGTAAACTCGTTTCTTCCGTGATTTCGACAGACTCGTCGACACCCTTGAAATCGCATTTAATAAGTGGATCAGAAAGCATCTCGGTGTTATGATACTTTTCGGGAATCTCGGACTCATTTTTTAAATTCCATCCGGGTACCGCATCTATTTCGGGCGGTAAATCCTTAAATATCAAAACATCACCATTAGTCATTTGTATCACATATCTCTTTTCCTCCAATGCTCTACCAACGATTCTAATCAACTTTCTATCGTCGCGAACAATATGAAATCTATTACCCTTATACGATACATAATGTCCGATAACCATAAAATTGTCGAATGAAGTCGCAACACCATCACGTGATAAGGCAACTAAATTATTAACTCTTAAGTAATCTACAAAGTTCCTCCATGTACATAATTGAACTGATAATTTCTTTGTAAATCCGCTTTTATACACTGTAAACGTTTTACTAATCGTCACTCTTCCTCTACTATCCGTAGGTAACATTCCATTACGGGAAGATAAAGGAACAAATGAACAACCCTCCACGTAAGAAAAAATACGTGCACCTTCACTTTTAAGGATACCTTCACCGTGAGTTTTACACACATTCGTGATAAAATTCTGACCGTACTTAACCGGCATCTCATGAAGGGTACCATTAACAAAATATCTATATACTTGTATCCATGTTCTACCTTGAGTATTCTGTTTCCCGGAAAGGAACCCATAACCGAATATTTTAGTACAAAATTCGGATAAATAATTATCACAGATCGGAAAAATGTGTTCCTTGCCTTGAAAATATACAACAGATTTTCCTGTACGTGCCAAATCATCTGGGTACGAATAATAATGCCTCAGCATATCATCCGTGATAAAATGATAATGGTCATCGTTTGAAATATCTTTACTCTGTACATTTGATAACATAGGTCCATAAACATATTCGGAAATATATACGTAAAATTGACCGATACCCTTGAATTGTTGTTTAAACACGTTCAAATCGGTTACGTAATAGTCTTTTGTAACAGAATCTTGAGTCACTTTTACTTTCACTAATGTTTGTCTTGATTCCACTTCAATCTCATCAGTAAAAATTTTAGGTATGGATACTTCAATAACACTATCCTCTTTAACAAATGTCACAATATTGGAACAAATAGGGTCGAAAATTTCAGGAAATATCCTATTAACAATGTTAAAACCTTTATGTTTTGTTCCGACACTGTGAAAATAATATTGTTCATCGTTAACGTTTATTGTATAATTCAAGTGATCATAGATCATACCAGAATGTAAAATAAAAGATCGTTGCGTCTTACTCAAAATATATTGTCTCAAAAACTTATTCTTGAACGTAAAATTTGACAATATGATTGTATCAGGTTCAATAGGTATCTTAATATCTATATTCGCCGAGTTATAGAAGATTCCATTGTGTTCAAACCTGAAATCCCCATCGACGAATCTACCTAATACAACAGTCGATTCCTCATTTAATATACATTCGAACGTCTTCTGTTCGACTGGTACAATATCAGTCACATAAACGTCGAAGTCATGTTTACACATAAAATTTTTCGTAATATCAAAATTCGTATCAACGACGGCGTAGTCTGCTCCGGAGAGTAAATACATATGGTATTCTCTCTCGAAGTCCTCCGTTTCAATAACGTAATGGGTACCAACTACGTCCGCTGTTATAAAGTTAACATTTTTCTGACCTTCCAATTGACAGTCTCGTAGATCGTTCATTAATCTACACTGTATAGTTATCCTTGCAAGATCAGTCGCATGTAATCCAAGTGTTTGATCATTAAATTTAATCTCCTCAATGGGATTACGACCGATAACTATTTGATCATTACTATAGGTAATTGAATTCTTCAAGAAGCCAGTAGGACAATCCTTGAAGATATCATCTGTTCTCTGAGCTGCTACCTGTAGTAATCCGACGGCAATATAATAAATATCTAACGCGTTCATATGTGCTCCCTCTTTCAGCACATTTGCACTGAAGACCACACGACTAGCGTTTGATACAATCAATTTAATCGCTTTCGTAAAACTTACTGATGTAAATCCTTGTAGAGTGCTCATTATTGATTGGTACATTCTATCCGGCATCGGCGTTACCTTCACTCTTTTTCTTGGATTTACCATTGAACGTTCAAATGATTTCGTTATAACATACGCGCGTCCATACAATTGGTATCTACCGTGTGTTCTAACCTGTTTCTCCACCGCCACTTTTACTTTCGTCAAAACTAACTTAATTAATATCTGTGAATGAACAGCACACATTATTTCACTCTTTAGTGAATAATGTTGTCCGTTAATCTTAACGGGTGTAATATCCGCCATATGTAACCACTCATTCAAATTCTTCACAGAATGTCTGTGTGATCTACCGCCAGGAAGTGTAAAAATGATATCTTCATCTACAAAATCGCGATAGGTTTCTTCAACAAATGGGTCATAATCACCTTTTGTCTTCATATCAAAGGTTCTCTTAACCGCACCAACTATTTTTTTCTTAAGTTTAGTGTCATTCACAGGAAGAGAACGATATTTCTCCTGTCTGATTTGTGCAGTTAACAGCTTTTCGGCGTTATCCTTAAGTAATAACGAATCTTTGGCCCTACGCAGAAGTCCTCTATGATCTTCCTGTGCACTTACACCACCGATCATAACTGCGTTATCATCCGTGACGGCACCGTTCGAGCTTAAAGTAGCTATAACTTTTGTATAATCGTCTCTGTCTGAAGTACCGCCAAAAAAAATACAAGGAGCGTCCATCATTGATACATAAGCAGTATGTGATCCATGTTTCAACATGCCTTTAACGAACGTCTCCACAGAAATATCTGGACAAACATAAGATGCAACGGAAACTGGTGCCTTATGAGTACATTCCTCAAACTTATTTCCGCATACGAAATCAGTAGTTTTTCCCGTTTTCACAAACTCATTTAAATCTGAAATTCTGTTATTACAAGCCTCGGATAATTCATTACGTAAATTAATATTCTTATCAATATTCTTCTTCACTTGTTGAAGTTGTTCCAACATTCTTGAACCATCCATCTCGGCTATACTCGGAAGGCAACAATGTACATCGGCTTTTGAATTAATAAAGCCAGATACAGTCGCTCCGATCTCCAAATAAGACTTAATACCAAATCTTTCCATATCTCGCTCAATTTGAACACGAAAAATCGATCTAATAGACGCTGCCGCGATATGCATATTATCGTTACATTCCGATCTAGAAAAATCGATATGGGGAAATCCTTGCGTAAACTCCTTAAAATGAAATTCCGAACAATCATGAGGTAAAGAAACTTTTTTCTTTTCAGAACGTTCCGGATTAACGGAGGGTAATGTTAAAACATTTTGAATTCTCTCGAAATCGTCCGACGCCATGTCGGACGATAAGTAATCTCTTTCGAGACCAGTAGCTTAGGTCGGGAAAGAAAACCAATATATAAATTCTTGAGGAAAAATTTACAAAACCTTTAATGATCTAACAGACCAAGTTTGTCTCGCTTATCGCTGCAAATGCGTGCACACCGTGAGTTCCCGTGTGCAAGGGGGTGATATA
>ERZ1738540.13-NODE-22-length-21155-cov-6.736019_pt1 | contig 21155 bp, 1 predicted proteins | sample MGYA00581725_ERZ1738540 | MGnify/ENA primary metagenome ERZ1738540 (study PRJEB40740, sample SAMEA7388098) | Antillogorgia elisabethae | biome: Marine coral reef biome; feature: Environment associated with an aquatic invertebrate; material: Seawater | host...
GCAGTACCAGTTCAAGCAGTAGCACGCTATCAACCTCATCTACCTCATCAACCACAAGTACCAGTACTACATCGACTTCAACGTCCACCACCAGTAGCACCACAACGTCCAGCACCTCATCGTCCGCAACGACGTCAAGCACATCGGCTACATCATCATCTAGCACCAGCAGCAGTACCAGTTCAAGCAGTAGCACGCTATCAACCTCATCTACCTCATCAACCACGAGTACCAGTTCGACAAGTAGCACAACTACCACCAGCACATCTACTTCTGTTGCGGCACGTCGTTTGGAGGAGTTGGCAGGAACGATGATTGCAAGGCGATTAGCTTCCGTGGAGTTTCGGGCCCGCTTCTGCCGACGCACCTTCTTGGCGGCTACCTTGGCAGGAGAGCCATCCGTAGAAGTGGTGCCCGAAACATCCACAGGTGGTTTCAGTCACTTCTTGGTCTATGCTTCCTCCGCTTTGGCTGAGCAAAGCACTCCTGCATTCCTGCGCATCAATGACCTTCATGCAAGTGCTTCGTCCTTGATTTTCGAAGATTATGATTTGGACGCCAAGGAGTTAGGTGGAACATTAAGTTGGGTTCCTGTCTATGACATCGACGCCATCGCCATGTATAATGTCTACCTGGCGAGCGACTATTTTGGTGGTAACAGGCAACTCCAAGTCTCGTCGAGAACACCTGGAGCTGAAATTCCACCAGAGACAGCGCTAGAGAGTTTTACTCATTTGGTCATCTACACCTCCTCTTCGTTGGTGGAGCAAACTACACCTGTGTCCTTGCTGTTGTCAGATGCCTTTGCCACGGTGCAAAACCTGTCCTTACCGGACTTGGATTTGGATGAAACAGATTTGGGTGGCACTTTAGATTGGGATGAACCTTTGGATACGGCCAAGGTGACACATTATGTGATTTACTTTCTGGGCCTCGATGGTAATGACTCTGATTCTTCTGCCTCAAGAGCATACTTCAGCAATGTCTCTGTGGGCAACAACACACTTGTAGTCCCTCCAGAGACACCCCTGAGAGGCTATCATGGTCTTCCAGTAACCAGCCATGTGGCTATTTATACCTTATCCAAATTGGTGGAACAGACAACACCTGCAACCTTGGAGATTGTTGATGCCAACGCCACGGTGTCTGGTACCTTTTTCGTGGACAAGGACTTGGATGCTCTGGAGTTAGGTGGTGAAGTTTCATGGCAAAGCCCCGATGATACGTCGAAGGTAACGAACTACAACATCTACTTGTCGCAGAGTGTGGATGGTTTGAATCGCTCACAGCGTGGCAATGTACCACTAGGAGGAAATGCCATGAACCTTCTTCCGGATATGCCAATGGAGTCCTTCTCGCATGTGGTGGTCTACACTGAGTCCACTTTGGTGGAGCAAACTACTCCAGATGCTTTCCAGATTAGCGATGCTGCCAGCACTGTGCGAAATGTCACTTTCCCAGATGAAGATTTGGATTTGACAGATCTTGGAGGAGTGTTGGAGTGGGTGCAACCTATTGATATGTCACAGGTGACGCATTACATGGTCTACTTTGCCAAGCCCTTGGATGATCCTGCATCATGTGTCAGCACTTACCTGGTGAATGTGACGAATGACACTGAATTGGTTGCTGTGATCAGTGGTTCCATGACCTTTCAGTTGGATGGAGCCACAGTGACCCAGGTGGAGCTGGCGGTGCGTAATACCTTGAGTTCTTCGTTAGGTGTTTCTCCTGAGGCTCTTACAGTGCTGGTGAGCCCAGGAACTCGTCGTCTCTCGACAAGGAGGTTGGCGTTGCAAAGTTGGAGTGTGACCTACCATGTGGTGGTACCTGCCACATCAGCTACTGCTGTGGTGGCAGCGGCCAGTAGTCATAGTGGTAGCCCTAGCAGTTTTGCTACCTTGCTGGCACCTGAATTGTTGGCTGCAGGTGTGGACAGTAGCAACGTGGCAGCTTTGCAGGTTTTGGACTTTACACCGGTCTCGGTGCAGGTGGTGACTTCGGAAGCAGCGCTTAGTCTTGTGACGAGCACAACCACGAGTCCAGTGTCCAACATGACCAACTCTTCCGATGACTCGGATGCGGACACGTCCAACATTCGTAGACTTTCATCACTGGTCTCTATGATTGCTGCACATGACGTTCCTGGAAGTCTTTCTATTTCACAGGGTTGGTGTAGAGAGTTCTTCATCCGGAACTCTCCTGGTGATGATAATGTGACAGTGGCAGCTGAAACATCCCTGGGCAACTACACCCACTTCTTAGTCTACACTGCTTCCAGTTTGGTAGAACAAAGTACACCCTACGCCTTGGAAATCTTTGATGAATTTGCCAGCGTCTCCAACATCAGCTTTGTAGATTTAGATTTGGATCTTCGAGAATTGGGAGGAAACATCTCGTGGATTGAACCATCTTTGAGCCGCAGAGTGGAAGAATACTTGATCTACTTGGCAGATGATGCTTTTGGTCTTCAGAGGTCCTTGGTGGATCAAGCAGCCTTGGGGCAAACGCTCTTGGCAATGCCCGCCGAAACACCTTTGGAGAACTTCACCTTTTTGCTCATTTATACCCGATCTGCTTTGGTGGAGCAAACAACACCAAGTTTCTTGAGTTTGGTGGATGAAGCACCAGTGATCTTCAACATTAGCTTAGAAGATTTGGATTTGGATGCCACGGATCTTGGTGGTGTTATCTCCTGGCAAAGTTCGGATGATCGCTTGGTGGACAACTATGTCTTCTATTTTGCTTCACCTGGTAGGAAGACTTGTGACGAAGTGTCACAAGTGGCCACGGTGGCAGTGGTCTACGGTTCCATGTCTTTTGCACTGGAAGGAATAGAAGCATGGCAGGTGGACAGTGCTACACGCGCAGCCTTAGCTGCTTCGTTACAAGTGACAGCAGATCAGTTGTCGGTACGACTGAGGGAAACGACACGACGACTTTATGAATCGCGACTGCTTCCCGTGTACCATGTGGACTTTGAGGCACTACTCCCTCCATGGATGGGTGACATTGATGCAGAGCTGTCAAGGAAGTTGCAATCCAAGGAACATCCTTTGATGGCTTCTGCCAAGGATTTCTTCCTTACCACTGAGAAAGTACAGGTGCCGTTGGAAAAAGCTGAGGCGATTTTAAGGTCCCCAGATGAACACCAGCAACGGCGCTTGGCCATGGCAGAATCGATGGATGCAACGCCTGCGTTGTGTCGATACCTTTTGAAGACGGTGCCTGCCCCTGCCAGTTCCTTTGATTTGTCACCAGAGACGCCACTGGAGAACTATACCCACTTGTTGGTTTATTTGCAGTCTGCTTTGGTGGAACAAACTACTCCATTCGCACATCTCATTGTGGATGTTTTCGCCAGTGTGTCACAGATCAACTTTGTCGATTTGGATCTGGATTTGGATCACTATGGAGGCACCATCTCTTGGGTTGAACCAGCAGATATTGCAGCCGTCCAATCCTATCGAATCTATTTGAACAACTCCTATGGTCGTGTTCCCATCGCCCACAGTGCACCGCAGACCTTGAGCTTCGCGTTGCCCGCGGAGACGGAATACCTGGGAGGTGGCGAAATCTTGATTTATACCCGTTCATCCTTGGTGGAGCAAACCACTCCTACATCGTCAATGCTTTCAGACACCGTGGCGGTCATTGGTGCTGCCACTTTCCCCGATTTGGACCTGGACCTTACGGATTTGGGTGGCCAACTCACGTGGGATGCACCAGCACCAGATGTGTCTCTTGTGACACACTACAACATTTACATGGCAAGGTACTATGAGAATACTGGTGAAAATGAAAGTGACTCCTGTGATGATGGGACCGCAGTGGACTTGGCTGCTTCTATTAGTGGAGAATTGACCATGCAAGTCCCTGCTGATGCTGGACAGGTAGAAGCAGCGGTGCGTGCTACGTTACTCGCAGTCCTTCCAGGTTTGAGCACCGAAGCTTTGTTGCTTCGTGTCTCGCAAGTCTCACGTCGTCTTGCTGAAGGCCGGCGCTTGGCAACCACATGGGACGTTTCCTACCAGGCGACCATGTCTTTGGCAAATGTGGCTGCTGCCACCAGTACAGCCAATGGCTTTAGCCAAGATGTTTCGTCCTTTGCACAGCTTCTGAAGCCTCAACTGTTGGTGGTTGGTGTTCCAAGTGCAGTATTGGACTCGGGCTTCAGAGTGATGTCGTTTTCTCGTTTGGCGATGGACATTGTTGACAGCACATATCTTGCTGAACACTTTTCCATGCTTATGGCTGCAGCCGCGGGGAATCAAAGCGATACGTCGGACGAGGTGATGTCTGACGGCAATGCCTCCAGACGATTGACGGCACCACGTCGCATGGAGTACATTGCATCCATTTTCTCGGTGAGCTTCAACTGGTGTCGTCGCTTTGCGGGCACCATGGAGGTGCAAACACGCAGCATGACGGTGCCACCGGAAACGGTGATGGGCAATTACACCCACTATTTGATCTATGCCGCCTCCTCCTTGGCTGAGCAAACCTATCCCTTGGCGTTGTTGATTGATGACACTGATGCCAGTGTTTCTTCCATTCACTTCTATGGCCAGGATTTGGACTTTTATGATTTGGGTGGCGATGTATCATGGCAAGCGCCCAATGACACCGAGCATTTGGATGCCTACCTGGTTTACTTGGCGGAAGGAGCTACTGGCATTGGACGTTCACAATTGGGATCTGCTGTGCCACCCAAGGTATTGAAGCTTCATGTGCCAAGCAATACGAAACGAGCGAATTTCACGCACTTCACCGTTTACACGCGCTCCGTTTTGGTGGAACAGACGACACCTGCCTTTTTGGCGATTCAAGATGAAGCTTCTCGTGCGAACAATGTCTCCTTCATTGATGATGATTTGGACCTTGGTGAAATCGGTGGCAACTTGACATGGCTACCACCAGTTGATGACAGCGAGGTGATCGACTATGTCATTTATTTAGCGGAGGATCGCTTTGGAAGCAATCGAAGCCTTTTAGGCAATGTGTCGGTTGATACCTACAGTTTTCCGGTTCCGGAGAACACGCAGCTGCTTCGGCACACGCACTTGCTGGTTTATGCACGCTCTGTGCTTGAAGAGCAAACCACCCCAGCGGCGGTGGTCATCATTGAGACAGTGGCCACGGTGAGCAATGTGACCTTTGTGGATTTAGACTTGGATGAAGCTGAGTTGGGTGGACGGGTGACCTTTGATGGCGCGACATCTGAACGTGTGGTGAGCTATGTGATTTATTTGGCTACGTCCTTCATGCCAGTGGCAGGTCGCTGGAAGATCGAAGAATTCACGGGTCGTGAAGTGATGGATCTTCCTCCCGAGACGCCGTTGAAGAACTTTTCCTACATCTTAGTCTATAGCAAGTCCATTCTGGCGGAGCAAACCACACCAGCCTTTTTTGCATTGAATGATAGCATCGCTTCAGCTTCAGGTGTGGCCTTTTTCGATTTGGACCTTGATGAAGGCGATATCGGTGGAGCCTTGCAATGGCAACCACCTCGTGATGCATCGTTGGTGGAGTTTTATGAGATCTACTTGGCCAACGGCAGCTTTGGTGATTGGAGGCAGTATGAGAGCACGGTTTCGGTCACAAAGCAAAGTTTGCAGATTCCCGCAGAGACCAAGCTGACTTTGGATGCTAATGGTGGAATGTTGACCCATGCACTGGTCTACACCAGGTCGGCGCTGGTGGAACAAAGTACACCAAGCAGTCACGTTATCGTAGACGAGGTCGCCAGTGTGTCCAATATCTCTTTTACAGATTTGGATTTAGATCCTGCGGAAGTGGGTGGAGTGGTATCTTGGTCACCACCACCTTTGACCTTCGTACAAAGTGTTCACTTGTATTTGACGGACTCTGTCGATGGCAATGGTTACATCTCAGAAGTTGAAGCAATGGCAGCCAATATCACAGACCTGCAGATTCTCTACGACACGGACTTGGAAAACTTCTCGCATTTGGCCATCTTCACCAGGTCCAGTTTGATTGAGCAAACGACACCCGTGGCCCTTGCCTTGTCGGATACCATTGCCATTGTGTCCAACGTGTCCTTCGCAGATTTCGATTTGGATCTGACAGAGCTTGGAGGTCCTATAACTTGGGATGGCAGCGATGTACCTGAAGTGAAAAGCTATGCGATTTACGTTGCCCGTGCGGCTCGAGTGGTTGGACCAAGTCGCGTATGTTTGCATCCTCTGGAATCCTTACGTGCCACCAGTGCTCTAGTAGCGGATCCGTCTGAGTACATTGCAGATGGCACAGCAGGCGTGACCGCTGACGACGTGGCATTGATCGAAGGTAGCTTCCAGATATCAATCAACGATGAAACCTTAAGCTCCGCCGTGCAAATTTCCTTGGCCAATCTATTGAGTATCGACGTGGTCAACGTCACGGTGTCGGCTTCCACCGCTCGGCGTTTGGCAAGGCAGCTGAGTAGCACTATGGTCAACTTCAAGGTCTTGTCCTCGACTGCGACATCCTCACTCTCCAAGTTGACGTCGACATCTTTGGATCCAGCACCGTTGGCTGCCATGATTGGACACGTCCTTTTCGCTCTGGGCGTTGAAAGGGCCATTTCTTTGGAGTTGAGCATCACAAATCTACAGTTCTCTCAGGTGTCGATGTCCAGCTGGCTTCCCGCAGAGGTGAATGAAACAGTCTTGGGATTATCGATGAATGTGGGAGTGCTTTCAGTGCCTAATGACCGCTTGGCCATTTGTGAACGTCTTCAGGTGGGCAATGTCTCAGTGATGATGGAGAACTTCGATTTGCCTGTGGAGTTTCCACTGGAAAAATGGACACATATCTTGGTCTACAGTGCTTCCAGTGGTGCAGAACAATCCACACCTTTTGCAGTATATATTGCGGACATGAGCAGTAGTATTTCTGCACTCACCTTCGTCGACAAGGATCTTGATTTGGGAGACCTTGGTGGTCTTGTACAATGGTCCGCTCCCACAGACATTAGGAGGGTGGAGGCATATCGCATCTATTTGACGGACAGCTCGACGCGCAGCCTGGTAGGTTCAGAAGTACCGGTTGGCATCAATGAGACGTTTATTCCAGCAGAGACCAGCAATACATGGTCCTTTGTGGAGGTCTATACTCGCTCCCAGCTGGTGGAGCAAACGACTCCCATAGGTTTAGCCATTTCAGATACATCCGCCTCGGTTTCCGCAGTGATTTTTGTGGATGATGATTTGGATCAAGGTGATTTGGGTGGTCGACTTTCTTGGGATCCACCTTCTGATGTCCAACAAGTCACCAGTTATCTGGCCTACTTCGCCTCCGTTTGTCAGGACAGCGTAGTCGCAGAAGTGGTGGGTTCCCTTTCAGTGAGCCTAGCAGGGGCGAGTCAAGAACAAGTCGTCGCGGCCGTCAAGGCGAGTTTGGCCAGCAGTTTGGGAGTGAGTGCTTCTGATATCATTGTCACTTCTATCACAACGGCTCGGCGGTTGAGTACCACATGGCAGTTGACCTATAAAATTGCGGTTCCTGTGGCACAGGCTTCACAGTTGGTGAGTTTAACAACAGCCATCAGTAGCGATGCAACGATATTTTTAGACACCTTAAGGCAAGATTTGATTGCACAAGGAGTCGATAGCGTGTCGGTCAATGCCTTGCAACTCCTCTCCTTCTCACCAGCCACAGTGACCATCGTGGTTGTGGAAGGGTCGAATGTGACAGACGACAGTGAAGGTGATAATGTCAACACTTCGGATGGCCTTGGCCGCCGCCTAGCGGAGCCCAGCGCACCTGCTGCTGTGCCACTCTGGATTTGCGCGGCTGAATTCCTGGGCAACGTCACGGTCAACGACACAAGCATCAACCTCCCGGCCGAAACTGCTCTCCGTAATTGGACTCACTTGTTGGTCTATACCAGTTCCGCCTTAGCAGAACAAACCACTCCTGAGGCGCATTTGATTTTCGATGCCTTTGCATCAGTCTCAGGTATCACTTTCCTGGATTTGGATTTGGATTTGGGACAGCTTGGAGGAACAGCTACGTGGTTGGAGCCTAAAACCTCAGATCGCTTGGTGGCCTATGATGTCTACCTGGCTGCCACGGAGACAGGACATTTGCGGTATCAAATTGGCCAAGAGATTTCCAGAAACATCACAAGTCAAGTCGTGTGGGCCGAAACCTCCGTGTCCACACATCACTTCCTCTTGATCTACACTCGTTCCACTTTGGCAGAGCAAACCACGCCCGTTGCCTTGAAATTCTCCGATGCCTTCGCTTCGGTTTCCAACGTAACGATGGAAGATTTTGATTTGGATTTCACCGATCTAGGAGGTGTTTTGACTTGGTCTCCAGCTTTGGATGATGAAGGATTGGTATCTGATTATGTCGTCTACTTTGGCTCTACTGCGATGACGCGGAATGGATCATTTATGTGTTCTCAGGAGAACGAAACCAGCGACATCGTTTCCACCTCCCCGTGGTGCAAGTCTTTATACTTTGGCATGGTGCCCGTTGGAACGGAGAATCTCACTGTTCCTGCTGATACACATTTGGCAGATTCGCATTTCTTGATCTATACCAGGTCTATCTTGGTGGAGCAGACAACTCCTGTGGCACATCTCATTGTTGATGTCGGAGCCAACGTTCGCAACATCAGCTTCGTCGGCAAGGATTTGGATATGCACGACTTGGGTGGTGTTTTAAGTTGGGAATCGCCTGAGAGCATGCTCCGTGTCACGAGTTACTACGTCTATTTGGCTGAAGATGCTCTGGGGGCTTATGGGCTTCGTACACAGATTCAACCCACTTTGGTAGCAGGTGACAATGACATCGATCTGCCACCCGAAACGCCACGTTTGAATTTCACCCACTTCTTGGTGTACACTGCTTCCATCCTAGCTGAGCAAACCACACCAAGCTCCAGAGCGATTCAAGACGAAGCCTCCCGTGCGGCCAACGTGAGCTTTGAAGATCAGGATTTGGATGAATTCGAGATTGGTGGCCTATTGAGCTGGAAGGATCCGGTGGATTTCAGTGAAGTGACGCATTACAACGTGTACTTGGCCGAGAGTCGTGAAGGTATCAATCGTTCCTACTTGGGCAACGTGACCGTGGGGGGCAACACCTTTGATGTGCCAGTGGATACGCCCTTGTTAAGCTATACTCATTTGCTCATCTACGCGGAGTCTACTTTAGTGGAACAGACCACGCCTGCGGCCGTCCGAATCATTGAAACAGTGGCGAGCGTCTCTGCATTGACCTTTGTTGATTTGGATTTGGATCTCAATGAACTGGGAGGTTATGTCACATGGCAAGCCGCTAGTTCACCATTGGTGTTGTCGTATAACATCTACTTGGCCAGTGACACGATGGGTGGCGGCAGATCAATGGTCGCAGGTGGTTCCGCTGACGTTGGAACAACTCGTGCCACTTTGCCAGCAGACACAGCTTTGAGCAGTTTCAGTCACTTCTTGGTCTACACCGTGTCTGAATTGGCAGAACAATCAACTCCAATTGCTTCCGCCTTGAGCGACTCCTTTGGTTTGGTGCAAAATCTCTCCTTTGTTGATCTGGACTTGGATGATGAAGAGTTGGGGGGAAACCTTACGTGGAACCCACCAGATATCATTGATGACTTAGTGATTGGCTACAACGTGTGGTTGGCTGAGGAAGCACCATGTCAGGCTTGCCTTCGCAGTTCCTTGAGCAATACTTCAGATACCTTAGTGGAGATTCCACCTGAGACGCAATTGTTGAACTGGACACACTTCTTGGTTTATGCTCGTTCCAGTTTTGCAGAGCAAAGTACTCCAGCGAATTTGCTTATCGTGGATGGTATTGCCAGCGTTTCCAATCTCAGCTTCATCGATAAAGACTTGGACCGTGAGGAGATTGGTGGCAACTTCCATTGGGCAGCGCCGACTACAGATTTGGATCGTGTGGTGAGCTACGAAATTTATTTGAGTCCAACGCCTGTCAGTTCACAACGTATCCATTTGGCAGAAGTTCCAGTTCCTACAACCACCAGGCAAATTCCAGCAGAGACCTTGACACTTGGGCATGGTTTCCTTGCAGTCTTTACTCGTTCCATCCTTGTGGAACAAACAACACCCGTCACCTTCGTGATCTCCGACGCCGTGTCGATCATTGGCAATATCACCTTTGACGACTATGATTTGGATGCCAGTGATTTGGGTGGAAATTTGACGTGGATCGAGCCTACAGATGTTTCACAGGTAGAACATTACAATGTTTATTTTGCCAGGAGGTGCAACTTATCAAGCGAGCTATCAGTTCAAGTGTCTGATGACTCGGACGTAGGGCAGTTGCCATACTGCGAGGTGACCTTCTTTGATACAAAGCCTTTAGGCGTGAGTGAAACGGTGGTTCCACCCGAGACGCCGTTGGGTAACTTCACCCATCTGCTGATTTATGCCAACAGTTCGTTGGCAGAGCAGACCATCCCTACGGTGCATGAGATATTTGATATGAGCGCCAGCGCCTCCTTGATTGTTTTCGTCGACAAAGATTTAGATGAGTCTGAACTTGGAGGTCAAATCACTTGGCAAGCTCCTAGTGATCCAAGCCGCTTGCAGGATTACGTGGTGAGTCTCTCCAACGACCAGATGGGTTTAAGTCGCATTGATCTGGGAGTAGCTCCCAGTGAAATCCTCAACGTGGCAGCAGAAACCGCTATGGTGAAGTACATTTTGGTTTATACCCGTTCTATGTTGGTAGAGCAGACGACACCTATCTCCTTCAACATCGTGGATTCCATTGCCTCGGTTTCAAACATCACCTTCCCAGATTTTGATTTGGATGAGACTGACGTGGGTGGTGAGCTTACTTGGTCACCAGCAAATACTATTGGTAGAGATGAAGTGATGAATTACTTGGTCTATTTGGCCAGTATGGAGGGAGATCCAGGCTGTGAATATGTCGCGGGAGACTGGTGTGTTCGTTCTTACTTTGCTGAAGCAGTCGATGAGAATATCACGGTACCACCTGAAACCCACTTGGAAAATTTCACTCATTGGTTGGTGTTTACCAAATCCACCTTGGTGGAACAAAGTACACCTGTTGCACATCGTATTTTTGATGCAGCCTCAAGCGTCTCAGGAATCCGATTCACGGACAAAGATTTGGATCTCTTGGAACTGGGAGGTACGGTTTCCTGGGTGGAACCCGTTTATTCGGAGCGCGTGGCCATGTATAATCTCTACATCTCTGTGGATCCCGCAGGCCTTGATCGAAGCCTTTTGAGCAGCGCCAGCTTTCCCCAAACGTCCTTGGCTATTGGTCCTGAGCTTCCCAGTGCGAACTTGCAGTTCCTAACGGTGTATACAGAATCGACGTTGGTGGAACAAAGTACACCTGTAGCCTTGCAATTTCAAGATCGTGAAGCGTTGGTGAGCAATATCAGCTTCCCTGATTATGATTTGGACTATGACGATTTGGGTGGCATTTTGAGCTGGGAACAACCAGAAGACAGTTCTCAGGTGACTCATTATGTGATCTACATGGTGGTGGTCCCAGAGGATCAGAATCTGGTGAATGATTGCCAGGCCATGATCACCGAAGAATCGGATCTTGAGTACAATTGGTCCACGGTGGGCTTTGCCGTGATGGGTGGTTACTATGCCAGCAATATTTCAACAATTTGCAACAGGTCCTTCTATACTGTGGTTCCAGTCGACACCCTTGAGATTCAAGTTCCTCAGAATCTCACCCTGTCACCTTTCACCCATTGGGCCGTGTATACCAAATCTTCCTTGGTGGAACAATCCACACCGTCATCCTTATGGATCTATGACTACGTGGCGAATGTGTCCAATATCACCTTTCAAGGTTTGGATTTGGATTTGAAGCATTTGGGTGGCTATCTCCAATGGGTAGAACCAGCGTTACCGCAGCGCGTCTTTAGCTATGTGGTCTATTTGGCGGAGACGTTTGTTGGAGACGGTCGTTCGCAAGTGGGAAATGAGGTCCCTGTGGGCAGACATCAACTCTTGGTGCCACCGGAGACACGAAGAGAGGCATATACGCATTTTGTCATCTACAGCAAGTCCATTCTGGCTGAACAGACGACGCCCAGTTTCTTAGCCTTCCTGGATGAAGCTTCTTTGGCTGGAAATGTGTCCTTTGTGGATGATGATTTGGATCGTTATGAGATTGGTGGAGACTTGGAATGGCTCCAGCCTGAAGATGACAGCGAAGTAACGGATTACTTGATCTACCTGGCACAGGACCGCTTTGGACGAAATCGCTCCTTTTTGGGCAATGTAAGTCAAGGTGTACATCTCTTCAAAGTTCCTGTGGATACTCCGCTCTTGGACTTTACCCATCTCTGCGTTTTTGCCAGGTCCATCTTGGTTGAATCGACTACGCCAAGCTCGGTCTTGGTGGTGGATTATGTCTCCAGCATCAGCGGCTTAAGTTTTATCGATTTGGATTTAGATCCAGAGGAGTTGGGTGGATATATCACATGGATTCCACCAGGGAACATTGAACGAGTAATCAGCTACAACGTCTACCTGTCATCAGATGCTCTTGGTGGAGGACGAGTGCAGGTGGATGAAGTCTTGCTGGGTGGCAGCTCACAGCTCTTGTTGCCTGAGACCTCGTTGGATCCTTTTACTCACGTGGTGGTGTACAGCCGTTCCATTTTGGCGGAGCAATCTACTCCTGTTGCGTTGAGTATCGTGGACAACGTGGCACAGGTGAAGGACATTGTTTTCCCAGACTTTGACCTCGATGAGACAGACCTGGGTGGTGTGCTCGAATGGCAAGAACCCGACAACACGGCGCAGGTTACCCATTATGATGTCTACATGGTGGTGGCTGACTCCACGAACTGCAGCTGGCGCAATGGTACTTCCATGAGTGGCCAATGTGAGCGCTCGTTGATGGGGAATGTTGTGGTGGGTGTCGCGAATTTGACAATACCCATCGACACAGCCTTGGAGAACTTCTCTTACTTTGCCATCTTCACACGCTCCAGCATGGTGGAACAGACCACGCCAACTATGCATTTGATCTATGACATGATCGCCAGCGTCTCTGACATCAGGTTCACGGATCAAGATTTGGATGATGAAGAGATTGGTGGGCGCATTCATTGGGCACATCCACCCTTGATGCAACGGGTGTATACATATCGTTTATATCTTGCGGATGCCGCTGTGAAATCCTTGATTTCAGAGCTCCCCAAGAGTCTCAGCATGGAGGATTTACCACCGGAAACGCCTACCACACCTTTGTTGGCCATCTACACGACTTCCACCTTGACAGAGCAAAGTACACCCGTGACGCTGAACATCGAAGATAAGTTCGCACCAGTGTCCAACATCAGTTTCCCCGATTTTGACTTGGATGAAACCGACCTGGGCGGCACGTTAACGTGGACGCCACCAGAGGATGAAAGTCAAATTGAACACTATATGATATACATGGCCATGTTTACCCAGAACGCATCAGAATGTCCTATGTCATCTGCTGCCAATTATGTTGCAGTGATTACAGGTTCCATGGTCTTGGTCTTAACTGGCGCCACGTCATCGCAAGTGGAAGCTTCCGTCCAGGCCTCCCTGAGTGCAGCCTTGAATATCCCTACGAGTTGGATTTCGGTATCAGCGGTAGCTACAAGACGTCTCAGGTCCACTGGGCGTCGCTTAGCCGCCACAACCTGGACATTGCAATATCAGATCGTGGTTCCTGTGGGAAATGAGGCATCCGTGGTGAGTAATGCCAATAACTTGGATACATCAAGCAACTTCGTCAACACCTTGGCCGCGGAGTTAGTGGTGAATGGTGTCAGCAGTTCTGATGTGTCATCTTTGTCTATGATTAGCTTCTCCAGCGTTGCGGTCTCCTTCGTTATACCGGAGGCGGTGTCTCCCTTGGTTTCAGGCGCGGATGCTACAAGCGAGAACGCCACGGAGAATGCAAGCACGACGGTTTCCGAGGCCATTGGCTCCACGTGGAGTTTCACCACCACGTCGTTCCGAAGCACCACGTCGACGTCGCGCAGCGCTGCGCTACAAAACGGCAGCGATGACAGCGATGCGGAGACCACCACCACCACGTGGAGCTTCAGCTCAAGCACATCAGCCGCCTCAACGACATCGGTGTCCAGCACCAGTCCGAGGGTCAATGGCTCGGATGTGAGCGATGAACCCGAAGATAGCGATGAGAGCGAGGAGACTACAGTGAGTACCAGTTGGACTCTGACAACGGAGGCGACTGCCGCCACCACTATAGAAACGTCCACGACACGTGAGGTGGTCACGTCGACCTTCCGAGATGTTGGGGACGAGTCAGATGTCAACGTTTCGGAGTGGAATGGCACCTACCTACAAGACATGGACTCCGACTCCATAGGCCGCCGCCTTTCAACGTACACGATTGACGTTGCCAATGACTCGGCTTGGATCATGTGCTACAGGACTTACTTTGGCAACGCGTCCAATGGCACTTATCACTTAGCCTTTCCTGCGGATACAGCCCTCGAAAGGTACACGCACATGTTGATCTACACCGCATCCCCTTTGGTGGAGTCGACCACACCAGTGGCACATCTCATCTACGACATGGCTGCCAGTGTCAGTAACATCACCTATCAGGGCAAGGATTTGGATCTCACAGAGTTGGGTGGTCAAATCGCTTGGGTGGAACCGGAGTTGATGGAGCGTGTCGTAGGTTACAATGTCTACTTGTCCATTGGCTTTGATGGTAGCGGTCGATCACAGGTCGGCAGCGAAGTGCCCGCGGGGAGCCATGATATCGCCTTGCTTCCAGAACAACCTCGTGGAGACTTTGACTTCTTCACAGTTTTCACAAGGTCTGACTTAGTGGAACAGACCACACCTGCCTACTTGGCCATTGAGGATGAGGTCTCCTATGCACGCAACGTGAGCTTCATTGACGATGACTTGGATGAAGGGGAAATAGGTGGCTATTTGATTTGGAGAATTCCTGAAGATGACAGTGAGGTCACACATTACCTCATCTACTTGGCAGATGATGAAGCTGGTGAGAACCGAAGTTTGCTGGGAAATGTCACCGTGAAGACTCATGAGTTCTTAGTGCCTGCTGATACGCCCTTGTCATCCTATAGGTATTTGACGGTCTTTGCCCGATCGACTTTGGCGGAGCAAACCACGCCCAGGGCCGTGGAAGTGATTGATACGGTGTCCAGCGTGTCAAACATCGCCTTTACCGACAAGGACTTGGATTGGAACGAATTGGGTGGTTTTGTTTCCTGGTCACATCCTTCCAGTCGCAGCAGAGTGGAATTTTATGAGCTCTATCTGGCAAGCGATGCGCTTGGACAAAACCGTGCAGTATGGCATGGTGGCAGCATTCCCTTCAATGTCTCGGAAGTTCTTTGGCCTCCTGAAACGGCCAAGGAGTCCTATAGCCACTTCGTGGTTTACACAAAGTCATGGTTGGCTGAGCAAAGTACCCCTGTGGCTTTGGAATTTGAAGACAAGGTGTCGTTGGTCACGGATATCGATTTCCCAGATTTCGATTTGGATCAAGAGGACATTGGAGGTACCTTGACGTGGCTTCCTCCCAATGACACCACGCAAGTCACCCATTACATGGTCTACTTTGCACAGGCGAACACCTCCGATGGCTGCTCCAACAGCAGCTATGCGGAAGTCCGCAACGAAAGCAACGTCTCCGTGGAATTCTCGGACTGGTGTTTGGTGAAGTATTTGGGCAACGCATCACTGGGTGTGCACCATTTCGTCATTGCTCCGGATACCAGTGTTCCTCCTTATACGCACCTGGCCATCTACACTTTGAGTTCATTAGTGGAACAAACGACTCCTATGGCATTGATGTTCTTCGATGAAATCGCCAGTGTCTCTAATATTCAGTTCACCGATGAAGATGTGGATCCTGTTGACTTGGGTGGCTTGATTTCATGGACGCCACCAGCGGCCTTACGTCGGGTTCAACTCTATCGTGTCGACCTGGCCATCAGTGGTGCAGGGGCCTTGCAAAGTGATGAACGCTTGCAGATAGAATCCGACGTCTTGGTTGGCACCAATCAGCTCTTAGTTCCACCTGACACGGAGCCTTTGCACTTCACACGCTTCGTGGTCTACACGCAGTCCACATTGGTGGAGCAAACAACGCCAGTGGGTTTGAACTTTGTGGACAAAGAATCGCCAGTACTGAACGTATCCTTCTATGATTACGATCTCGATGAAACAGATCTGTTGGGCGATCTGCTTTGGGAAGCTGCGCTGGATGTTGACTCAGTGTTGCAGTATCACATCTACATGGCGGAGAACAGTACAGGCCGTGCCAGGTTATTGTTAGGTATCGTTCCCAAAGGAGTGCATAATTTCAGCATTGTTGCTGAAACACCATTGATGAACTATACCCACTTCTTGATCTACACTGCATCACCTTTGGCGGAGCAAAGTACCCCAGTAGCCTTGTTGATTTTTGATGCTGTGGCCAGTGTATCTGATGTGGGCTTCGAAGATCTTGACTTGGATCCATTGGAAATCGGTGGCAATGTTACCTGGACAGCTCCCGTGGTAGATGATCGTGTAGCCTTGTATCGGATATATGTGGCCAACACACCAACAGGTGCAGGTCGATACCAAGTGGGTCCTGAAACGATGAAAGGATCGCCGTTGGAGATGGCTATCGTTCCAGAAACACCTTTGCCACCCGAACCGTACCTTGTGGTGTACACTCAATCAGCCTTGATGGAACAGACCACACCAGTGTGGCTGGCACTCACCGATAACTTTGCCTCAGTGGCCAACATTACCTTCCCTGACTTTGACTTGGATCAAGGTGATTTAGGTGGTGAAGTTACTTGGGATGCTCCTGAGGATGATCGCTTGGTAAACGAGTATCACATTTACTTTGCCAAGATGATCCCAAACGATCAGAGTGCTCAATGCAATTTCGAGGTCACGACGCCCTATGTCTCTGTCATCTCCGGCTTGCTCACCTTCGCATTGACAGGATCTCAACTTTTGGTGTCTGAGATTAAGCAATTCTTATCACAGAGTTTTGCGATTCCAGAAAGTGACATCACCATTTCAGTTGTCACGCAGCTCCGGCGTTTAGAGGAAACAGATGCTGAACATGAGATGGAAATGAAGCTGGAGATGAAGTCTTTGTCACCAGGGAAGGCATCGCAAGTCCTTGCAGAACTCGCAGGAGGTTTCAGTGTTCCGGAGTGGTCCTACGCAAAGATGACAATTCGAGATGTGACTGTCGAGACAAGGTCGGCCTTGGACGACAGGAGTGATCCGTCTGATGGCGATCCCTTGCTTGGCCAAAGGCGCTTGGAGCAGGACGAAACAACGCCTTCGAAGAATGCCAGTCTTGCATGGTGCAGGCGAAGTTATCGTCAAGTGGGAGATTTGAAGATCACCGTTCCCACGGAAACGGACTTAGAAGATTTCACACATTTTGTCATCTATACCGCTTCCACCTTGGTGGAACAATCCACTCCATCGGAACACCTGATTTTTGATGCCCATGCTACGGTCAGTGGAATCAACTTCATTGATGACGATTTGGACCCACAGGAGTTTGGTGGTAACGTCACATGGAAGGAACCTGCTGATGCTACACGTGTGCAGGATTATTTGCTCTACTTCGCAGAGGATGCTGCGGGTGGAAACCGCAGCAGTGTTGGAAGCGTTGTGCCTGCAGGCACCGAGCGAATTTTGCTGCAAGCTGATATTCAACAAGAAACACATCAGTACTTAGTGATTTACACTCGTTCCTACCTGGTGGAACAGACCACCCCTGCAGCCTTCGTCTTGTCGGATACCTACTCCATTGCTACAGACATCAACTTCACGGATTTGGATTTGGACTATGGCGATTTGGGTGGCAACATCTCCTGGACTTTCCCAGAAGATACGCAACAGGTGACGGAGTATTACATCTACTTGGGTGACAGCCCTCAGCCTGCCAAAACGTTGGATAACAGTACCTTCCCTTGGACAGGTCGTTGGCAGTTGGGCGTGGTCCCCGCGGAAGATTCGGATCTCTTCGTGCCTTCCGAAACGCCACGCAACGGCGTCGGCTTCGTCTTGATCTATGCCGCCTCAGCTCTTGCGGAGCAGACCACCCCTGCAGTACACGTGATCTACGACGCCAACGCCAGCGTGTCGAATGTGAATTTCGTGGGTCAAGATTTGGATCTGGAGGAGCTGGGTGGTTATGTATCTTGGTCCCAGCCAGCCTCTGATGTCCAACGAGTCATGGCTTACTCCGTTTATTTGTCGTTGGACGTGATTGGTACCGGGCGCTTGAAGATTGAAGAGGATGTCGTGGTGGGAAGCAACCAGCTTTTGGTTCCACCGGATACACCACGAAATACCTTCACCTACTTTGTGGTCTATACCAGGTCCACCTTGGTGGAGCAAACGACACCCATGGGACACCTCTTATTTGATACCTCCGCTTTAGCACGGAACTTGGACTTCTTGGACATCGATGTGGATCGTAACGAGTTGGGAGGAAATCTCACCTGGGATCCACCGACCGATCCGTTGCACGTCGTGGAGTACGTGATTTACATGGGAGAAAATGCTCACGGCAAAGAGCGATCTTTGTTAGGAAACACAACAGCCACGACCTACGAGTTCTTTGTGCCTTTGGACACCTTAATCAACAACTTCACACATCTCCTGGTGTATTCCAAGTCTGACTTGGCCGAGATGACAACGCCGGCTGCTTTGTTAATCAAAGATTCGATCGCGGAAGTAGACAACATCACTCTCTACGATCGGGACTTGGATCAAGACGAAGTCGGTGGAGAGATTACTTGGGATCCACCCACCGAAGAACGCATCGTTGACAAGTACCGCGTCTTCTTCCAGGTGGATATGCCAGGTGGCATCAAATCACAAGTGGATACCGATCAACCTCCAGGATCTTTGATTGTGTCCTTTCCCGAAGATACCAACATCACAGCGTTCTCGTACATTGGAATTTGGATCACTGCATTTGGAGTTGAACAACAAACACCTTCAGTGGCACCAATTGTGGAGACGATTTCCTCGGTGGGTTTCGTCAGTTTCCCGGACAAAGATTTGGATGCCTTGCAATTGGGTGGTACCTTAGTCTGGGGACCTCCACCTGAAGTGAGATACAACCAGGACTATGTGGTTTACTTTGCCAAGAGTCTCACTGGTGATTCGCGCTCAGCGCTAGGCGTTGTACCTTTGGGAACCAACTCCTTGACGGTTCCCGTGGACACCTACTTTGGACAGTACACGCACCTCGTGGTCTACACACGATCCACCTCTTATGAACAAACCACACCTGTAGGAGTGGAAATCTATGATCACGATGGCTTGGTATCCAACGTCTATTTCAGTGACAGCGATTTGGATATCAATCTCATTGGAGGTCTACTTCAATGGGCATTGCCATCCGATACCTCTGGAGTGCTCCAGTACAATGTCTACATGACGTTTGGTTCCAATCCATGGGATCCCTCATTTCGACGGGATGCCTTGGCTGTTGGCTTATCTCCAACGGCCACGTCGCAGACGGTTCCCTTGGGAACGTCCAAACTCAGTGGCGATGGTATCGAAGAAGTGACCTGCAGTCTCACCGCCGCCGATACGATCTTGAGCGTTTACTACAATGGCAGTGACATCTCCAGTTCAGTCAATGGAACCTTCTCGGAATGGTCCAGTACCAAAACGTTGGCCTTTCAAAAGGTTCCTGGTGCCTATTTGGTGGTCACAGCTAGTAGCATCTTAGATTCAAGTTGGTGTTCTGCCGGCGAGAATATTTGCATTGCTGGGAGATATGGTCAAGCTTTGAACTACTGCTCCATGGCTGGTTTCAGCATTGTATGCTCCGATGGCACTACTGCTGCATCAGCATGGGAGGCCTACGCTTCCGGCACGGGAGTTGATACCAACCATCAGGCGGGTCTTGGAACCGGTTGGAGTACTACATGCCAATCTGAGTCAGGCTTCTACTTGGTAGACGATTCGAAGACGTCCAAAATTTGGACCTCTGGTGGCTTGAAACATGCTGCCTTCAGACTACTGAGTGGCGCGTTGTCCCCCACACGCAATGAAACCTACACTCACTTCATGGTCTATGCGCAATCCACTGTGGATGAGCAAACAACGCCCGCCACCTTGGAAATGGTGGATCATGTAGCGACTGTGGATTACCTCCGTTTCGTGGACGAGGATTTGGGTTTAGCTTCCATTGGTGGTGAAGTTCGCTGGAATGCCTTGGGAGATTTACAGTTGGCTTCGTCCTTTTCAATCTACGTGGCCACCGACTCCAGCGGCACGGACCGTCTCTTGCTGGGCACTGCACCTGTGGGTACAACCAGTTTGGTCTTGCCACAGGGCACTGCTCTTTCGGGCGGCTTGAATTACACCCATGTGGTGATTTATGTTGAGTCATATTTAGTTCAGCAGCGACTACCTGCTTGGTCTTTGCTGCTAATCGATGAATACGAAGGCCTTTGTGATTCCACTGTGTGTGGATCTTCTGCAGGCCAACCGACCAGTGTTGGTTCCTGTTCTACAGCTGTCAGCTGCTCCGATTGTGACCTGACCCCTTTGCGCCTTGAAACCATCACCACAACCATCCAAGGGGACATGGTCTTGATTACCACGGAGGCTGAAACCTCGACATATGGTTTTTGGTCGAAGCTTAGTTCGTGTGGTGTAAATACTTTGGATGTGCACTACTACAAGGCCTTGGGTTCAACAGCACCAGTGACCACATCTCAGACCTACACCTGTCGTTTCTCGTGCCTCCCTGGTGCAGATTGTCAAACCTGCGTCGCAGCAGAGCAAGCCCCAACAAGCACCAGTAGTGTGGATGATGACGGCTATGCTTTGTGGCGCTATTTGGCCTGTGCCTTCCGTGGTATCTCCAGTCCGGCCGATGCTGATTTGACGTATTCCTACGTCTTTTCCAAAGGACAATACCTCGGCTCCGCCTCGGAGTCTGCGGTCACTGGCTGTGAACCATACATCATGGCTGTGACCAAGGAACCACCCTTCTCATTGACCAACGTCAACGTGGGTTGTGTTGGCTTGGCCTGTGAACTCGCGTGAGGGGTCAGGCAGCGTAGCTGAGATGGCGGTGTGGGCCGGGGGAGAGAATGATGTCAACAGTGCATGGAGATTTTCAGAGATTCGGTG
>ERZ1738540.14-NODE-23-length-21132-cov-28.279736_pt1 | contig 21132 bp, 1 predicted proteins | sample MGYA00581725_ERZ1738540 | MGnify/ENA primary metagenome ERZ1738540 (study PRJEB40740, sample SAMEA7388098) | Antillogorgia elisabethae | biome: Marine coral reef biome; feature: Environment associated with an aquatic invertebrate; material: Seawater | host...
CGCAATATTAAATAGATTTCTTTACTTGCAGGAAAGGCTCCGGCGTCCCTGTTATCATTGTTTTGGTTAATATCTGCGTTATATTTCAGCTACCACTCACGTAAACACGATGTCTGCTATATTTATATAAATGCCGTCATTAAAACTTGCGCAGGCGCTTGACGTTTGACCTCGCTGTACACTAGAGGTAGCTTTCAGACTCACTCATTCTCAGATGCAACCATTCCCCAGACTTTTCCGATTTGAAAGTTTCGGATTTATCCTTTATCTATGATAATTTGTACTCATACTCGTGTAAACAGCAAAATGAATTCGACGTGCATTAAAACATCTCGTAATCTTTTGTTCTACTGTAGACGGAGTATCAATGCGGGAAAATTGAAGGAAATATTAATGTTTATTTAAAAGTTAGCATGGCTGAGTCAGATGGTCCAATTTTTCGCATACCACAAAATACCAACAAAAAGGTTTATTTCTCCCCATATTACAATATATGAATACGCGCCCTTTAGTTAATACTACAACATAAATCTATCATACCATGTAATTATGTGTATGGTGAGCAAAATTTCAACTTCACTGTTAATTTAATCAGGAACATGGGCAACTTTTGTGCTTGTTAGAACAAACTTATTATCTCTATCATCTCTATCTCTTATTGTCCCTGTTTGTTAGAACAAACTTATTATCTATACTTATTATCGCTATATGTACTATCTACAATCTCCTAATTTTAGCATGAACATATCAGCAAAACAGTGGGCACTCTGTTTAGATGTACTTCTCGAATTTTGATGGTGTGCTTCATATGCTATACCATGAAAAATTTTTTTAATATATGCTGCCAGATATTCGTTTTATATTGTGTTGTATATAACGTGTAATCTTAAAATCAATATGGCGGGTCGTTGTCTGTAAATGATGTTTCCATCTGCCTCGGGTCGAGATTCGGTGGAGTACCGAAGATAGGGTTTATTCTAAATGTGGAATCCCGTCTGACTCGTTTTTTACTTTCTTTTCCTTTGCACAAACAGATACTGGCAGCTATAATGCCAATAATTAACAAGGCACCACTCAAGCATGGCAAAAGAATCTTCAAGATAACGTTGGCCTCATTGCTTTCATATTCCTCAACAGGCTTGGTGACCTCACCGTCGCCAACATTGGGTGGAAATGTAATTTTGACACTCGTAAAATTTCCCAGCATTGCACCGTCAGATACACTGAGCAATTTCACAAAAATCTCGATTTCCTTATCCGTTTCGGGAATGAAGGGAAATCGCAGGTGAATGGAAGAATTCCACTGGCCCTCGCTAAATTTCACTTCTCCCGACTTAGGAGTGACAATAAACGATGACGGTGTATTTGGTTCGACGGTGATACCCCATGCGACATTTATGGCACCTGTAGAACCTTTATATCTGACTACATCTAAGAGCATTTCACCAGCATATCGCTCAGGTCTGTAGATAACAGTGTTGCTTTCTTCGATAACACCATGTGGAGGAGATTTGGTTAGGGAATCATTAGTCCCTCTATGGAATTCAAATATTCCATTCTCTGCTTCAAATGTCCAAAATAAGGCAAACTGAGTCAAATGGCAAACTTTGACTTTGAGAACTTTTGCCTCCTTGTCAACGTATGTCGATGGTTCCGGGCATGTTTTCGCTGCATCAAACCATGTTTGATTCTTCTCGTCCCACAATAGAAGTACAGGATCAATATCTTCGTTTGTCACATCGTCACTGACGACCTTTTGGTTTTGTTTTAACATCTGGTCGACGTCATAAACCAAGGTTATTGTAATAGGTTTCTTAAAACGATAATTAGATTGCAACGTGTTCTTCTCTGTTTCGTAAGCTTTAATCTGAAAACTGTAGTCGCCAAGTTTGAAATGCTTGGGTGGTTTAATAACTTTCGGATCTACTATAGTTGTGTTGTCATCCGTGCCATTCTTGAATTCTTTATCCCCCACACTGTACATCTGGAACTTGACGTCATCACCAACGGCTCCGGCAGGAACATCTACAGTTCCAAACGTATTTCCGACTTCTGTATCTTCCCTTGTCTCGTTTTCGTCAACATTCACCGTGTCGAAGAAGAATGATCCCGAATCATTTCTTGCGAATACAAATTCTGTTTTTCCAACTGTGATACCGTTAGAGGTCATTGGCTCAGATTCAAGACCCGCTCCATTAATCGCTTTGACAGTTACATAAAACTTGCGTCCTTTCTCGAGACCTTCGCCACCGAATTTGCCATACCACCTTGAGGCATTGCCAATTTCTTGGAATTCCCAAACGTCATCCAGGCCAGGTTCTGATCCCCAGCCTATTTCATAGGACACCACGCCGCTCTCAGGGTCTTCAGCATCCCAGTTACCGAATATGACATTTGTAAATACTTGAAAGTCAATATCGGGTCCGACCAATCCATCTCTTACGTAATGCAATACTGGAGGAGTAGTATCAACCAGCACTCCATCGCTTGATACGGCTGTACATAATCCAGCGTAGTTACATGCCAAAACGGTTACGTAATATTTGTCATTATGTTGCAAAGACAAGCCTTTCAGAGTCCTGTTAAGCCGGTTTGTTGCATTTTCACACGGCAAGATGTTATCGCGAAGTGGCTTGGAACCGACACACCAGAAATAATGCGCAATGTTGCTCTCGTCATCACGGAAGTCAAGCCATCGAGCGCTGATTTCATAGGTATTGTTGGTGTAGTCTAGGTCTGTTTCAGAAAAACTTCGGCTGGTGCATTGATGTTCGGAACTGAAAGTCGTATTTGCAGAACAATTTTGAGAATCGTCGCTACCTAGCCCATCGAAAACCGTGCCAGCCTCGGGTGACGTGTAATCAATAGAAAACGGAAAGCTATCGGAGATTTTCGTCATTCCTGTCACTGAAACCTGTGTCAGTCTGACGAAGTAACTTTGCGTGGATCCTGGCAGATAAAACTTTTGATCTTCAAAATCTTGTGTCGACTCGGTGACGGTTAAATTGTCTCTAGAAACATTTTGCCTTACAATCTGATTGTTCTCAATGCCACAGGGGTAAGTGTCGCAATGCGAGAGCTTAAATGTCGCGTCAGTCGAGTGATTCAAACAGATAGTGTTACTACAATTAGTACATTGTTCTTGAAATCCAGGATGGGCCTTTTCGTTTTGTCCACATGGCATGCACACGATGCGTTCCTTTTGATCGGCTTCAAACACCTTCTTTCGAACATGATTTCGCTCACAAAACGTCGTAACGTAAAGCCGCCCGGTCCCCACATTCACGTAATCACTTGGCCAAGAAACCTTTCTAGGAGTTCCGACAATGAGGTATCTTTCTGTAATAGCGACTGACACGGCAGCGTGACTATCGTCAAATCTTGCCTCTGATCTAGAAAACACTCCACCCAAACTGACGCAACCTTCGCTGCGTTTGTAAAGTATAAGTTCGGCACCATCTCGTGCACCCAATCTCATTGCAATAGCTGCCACAATCGTATTGCTTTCTGAAACATCCATGCTACCGCTCAGCTCAACGTCCTTGGAAAAAACATAGTTGCATTTCCTCACGATCTTTATTGGTGAGGAAGTTACAAGCTCATAAACATGCAACGTTTTCGTTTGTTTTGAAAGTATGAATAGTTCGCTCTCATTGGTCAAGTAAACGGTTTTGGAACCCAAAAGAATTTGTGGCAAATCTCTTGAAATAGTTGCTTCTTTTTTCCAAAAGAAGTCCAGTCTCTTTGAGTATACGCGAATTTCAGAACCTGCTACAACCAAAAAGTGCTGATTTATTGCTATACTGTATGGAACGGTGAAATCTATTTCATCACGTCCAATCACTTGATGTAATTTCCACTGATTGCTATCGCTCTTAAAAACAGCAACAACACCGTAACGTTCATGGGGATCTCTACCACTGACCGCAACAAACTCACTACCGTCGTATGCAAACTCCTGCCCTACGCTTTGAAAATATGACCATTGGTCGTTTCCGTAACAGTGCTTAGGCGCGTCGATCATTGTCTGATTACAGTTTGTTATATAAAACAAAGAACTGGTCGTCGTGAAATTCTCGCTGTCATGTTTCTGAATCACCAATGACCCAGCAACAAACACCAAAATTGTGTCATTTTTTGCTTTGACTTTAACGTAGCTATCATTGATGCTCGTATTAAATGCTATATGTGAAATTGGTGTGATATGCAATGAATCTGTCGAAAGCATGTAAACTGCATTCTTGGAAGATGCGATAACCAAGTCTTTAGCAAAAGTACTGATTGTCACGCCAAAAAGTTGCGTTTTCACAACCGGTATGAACCGCCGATCCGGAGTCACAATTTTTGGAACCATATTTATTTTTGAGCAACAAACATCCAAGCTGCTATACAGATGTGAGTTATTAAAAATTTGCCGATTCTCTACCGTCTCATTTATAGTTTCATTGGCCCCAGAAGTAACTCGATACACGTTTGCTTTGAATGTTACAGGCACGTGCTTATTGAAAAGTGTTGTGTCGTTTACTCTTTTCAGGTCCGCTTTAATCAATACACTAAGAGGGTCTGGTACAAATAATGTTTCTTCAAATACTTCACGTGCTAATCTTGGCAATCCACCAACATATTTTTGCCAGCGGTCTTGCTCTGTTCCCTGAACTGTATCGGTCGTGTTAATCTGAATATCAGGTGGTGCGTCTGGGATGATTACCACTGGGTCACCATTGGAATCTGTACAAAGGCCTAGGTTGTTGCAGAGTCTAACGACAGGACGATACTTTACGTAGGGCTTTAATCTCTCACCACTGAATATTATGTACGACTTTCCTGTTGGGATGTTCACGAAATCAAAAACAAGATATTCCCCATGCCATTTATTAAGTGTGTTTGCGACAGGATTTTGGTCGTATTTTGAAAGAGCTGCTTGGACACGGGAATACAAAAACTCTTTTCGTGGTAATGACCAGGTAACAATGATAATATCTTGGTTGGATTGGTAAACTGATACTGGCCTTGAGTCATTCAGTTGGTGGATGATTGAGACGTTCACCGTTGGTGGAAATACTTGTTCGGGATTGCATCGAGAAGACTTGAGTAGCACATCGTTTCCTACTCCATTCGTAATGCGAACAACAACTCGGACAGCAGTTATGGCAGGAAGGGAATGTACTGTAGCGGAGGTCGTCAATGTGTTTGGTGGTAAAGACTCCCAAGTCAGTATATTACATGTATTATTGACAGTTTCAACGCACCATTCAGTTAGGGCTATACCAGATTCCTTATCTTCGTGATCAACCCATGCGACGTTAAGTAGGTCATCCTCGCAAGATATTTTAACCGCGTTTTCTTTACCCAAGCCTGCTGAGGTTTGTTCATCGCAGCTACCAAAAACTCCATTGCAAACGCCATCGGAACTTCCCGTCTTATGCCCAACCGGTTTAGGTGGGGTAAGATCAACTATAATGCCATTCGATGTAACCTTTGTGGAAAGTCCAACCATGTTGCTAGCTTTAACTGAGACGTAATACTCTTCTTTATGACGTAAAGATAGGTTATGAAATGAATACGTCGTGTTTAATCCCACTGGCAAGTTGCCAATCTCATCGCATTCTCCTTGAGATTTACCAAGGCAGATTTCGTAGCCGGATAACTCAGACTCGGGATCATAAAAGTTTCCCCAAGTTGATGTAATTTGTGTCACATCAAAGTCTGTTGGTGATGGACTGACAATTGAAATCCATCCTGAAACTGGTGGCGTCTCGTCCACCATAAATTCATTCGACGATTCTTTGACATTCAGACCCACAAAATCTGTAGCACGAACAATTACGACATATCCCTTGCCATTATCCAGATCCAGACCTGATAAAGTTATATTGGTTTGAAGACCAATGTTTGTGAACTCCAAAGCGCAGCTTGAACTATTTTTCATTTCGCACAATGCAAACTGATATGAGATGATGCCACTGACTGCATCTTCAAACCCTGACCAATGAGCATAGATTGCATCACCATTTTTAATGTGACCCATACTGTCATCCTTACCAACAACTACCACTCCAGGTCTTGGTGATGTATAATCAATTGTTACTCCGTCAGATACCATAGTAGTGCTCAGGCCAGCACTATTCGTTGCGGTCAAGGTGACGTAATATCTATTTCCATCTGCAGCTGGTTGCGGGAGGACAGTTGAAACTTTCGTGGATGTGACATCGATTGGTGTGTTCTGTATTTGATCACATGATGCAGGGGTTGTTCCCACACACCAGCTAAGCGCTACGATGTTGCTTTCTGGGTCTTCAATTTTGAACCATGAAGCAGATAATTGATCACGACCTTGTTGATAGTCAATATCTTCACCATTTTTAGTACCATCGAAAATTTCTTGTGGAAACGCGGCTGTAGTGTCCACTACAAATGGATCTGATGAAACATAATCCGTGGAGAGGCCAGCGTTGTTAGTACTCCTTATGGAAACAAAATACTCCTCAGTACTGACTAAACTTAAATTGGACCATCTATACTGAGATGCTTTGCCAGCGGATACAGATTCTTTTATATCACACAAACCAGGCTCCATTCCCACACAAATGTGATATTCTGATATACCACTTTCTTTGTCCGAAAAACCTTTCCACCGTGCCAATAAGCTTGACGAGATGTAATTGTAATTGTCCTGAAGTGGATTAGATGCAATTATTTGGCCAATATTGGGCTCGGTCGAATCAATCACAAAATGAGTTGACTTAGAAGACGAACTGAGTCCGACTAGATTCGTCGCTATAACGACAACAAAGTAAGTATCTCCTTCGGTTACAGGTGGATCTTCGATACATATGGATGTTTCATTGTTAAGATTTCGTCGTGAGATAGGGCAGCTTTTCCTGTTCAATACAGAGCACAAAGAGAAATGGTAACTCTCAATAGCAGTTTCAGTGTCGTTGAAAGTATTCCATGAAGCACACAGCAATTCTTTTGTGGTGAGATAGATTGCACTGTTTCCTGCAGTATTGGGTGACGTAATTTCAACAATGCCAGCATTAGGTGGTGTTGTATCCACCAGCACTCCATCTGAATGTACTTTAGTCACCACGCCGGCTTTGTTATATGCCCATAAGGTGGAGAACACTACGGTGCCAGAACTGACTGCTGGCCTGATTTCTAGTTTTGCCGAAAGACTGTCATTCACCTTTGTTGGAGAGACTAAATCACACGCTCCAACGATTGTTCCCGCGCAAACTACATATTTTGAAATTCCAGATTCCGAGTCATAAAATTCATCCCAGTTGGTACTCACAAACATGTCCTGTTTTGATATATCAGTGTCTAAATCCTCGCCGTCCCGAAGTATAGAACCAATCGGTGGTGTCAGGTCTACAGTTATTCCATTTGACGAAGCAAAACCGCTCTGGCTAGCTCCATTTGTACCACGCACCGTCGTATAGTATGTAGCATTGTGAGTAAGATTTAAATTGCTAACAATCGCATTAGTAACCAAGCCAGCGTTTCTAAACCCAGAGATATCACAAAGACCTGGGATTGAACCAATACAGATGTCATAACGAGAAATACCGCTTTCCTTGTCCTGAAAGCCTTTCCACCCGGCCAAAATTTCTGTCAGTGAACTTTGATAATTTTTGTCTTCAACTGAATCGAGTCCATTGAATACTATGCCTGTTTCTGGAGACGTATTATCCAGAATAAACGAATTTGAAACAGACTCAATCTCTAGCCCCGCGAGGTTTACTGCCTTGACAACAAACTTGTATTCTTTGCCATGAATGATTCCTGTGTCATTTAAAGCAACGCTATTTTTCAAACCAACGCTAACAAACTCAGCAACACAGTCAGAAATTTTAAGTGCGAAGCAAATCCTCCACTTATACTCCTTAATTCCAGTTTCAAAATCATTAAAGCCCCACCACAAAGCAATCAGTGGCTGATCATTCTGCAAGAAAACCAAACCATCTTTACCCTCGATTTGAACAAAACCTTTTTCAGGAGGGCTGTTGTCTACAAGCACTCCACTTGAAATTAAAGTTGTTTTTAGACCAGCACCGTTTTCAACAAAAAGTTTTAACTTAACAACTGTGCCAGATTGCAATGGATCCAGGAAATCGAGACTGAAAACTGGGGAATCTGGGTTATGATCCTGCCACATCAGTAAATCGCATTGTTCTTTATTTGTGGTCGCGCACACTGACACGCGTTTGACTTCGCTTTCTTCGTCAAGAATGTAATCCCACGTGGCAAATATCTTGCATCGGTTTGTTAAAACAGCAGTGACATCAGAAGAGATGTTTCCGTTGGTGGTGTTTTGATCAATTGTGATGGCAGACGTTACCGAAAAACTTTGGACAACGGGAGGTGATGTGTCTATTGTTACTCCGTTGGAAGAAGAGGTTGTCGACAGCCCAGCATTGTTAATGGCGGTTACCGATACAAAATAAGTTTGGCCATGTTCAAGTCTTACTTTTGCGTCGGCGCGTAATTCCAGTGCGACCGAAGTTCGGTTTACAATATTGCAAAAACCTGATCTGCTCCCAATACAGTAGAAATATTCCACAACGTCACTCTCTGCATCAAGAAATTCGTTCCAAGTGGCAGATATTCTTTCCACATCCGACTGAAAATCAATATCATCTGTTCCATTGCCGTCACGAACGAGGCTAGGTATTGGTGGCACCGAATCAACGACGATTTGCGGGGAAATTATTCGCGTCTCTAGTCCCAAAACATTTACTCCAACAATGGTGATGTAAAAAGCCAATCCATGAGTTAAGTCGAATTGTGCCTCATCAAGATTGAAAGAATAGGTACTTCCATTGACTTTGGTAAAGGAAAACAAGTCATCACAATTCGGAAAGGTGCCAATACCAACCTGAAATTCCTGAAGCGCGCTTTCGCTTTCGTACGCAGACCAAGACACAATTGGAGCTGAAAGACTGGTAAGATAAAGCGTTCTTGTACCTTGTGAACCTCCGATTTCCAAAATCCCTGCGTTGGGTGGAGTACGATCAACTATAAAACCATCTGAGACGGCAGAAACGACTTCCTCTCGCTGGTTCACCGCTACAACTTTAGCTCCATAACGTTTTCCGTGTGCTAAAGAAAGATTGTAAAACTTGTGCGCAGTGCCCTTGTGTGGCGGAAGACCAGACATGAGCGAACTCAAGCAATTGAATGTGTCGTTCTCTGCGTTCGAAAATAGTCCGTAGCACCAAGAATACCTTTTTAAACCGTACACCGGGTCTTTAAATCCTGACCAATGTAGCCATATTGCTTTATCATCAAGTTGAAAATCAATATCTTCGTCCAAAGGCCCATCGTATACAACACCAGGCGTTAGCTTTCCCAACTTGACGCGTAACCCATCCGAGCAATTAGTAGTCCACAATCCAGCTCCATTGGTAGCTCTTATGCATACATAATATAATGTGTCTGTATGTATGATTTGATCTTCAATAATATAGCCGTTTGTAGAGCCTGTAAACTGAATCTCAGAGAAAGAATCGTCACTAAATGCAGCTATTTTTCCAGTTGGTCCGATGGCCCATTTGTATGACCTTACTCCACTTTCTTGATCGATAAAACCGCTCCATCTGACAGGAAATGAAGCACCATTCGTCATGTTTGGATTACCATCGTAGTTTTCCGGCAATACGAATTCGGCCGACACACGACCAGCTAAAGGTGGTGTTCGATCAACCACCACACCGTTGGAGACAAACACCGTAGATATTCCAGCGTTGTTTGTAGCTTTAAGATAAACGTAGTATGTCACACCAACCTTAGTACGTACGTCTGAAATAAATACTTCTTTAGCATTTTGCAAAAGTTCAGTAAAATTATCAGGATTTTCCACATTTGGTGACGTATTAAGGGACCAGCAAATGTTTCTTATACCACTTTCATGATCAGAAAGCTCCCAGACAACTTGGAAGGCATTACGGTGCACGTTGTAGGATGATACAACTTTACGAAATTTTGGAGCAGTTGTATCAATTGTAACGCCAGAGGTCCAGTACTCGCTGGTTATGTTAACATTATTGGTGACTCGAAGGCCAACTTGGTAGCGATTGCCATTTTGAAGTTTAACATGTTGTTTTCCAAAACCATCTACGACGACGAGCGATGCTAGATATATTCTCACACTGTGGAAAGGAACAGCATATTCGTGTGACTTAATGTCCTTTATGGCAAACTCGTATTTAAAGATTCCAGTTTCATTATCGTTGCAGTTAGCATGAACTGCTAACTTTGAAGTGAAACCGTTAAAGCTGGTTTTTTCCCCATCTAAAGTAGCATCATATATATTTGTGCAAATAGGTGCAGTTCCGTCAACAAGAAAAGCGTTGCTGATACCAGTGGTTCTAAGTCCAGCGCCATTCATTGCTGCGACCCAAAGTACGTATCGTTCCTTATGTGCTAAGTTGTTCTGTGCTAAATTAAGATATCCGGACGTTTGGTTCCCAGGGAACACCCATGGGCCCGCGAACTGAGAGGTATTTTCTACGTGATGGATCGACACTGTGTATCTAATGATAGTACTGTCGAAATCTTTGAATTTCCAATTTGCAGTTACGAAAGTGCTGAGTCCAATTTGAGGCGAATCTTGATTACGCTTGCTGCCGATGTACACGTAAGACAAGACTGGTGGCGTAGAATCAATGGTAATACCATCACTTGACACTGAATTGTGTAAGCCCACGTTGTTTATGCATTTTACAGTGGAAAAATACCTAAGTCCTGTTGCCAGATTCAAGGCATTAAAATTGTACAAGTTTTGGTAGGGTAAAACGGCACGATACCGGACAACATCTTGAATGCCCGGTTGCGTGCCTATGGTGACAAGGACTTGTCGTAACCCGCTTTCTTTGTCTTCACATTTCCAAGTTACTGACAATGACGTTAAATTGCTCGAGTAGTCAAAGTCAAAACCGGGCACTATTCCATCAGAGACTGGTGATAAAAATACAGGCGGCGTGATTTCAACCAAAACTCCGTTAGAGACTGCGATGTCACTTCTGATTCCCAATGTATTGTAGGCAACAATTTGTGCATAGTACACCACACCATTCTTTAGTCCTGAAACCAGAAGATTGGAACTGGAGCTTGATGTGACTAAACCAACATTTGTAAATGGTTGGACATTGGTTTCGTTTGGACTGGTGCCAAATGCTAACTCGTAGTGATGAATTACAGTCTCCTCTTCAGAAAATCCTGACCAGCTTGCATGAAGGATATTTGTTTGACGTTGAAAGTCGATATCACTTCCTCTCTGCCCATCTGCTACTCGTCCTTTTCTCGGTGGACTGGTGTCAGTTAATGCTCCATTGCTCCAGAACTTGCCATAGTTACCAGCTTTGTCCTTTATGCCAAGGTAAGCGTAGCAATATACTCCCGATTGAAGAGAAACATTTGCAAACGTGTAGGACATTTCTTTATTGGGAATTTTTACCTTGGGATAAAGATTACACTCATTTTCATCACGAATAGAGCTTAAGCATACCTCAATTTTCTCGATTCCTGAAAAGTCTGAAATTCCTTGCCAATGCATGCGGTAAATATTTGGAAATGGGTGATATTGAGAATCCTGAGTGCCCCAACCGTCAAAAACGTGTGACACCAAAGGAGGCTCGTTGTCAAAAATTAATGCTGGGGACGAAGTAATCGAAAAAAGTCCTGCAGCGTTTGTGCCCTTTACCGTTATATAGTACTTCCGCCCATTTACTAATGGTTGGGAGTTTGCTGATGTCCAGTTAACGCGAATAACATTGGCGACGACATTGATTTTGTACTTTGCGAAGGAAATGATATCATCTCCCTCGGGAAAAGTCGACACACCTACGCTGTATGAAACAATGTCCGAAATATCTTCGTTGATTTCAAGAAAAGCCATGAATTGATGGTTCTTTGTGCGACTGTACACGATTTGTTGATTTTCGAGACCGTGGTACAATTTGACAATTTTTGGAGGAGTAGTGTCTACGATAAATGAGTTGGAAATGGCATTTGACTTACCACCAGCACGATCTTGGGCCTCGACAACCACAGAGAATACGCCGTTTGGCATCGCTACATGAAGTCCGCTAGAAACAACACGACCTACAATCTTTACCGGTGTTAGCATATCAGCAGTGTCATAAGAAAGCACAGTTAAGCCAAATCGTCGTATTCCTGAATGTACATCATAGAAACTTAATGAATCGCAGGTGTCTGGTGAACCGCGAAGTTCACTTCGATCTGCTGAACACCACTGCCATCTGGCCCAAGCGGCTTTGTTAATCCATGTTATTTGCAATGGTGGTCCTTCATGACCTGCTATGACTAAGCCCGTATGAGGTGGAAGATAATCTACTATTGCTCCATTGCTGCTGCCATTCACGCACATGCCCACTCGGTTGCATGCAATTACTGTAACATAATATTTCACTCCACTTTCAAGGCTATCGCCACTAAGTAAAGCTTTCGTGCTCAAGTTATGACTTCTAAATGCAGATTTGTCATCTAAACCCGGAGTCGATCCCAGCCCGACAAAATACTCTCCAATTCCACTTTCTGAATCGGCAAACGCGTTTTCCCAGTGAGCTGGGAAGACGTCGAACTCATTGCTGTATTTTTTGTCCATCCCTTGAAAGCCATCTCTGATGTATGTCGGTAAAACTGTGGGTTCTGTTATATCCATGAGTATTCCGTCGGAGGAAACCGTTTTTCGGTTACCTACCATGTCTTCAACATTGATTGTGACATGATAGCGAGTAAGTGTCGTTATGCTGACATTAACAAATGTCACCCACGTGGCTTTCATGTCCTCTGACACTTTTACTGTTAAATCATTTATATCAACAAACGAATGTACGTCCGCTCCGCCAGGGTAAGTTCCTACACCAGCTTGAATTGACTGGATACCGCTGTCGTCATCATAGCAAGAGAACATTGCAGTGAGATTCATAAGATGGGAAACAAAATTTCTGTCAACCACATCATCAAAACCAATCACGTCACGTGGTAAAACGTTGCACAGGGGCATCGTATTGTCAGGGATAATGCCTGATACATTGACTTCTGCATGAAGACCAGCGGCATTTGTGCCTTTCAATACAGCGGTGTATTTTTGTCCAGATGTTAAACTCAAGCCAGCGAGCAATGGCGACATTTGCGTTAACGGGATTCTAATAAATGATGTCACGTCCATTTCCGTGCTCTCGTCAATCAGTTTCCATTCGTAATGAACTATAGGACTTTCGTTGTCAATGAAGTGTTGAAAATTTCCAGATACTCGTCTGACAGATGGAATAAGTTTGCTGCCACCTCTGCCAATTGTGAAATTACGTGGTATCGGTGGAGTAGTGTCTATAGTTACACCATCACTACAAGCAACAGTAGCCAACCCCAAGTGGCTGACGACTACTACCCGGGTGTAATACTTTGATCCACTGGTGAAGTTCATTCCTGTCTTCTTAACAGTGTAAGTCTCCCCAATATTTTGCAAAGGAAGAATATCAGCTTCACTTTCCGACAAGGTGCAGGTTGTCGACGAAGAGATTCCCCATTTAACACTTGATAAATCATCGAATGTTCCTACAAAACTATATTTCATACCAAGACTGGTAGTGTCTGTTTGATAGTCGATGTCTTTAGACGAATCGCCGTCGTTGATGAAAGTTACAACGGGCGACCTACGATTGGCAGTAAACTCTGGGCAATGAGCAACATCACTTTTCAAGCCAACACCGTTAATCGCGTACACGCCAACATAAACAGATCTGCCATGCATAATTTCGAGATCTGGGACTAAAAGGCTTTGACGTTGGTTATGTATAGAATAATGGTCATCGCCAGATCCAGGAATTGAGCCAATTTTAACAATATAACTCTGTATTTGTGTATCTTCCGTAAATCCACGCCATTGAATGAAATACTTTTTATTTCCAACTTGCTTTGCATTACATACTCCTACGCCTGGGCGTGTCTGGTCGATGCCTGGATCACAATTGTCGAACAAAATTTTATGAATAGATGACGATGACCACGTCCATTCTGCAAGAGTTTTCCTTGGGCACCAATTTATTGAGATACGTAACGAAAACCATTTCTTGTAACTTATTTTAACACAAAGTCTGAAGCGATACCAAAAGTACACACGTATTCTGAGTGGCGTCATTTGCATTTTTAGTTGAATGCAAGCGCTTAGCGGCCATTTGTGTACACGTATGATTAGTTCTGGGATAAGATAAGTTTCTAAAAGTTGTGCCTCAATGGTAATGCCAGCTTCTACGATTATCAATGGCACGCTTGCACCTGCATAAACAGTGAGCCACACACCAGGTATTAAAGCAAGACGAACTTCTTTGTCTGGTAAGCACAGTGATATTCTATAGTTGGCGTAATAATACAAATCTGCTCCAAAGAAAAATTTCACGGGTATGAAAAATACTACTATCGTAAAGCTCACTTCGGGGACAATCGGGAAGGTACCAGAATAAGGTTCTCCTTCTATGTTCCAAATACAACTCACTTCTTCAGTTGCTTGACGTTTTGTTCTAAGATGTTTATCTAATTCATCTGTATATATATCCTTATCCAAAGCTTTTTCTAGAGCATGTCGCTTTCTACGAATACCGCATTTCATCTCACCGAATGGAAACAATCGTTGCTGCGGAATTATCCAATCCCAACCCACTTTGAAGTACAGACAATTCTCGGTTATTGAAAACTCTGTTTTTAAAACAGGCACATTAAATTTGAAATATCTATCTTCGAAGTCTCCTCCAATTCGTTGAATTTTGTCTTTGTCGGAGAACGTTCCGCTGGAAAACGCCGCTACGACGTGTTCTGTGTCCACTGTTTGGATCGCCTCGAGACCCGTAGGTGTTCGAACGACTCTTAGAACAGTTGATTCATCAAGAACTCCCGCGTCCATTTTGTGAAATTCTAGCCTGCATTGGTAACCTGCAGCGAAGGAACACTTGGCAACACATGCGTATTTAATACCAAGCTGTCGGACAATGGTAAATCCACGCGTATGCTCCTCTGTAACGAGAGAATTTTTCTTTAGCAATATGTCACCAAAAGGACTGACATCATAGCTGTGTGCCTTGCTGCTTTCTAAAACCCAAATTTTTCTGTCGCGGTCATCGTATGAAATTGAGATGATTTGATAGTCTAGAGCTTTAATCTTGGAAATGGCGATGGTTGAAGGACGTTTGGACGACATGCTATTTCGAACATCTGATATTCGAACACCATAAAGGCTGTTACCACTGCTTATCCAAATGAGAGATTTTACAACCACTACTCCGCCCATGTTGCCTTGGAAAGAATGAACACCCATCTCTAATTGGACAATTTTAAGAATTTCGCTGTTTGACGATGTTATGTCAACTACAACTAAAAGTGAAGCTTTTTCTGTGTTTGCTGCGACACCACGCATACCCAGCAACATTTCATTATTAGACAATTGAGCAATACCACGAATCTTGTAATCATCAAACAGACCAGGTACAAGCCACCTCCCTGTTCCGGACAACGTTGTAGATGATAAGTCATCCAAATGTGGATATTTCCATACGAATATCGTGCTTAGATAGAGCTCCGAGGATCTTCGAATCAATCTTAAGCAAACCTCAGTAGAACAGTGTTGGTACTGATCCCATGGCTTGTAATCCCGAATATCCAATCCCTTCTGACGTAACTGTATTGTGTTAAGAAATGACGTGATCTTAGCAATAAGGTTGTTCGCTTCCTCGGAGACCTTTGTTACAGCTTGCCCATAATTTTTCAGTTTTCCTTCAAAAACGTCAATGAAGTCCGATATTTTAAAGAGTACATCCGAAATAGTTCCTTTTAATGGATCAACAACATTGCTGCCTGTTTGGATTAAGCCAATCATAGTTTCAACAACAGACTGGAGGGGTTGTAAGATTGGACCTATGACTGCTGAATTTTTTCCCAACTCAAGCGAAACGTTGAGCTTTTGCACCACATTCTCTAGTTTTACCTGGAATGGTCCAAAAAGGTCTTGAGACACTTCTTCTAAACCAGTGAAAACCTGTTCAACCAATCTCTTAATTATTTCTTGAGTCTTTTCGGCCATTCTGGTGTATTCGGCGATATTTCTTTCTATCTTAATAGGCTGTGATACAGTACGCCTTTTAACTTGACTTTCGTCATCATTCCCAAAATACTTTCCCGTAATTCTTGCAGACAAGTCCTTAATCTTCACGATTTCTTCTTTGAATGAAAATTCTTTCACCAACATTGAAATATTCTGTATTTTTCCAAAAATTCTTGACACTTCCTCCACGTTTTTCTCGCACGTTTCTATTTTATCCTTAAAGTTGAAGTCATGAAATTTATTTTTAAGTTTCTGCATTTTATTCAGAACGCTTTGTGCTTGTTTTTTAAATGAGTCCACCAAACATGTTCCTCCTGAAATACATTGTTGCAAACTCAAACTTTCCCATTCCTCAGGCAACAGTTCCAAAAATGCTTTAACTTCAGTTTTCATGCTAGCATATTCACTGTAGGCCTGTTTTCCAAAAGAGATAGCTTGCTTCCCACAACTTGTGATTATGTTGTCGAAGATAACATAAATGTCTGAACAATTTGGTAGCCGGCGAATTTCTTGCAACACGGGTAAAAAATTTTCCAAGAAAGGTCGCAATTCAACTAAAATGACTTCAATTTCTAAAACTGAAGATGACATTTCTTCTAAGTTATTTCGAGCTTTTCCCAGGGGTGTCTTTAAAAGATCTAATTTGCTAACAGATTGGGAGATAAGGGAATCAGTTTCTCTTGTGACAAATTCACGGAATGTTTTAAATAGATTGTCGCCCTGAATTTGTTTTATGGTATCTTCGGCAAAGGATTGAAATTCATTGCAAATAATTCGCAACTTTTCGTCAAAGTCCAAGTTAAATTTCTTCCGGATATTAAGCTTCTCAAATTCGATTCTCCAACCCTCTGCATTTGTTGCAAAATTTTCAATTTTTACGGCAAAATCGTACGCTTTCTGCGCATGTGTGGGTAAATTGTTCAGGTATTGAATGACATTGTTTATGTTCTTGAACACTTTATAAATGTCCAAGAAAACTGTGTTCTCAGTTTTGATTAACGACAAGAACTCGTTGATTGTTTGACTAACGATTGCTACTTTACCCAAGTGCTTCGCTAAATATTCTTGGTGCCAGTTTTCCACGCTTTTTACAACGACTTTAAATTGATCAATAAGAGTGACAAATCCTTCCGAGTTGGAGGTAACAAAGTCGGCTATTTCACTTACAGCTTTTTCTGCTGCGGACTGAACTTTGTCTAGCATTTCACCAGATATATTTGCTGTCTTGTGACAAAATCCCGCTAATTTATTTGCTGACTTCAGTGAGAATGTTGCAACAATATTGGCAAGTTGTTTTACACTTTTTAAAGAGCCTTCCAGTGTAGCTAAATGTTGTCCAACGAAGGTCTTCGCTGTACGTGACAAATTTTGCTTTATTTCGTTGATAAACTGGTCCACAAACAAGGTGATATTGATAACTTCTGCTATAGCCATTTGAGCTCTATTTCCAACATTCCGAATTCCATGGATCATATCTTCCTCGAGTTTTTCTCCGAAGAGTGCCAAGTTTCCAGCTGATTTTAACATAAAATCTTGCAGTTTGCAAACATTTGCGAGTGATCCTTTCGAAACCCTTTCAACGATTTTAGATAATTTATCCAAAAAGTTGCTAGTGCTGCCGAGTTCAAAGAGTTGAAAATCAAATTGATTTACAAAATTTTCAAAAACATTTAGAACACTTTTAAACCACTTTCCTGCGTTGGAACCACTTCCATCTATAAGTAAACCATCAGACTCGAACTTGATTTTAAAATCAGACAGAATTTCACCAAAAAATTTCTCAAAGTTTACATTAGGTTTACTTAGATTCCGAAAAATGTCAACCAAATAGTGAAACATTTTTCTAAATTTTGCAAAGTCAGGACCTGAAAAATCATTTGAAAAGTTAAATTTTATCCTCCAGTCAAAAGACAAACCAAAATCAAAGTCTTTTACTTTGTTATTGTTCACACTAAATTCTAGAGAATTAAGTTGTGGTAGGTTGACGTTAAACATATCTCGGAACACAGAGAGCATTTCTAGGAAATTGTTACCAAAATGTACCAAACGTAACGTTGCAATTTTAAACTTGTCTAAGATCGGAATGAAATTAAGGGTAACATTAAAATGGAACATTTCAAAGAAGTCTGTTGGAAAATTTACACCTAGTGTTTTAAAATAATGTTCCACGGCATCACTAGTCGACTCAAACGGTCCAGTAATTTGCGTCAAAAAATTCTTTATATTGAACTTTATTGGAAAGTTTCGCGGAAGCCTAAGCCTAAGTTTTGACAAAAGGTCTACAAATTTATTGAGGAAACGAAATGCTCCTTCAAAAGACCCTTTCGATAGATTGATGTTGGAAAGGCTTCGGGAAAAACTCTTGACCAAATCACCGACTTTTAACCAAGCTTCACTTGCACGCCAGGCATTGCGAAGATTTATTACAATATTGTTGAAAAAATTTCCAAAGCGCGAAACTTGAATGGTGCGGCCAAGGATTTTGACAGTTTCTGAAATGAAATTTAGAAAGATATCTGGTATAAATGGCAAATACTTCTTAAGTTTGTCAAGAAATTTCTGGATATGTTTGGTGAAAATACTCGAAATTCCGTCAATGCTTGCCAGGATATCGTCTGCCGTATCGGCGATTGTGTGAATTAAATCCTTAGGGATATCGTTCTTAAAGCCTGCCCCCATCCTAAACGCCGCCTTTCCATTCACTATGTCAAAACTCCACATGATGACATGCGCTCGGAACAATGCTAAATTGTCCAAGTTCACTTCAAACCTCCCACCAAAGATTCCAATTTTTAGTTTTGCTTCGTTCACGAACTGCATGACAGCTTCAGCGCCAACTTGACTACCGCCAAACGCTTTTCGCCATTCTTTTCGTACGCCTAAAGAAAATTCTCTCGGTTTCAATGCCGGAATAAGTGCTCTTTTCTTTCGCCGTATATTAGACCTTTTTTTGCGCAATTTTCTTATCACATGATGAGATTTTTCGTCATGATTTTCCAAAAACTCGAGAATTTTCGAATCTAGTTCATCACCTTCTTCAGATATCCACAGAGCATCTTCAATAGCATCACGCATTTCGTTGGTAAGGTTCTGACGCCGTTCCAAGAGCACCTCAATTACTCCAGCTTTAACAGTTACGTGCTCGTCCGTTCGAAGAATACGCAGCAAGTGGTGATCAGTGTAATGAGATGGAAGCTTTCTTAATGCTGAAACTGCAAAATACCGAATACCTGAGCTATCATGATCCAAATACCTGGCTATGAAGCCAAGAGATGAAATGTGACCTAAATTCCCAAAAGCACATAAATGACTCCATATATATCCTTCATGAGATGAGCTTTCTGCGTCGTGCAACTGCGCTGGATGCGTCTTGAAACTTTGGTGCAAATGTCGCACAATGCTTTCCGACAGCGAACGATTGTAACCAGAATCATGGCAGCGGCGTACTAATCCTGATAACACTAACATAGAACGAACAGTGATGTCAGCGCTCTTACTCAAATTCATATGAAGGGACAAGAGAGCTTGTAGCAATTCTGGGTATAAAGGACCAGCGGGGATAAAGTATACCGCCTCCAGAAGCTTTGCGTGTTCTTTATCCGCCAGTGGCCGTGGATCCTCAGATAAAATTGCACGGCTTAAGATCTTTTGGGTTTCATAATCTCCTCGGACAACAATAGCTCCTACCAGGCCTGACCATGTGGAAAAATTTTGATGAGATCTTTCCAACGTTAAGTTCACAATGTTTCTAAAAATGTCGTCGTTAGTTCTGGCTAGATGGTGAAGCTCCTTAACGCACTGAGATATTTCACTCTTTTTTACAGACGGGTCGGAATAACATCGGAGTAATTCGTAAAACGTACGGCGTGGTTTGTTAGGATCACCAATCGAAGACCATTGTATGTCTTGTACTCCATCATAACAAAGTGTAGCCTGTTTCAGATTTCTCAAAAACGCATGCATTTTTTCTGACGACCGTTTGATTCTCCTATTAGTAGGACCAGCACAACGAAGAAGGTTAAGGTGGCTCTGACCGGATGCTTTTAACTCCAAATCAGGCTGCCTTTGAAATTCCGGTTTGTTCTGAGGTCGGCTGTAACGCTTGTCGTTTCTGAAATGAGAAAAATGTGTTCTTTTCACATTTTTAATGGCACCGTTTTCAATTTCCAACGTAGTATCATAGTGACTTTTTGTGTGATGCCTTCCCTCCACTGGACGCCTGTCAGCATGTTTAAGATAATCATCACTGCTCCATTTCTTTGTCAGGTGTAAGTTCGTTACATTTCTTTTGTAAATATTATAGTAAGAATGATGAATTCCAGATTCGTCTTCTTCTACTGCGCTGTACGAGATGTTCTGGATGTCAGGATGGATCTTCAAATTAAGAGAGCTTACAATTCCTTTCTTTAGTCCAACAAGTTCCGGCTGATCATCGTGCGGAAAAAACACTTTTGTGATGTTGCCTTTAACATCTTGCAGAAAGAAAAAGGGCCTGGACAGCTTTTTCTCCAAGTCTGGATCCACAGCATGTTTGATACGCCCACCATTTTTTAACCGGATGATCCGCAAACGGTTTAGGCGCAATCTTATGATGAAGGCGTCATTTTGCACTGAATGTTCATTTAAAATTTCAACGTCAACCTGTCCGTTCATTTTAAAGTTTAACTCTTTTGTCGAGCGCTTCCCACGATGTGCGTGAACTTCCAAATTGAAGTTGTAACTACAATGCAGACCGGGAAACAACTTTAGCTCACTAACTGCGTTTGTCAGAGAAACTGAATAAAAAAGATGAATCGAAAACGTCAATACTTGAAGCTTCATTCTTGAAAAACTGGGAACGAAGATCGAACTGTTAAGCAAATCTGAACTGCCTTTACATAAAACCGTTTCGGTTTACATATTGCACCAACTATAGTGCCAAAGTATCTTGTGTTTTGCACCTAAAGAAATCCATGGTAATAACAATAATAGAAAAATGCGGTGGCTATTATAACCGTCATAATATGTATTGGAAC
>ERZ1738540.15-NODE-27-length-20970-cov-7.181640_pt1 | contig 20970 bp, 1 predicted proteins | sample MGYA00581725_ERZ1738540 | MGnify/ENA primary metagenome ERZ1738540 (study PRJEB40740, sample SAMEA7388098) | Antillogorgia elisabethae | biome: Marine coral reef biome; feature: Environment associated with an aquatic invertebrate; material: Seawater | host...
AACAAAAACTTGGCAAAAAAATCCTCCAAAACAACTAAACTCCAAACTCCATGACGGCATGGAGGGTCCATGTTCCTCAACTGGTGGAGGATACTTGGATCACCTCAAACTGCTGGAGGTCATCATGCTTCAGCCATCCTCTGGCCCAAGTTTCCACATTCTCCCGGTCGTCGCGTCTGGAGTTCAATACTCTGCTACCATAAAGTGCAGCTGGTTCGTCACCACAATGGGATGAGGATGACCATAGTTTCCCATCTCATCCATGCTCGCCCCGAAGTTGCCCAAATCATCCAGCTCTGCAGAAATCGTCACGTTCTGCTCCCGACAAGCACCTGAATGGTAATACAAGCGCCCCAACTGCAAATTCAGATTGGCCAAGGTTGAGGTGATATCCATATCGGTATCATGTGCTCCATCCCCACTATGGAAGGTGATGCCTTCCGTTCCGGCGATGGAACCATTTTGCACCCCACTGACGTAGTCCTGTGTCCCAGCGATGAGGAAGGACATGGTGCCACAGGACACGTTGAGTTTCAAGCGTGCCGAATGGGTACGTTCAACGAACCAACCTCCCGAAAAGTCTTCTTCATCCGGATCGGACAACCTTAAGACACCGTGAAGATGCACATTCTTGTGCGGTTTGACAATGCCACCATTGGTGGCAGCTAGCAAACGCATCTCATTCACATGGATCTTGGGAGGACTGTTCACTGGATGCACCACTAAACCGATTTCGCAACGAGTGAACTCAGTTGTTTCGAGCATGGACACGCGAACTTCGAGATGGACCACACCATGATACAACGCAGGATATGGCGTAAACTGTAAGGCTCTCAAAGCATTTCGGAAACCTTGCAGGGTGGTATTGAAGTTGTAGGTTGCAACACCAGGCGGCATACTGCTATTGCCCGGAACATCTTCACTTTCATTTCCTTCACCTAAAAACATCTCCCAGGTGTCTAGGTGTAAGCCACCATCACCCACAAAGATTTCCACCTCCACCTTGCTGTTCTCATCTGTAGCTCCTGGTAGTGGCTCATAGTCACGGATGGAGATGTTGGCACCGATAGGTACCCTCACTTGACCCTCAAACAAATCCACAGCGGGAGGGCAATGAATCATCACCGGATCCGTGAGAGAAGTGATTTGAATCGGCACACTTGCGTTCACCACGTACTGCCCATCGGTGACCATTAGAAGAAGCTCGTCAGGGCCGAAATAGTTGGGATCCGGTATAAATTGCACCTGCGCGAGGAAGATATTCAGCTCATACAAGTAGGCGCGATATTCCAAGCGCTTGCCATCATGCGACTGACTGTGTGTTGTGACCGTAGTTTCATTCTCTGCAGAAATGGATTGGATTTTGCCATGAGAAACGCGAATGAAGGCCGTGATTTCACGGTCCACAAGGAGTTCGGTCGCTTTGTGTGTTACTGAGAAGGACACAAATTGGGCATGGTCTTCGAAGACCTGCAACATTCCTGACTTTGGTTCTCTCAAGGTGATTTGCGGCCGCTCATTCACAAAGCTTCGATGCACCGCGAGAAAGGTACTGGCCGTCATGGCACCACCGGCCTGGGATTGAAGGTCCACCATATTTTGTGGATTGGCTTTGCGATCTACTCGCCAACCATGGTTACCCAAATCGCTTACCCACAAGGAGACACCTGTGACACCAAACCATTTCACATCATTGAAGACGAAGGTGAGGTTTTGCAATGCCTCATTGAGATCCTGTAAGTTCATTTGTTGCTGAAGGCGCATGCCTTGTTGGCCACCAAAGGAGACCATACCAACAGCAGCCTCCAAATCAGCCCAAATCACAATCTCCAACAAATCCTCTCGACGGACGTCAGGCTCCGCCACCACGACACCAGGCAATACGACGTCATCTTGCAATTGTGTCACCGAGAAGGAGGGCCGATCAACAAAGAACAATGGAGGACGGTTGATTCGTCGCACCTCCACAGTGAATTCCAACATGTCACTGGGATACGCCACGTCCGTCGACGTGAGAAGATTAGGGTGCCAGGGTTCGTTGAAGATTTCTCCCAGGGCATAGGCTGTGATACTCACATTGAACTGAAAGGTATGAGGATCATAAGCATTGTCAAAGAGATGCCCGGGAGGTCGGAACTTCAATGCCTTCAATGTTTCCTGCACATTATGATATAAGCCAGCCATATGAAGTTCCGACGTTCCTTCATCCCAAACCTGCAGTGGAGCACGGTCCACGGTGATCTGTACACGCGGATCATCTGCTTTGATAATCAACCAAAAGGACAACGCCACGTCACCTTGATCCAAGCTTGCATTCAGTGCGAAGCAATCAGACACCTCCAAACAGTTGCGATCATATGTGACAAACGGAATCTTCTCAGGACAAAGGATCGAAAGTTCTGGTGTGTCAATGACAGGTTCTATGGTGAGATACAAGGAGCGTTGTACCAAAAGACTTTGATCTAAACCATGACCACTACCTCGATCATCCACCGTGATGTTGATCACTGCTGAACCATGCCAATTCCTGGCAGCTTTAAATTGGAGTCGACCAGGGCCAGTCTGCATGCTGTTGAAGTTCTGCACTGTCGTATTGAAACGGATTCGTGACACTTCCTCCGTCAAACATTCCTGGTCATCTAAGATGTAGTCATAAGGTTCGACAATCAAAGTACCGAGGAGACCACAAACCATCAGCAGGTTATCCTGGTGACCTTCAACCAACTCGAACTTGAAACTCATGAAGTGTTGATCTGCATCAACATCACTCACAAACAATGGTCCCAAGACAAAATAATCTTCAAGATCTTCCGGCAGCCTGTAGGTATCCAACTGTATATCCAATGTTGGCCCATCGTTCTTTCCAAGCACCATAATATCCACCAAAATGTTCTGGTACGAATCACGTGAGTTGTTTTGCAAAACCATGATCTCGTCTGCAACATTTGTTTTGAAGATCTCAAATTCCAGCTGCACCTGTCCAAAGAAGTCTGGCGGAGGTTTATAGACCAAGTAGGGCAGTGCTTCATTCAAACCTTTCACCAAACCATCCAAATGACATTCACGGCCAGCTTTGAAACTGGCCATCTCCTCCGGCCAGCGCAAGACCTTGCAATCACCAGGGCCGCCTTCCAGCATGGAAGGTCCTATGATTTGCTTCACATTGACCATAAGGAACAAATGTTCATCGCGAGTGCTGAGATTCAAATGTCCAATGGATATCTCTGAATCTTCCATCATGGTAAGTGAGTTTGTTCCCCACCATTGTGCAGAATAACCTTGACATTCAGGAAGCACCAATAAAGCCGTCAATGTCAACGCTTCATGTCGTCCGCTGTCCACAGTGATGTTCAACTGTTCTAAGGTGGAACAATCATCATCATCCCATGTGTAGCGCACATCTGACAGAAATCGATTTCGAATATCACTGCTGTTGGCAATGAAACGTAAGCGTGGCTCCCCATTCTCCGTGCCGTTGGCCAAAGACAGGCCATCCATGTCACCCAGAAAAAGGAAGCCTTTGGATACAGAAATCTCGACGATGCATGTGGTCACCATGGAACCTTGAGGTTCAAAGATGAGATTTGTAAAAATGTATGGTCGAGAAGTGTTCATCTCAAAGACTGCACCATGAAAGGGCTCGCCTGATGCAAGGCGTACAGTGGGTGCTGTATCCGGATTCAAGATACTAATGGGGAGCGACAAGGACAAATTCATTGGATGCAACTCCTCTGGTGTGGCAATGTCCCGTTGAATCACTCGCTCAACAGTAAGCTGAAAAATGGGATCTGCTGGTGGCAACGCCGGTGGGAAGTACAGCATACGTGCCAAGGCAGCATTGAGACCAGCAGGGTGACCGATGAGTGAGGGTACAACAGCTTGCCATCCATCAGGATGACCTGGAAGTTGAAGAAAACCCAATGAGACGTTGAGATCTAACTTCAAGAAGCAGGAACCATCTACAATTTGTTCGCAATCGGAATCATGTAGTGAGATTCCAGCAAAGGAACATGATGTTGAAGACGCTACGCATTGAAAACCATCTGATTGAATCTGTGGCTCAACAATCACGCTTGTTGGATCATTGTAAACCGGTAAAACACGGATGACGACATTGGATTCACAAACTTCTGCACCATGATTCATCACCATACCAGACATCACATTGAAAAGGACCTGAATGTAGCCAGAAAAGTCCAGGTCAGGCAGAATGTACATGTAGTATCGCAAGAAACGATCCACCTGGAAGTGGTTTCCTGAGATGATCGTGTCCTTCATGTTGTCTGCATATGGATAAAAGCGAACTCCCGTTTCTCGCTCCACAATGGCTTCCCACACCGAATCATTTCTGCCTTGCGAAAGGTAAATGTCAACCAAGGGTTTCATGGCAATAGAGCCATTCAACACTCGAATGCGGATTCGCAAGTCGTCGGGTTGTGACACATCTCCCGTGACGATGGTGTTCTGCAAGTGGTAGGTGGTGTCCTCCATTGTCTCATGCCGCCGTGCATTGTAGATACGACACAGCTGGCCCAAGGGCAACACGCTGACGGTCACACGACTATCGCTGTTGGAAGATACTTCCTTGATCTCTCGAAGACATGTTGCTGAGCAACCATCCCCGCCAAAATCGTTGAAGTCGTCACATTCTTCAGCACCCTCTACCAAGCCATCGCCACAAACAGTCAAATTGCAGCTGTCACTGTGACTGGAATTGCCACCGTGACACGCATAACCGGTCTCAATGAGGCAGGTGGATGAACAACCATCTCCACTTTGAGTGTTTCCATCATCACATTGTTCATGGGGTACCCGCATGCCGTCACCACACTTGGGATAGCAATAATCACGTACCATCTCTGTTCCCTCATCGCAAATGTACCCTGCTTCGATGGTGCAGCTGCCACTGCACCCATCGCCGGAGACAGTGTTGGCATCATCACAGTCCTCGAACATCACCACTCTTCGGCCATCACCGCATCGGGAGACACAGGTCGAGGGTCCAAGGCTCCCTGTAGGTTGGGTACAGTAGTATCCAGGCTCCACAATACATCCACTGCATCCATCAAAGCTGTTCACATTTCCATCGTCACATTCTTCACCATTTCCCAGCACTCCATCTCCACAAATACTGGGCTGACAATAGGAAATTGTACCTGATGAATTGGAGATAGTTAAGCTGACATTCGAGTCATTGGAGCTGTTTGGACTTGTCGTTGTTGGCAGCTCTGTGACGTCCATGCAGGAGAAACCTACTTCTACTTGGCAAAAGTCAGAACAACCATCTCCACTCACGGCATTTCCATCATCACATGCTTCAAAGGCCTCTCGGAAACCATCACCACATGTTGCACTTGGAACACAAATTCCTGCACTGCTCAAGTCATCCTTCTCTACTGTGGATGTGCAAGCTTCTGGAATGTCATATTTGTAATATGCCACCGTACCAGGTGCCAGTGACAAAGGAAAATCAGAGCCTAAATCCATGAAATTGCCGTTGAGTTCATAACTCATGAGCAAGTTCACAACGGAAGCATTGGCATATGTGCAGGAGCCTAGCTCGTCCTTCGTGAGCGCACGGGTATAAATGCGAAACTGCGCAATGCTCTTAGGCACATTGGAGGTTAACTCGTTACCACCAATGGCCAAACCTTCAAAGCTGTCATAAAAGGTAATCCCAGCATTAGCTCCTCCTCCAGAGGTGCCCAAACGGAGATCTAACATCCGCACCAGGTCCACGTACACCTCAATTCTTGAACATTGAACAAAGGATGGATCATCATTGGCACTGCATGGTGCACCACGATCCACCACTACAGCGATATGAAGCCATTTATTGGCCACAATGGGAGAAACACTCACTTGGTCCTTGTACTCAGTACGACCTTGGGCTCCTACGATCAAATAGCCAGTTTCATTCACATCTAAGAAGAGCCGTTCATTGTACAATAAGCCGATGGAGAAAAGCCCACTGATGGCATTGGTGATAATAGGCATTCTGGTGCCCAAAGATCCCAGCTTGTACCAAAACTCCCATGTCATGTCCTGTGTGTACAACCCCACATTGGCACTGTACTCGCCCTTCACACCAGCACTCATAAGGTCACTTTCATTCAGCAACAAATACCCTGTCTCCAAGTGCAGTGATTGCCTTGAAGGTGGAGCTCCAGAGGAAACTCCCACAAAAGGTGCTGCAGCTTTCACGGAAGACCAACTCACACGAATCTGACCATCAAAATAGAAAGCCACCTGAAAGGAACTGGCAGAATTTGTCACTCCAAACTCTGACAGGCCCTCGTAGGTGATCACAACACGACGATCGGAGGTGGCGTTGATGATTTCAAAAAAGATGCTCCCACCATCCTGTGGCGCCAAATCGGCAAAGAGTGCTGCTACACGTGGAGCCAAAAAATGTCCTTCCAGTGTGCCCCAGTCACTTTCATATGGCCTCTCAAAGGTAATCACACCATTGGAGTTCACCCACGCGGAGGTCCATGAGCTTCCGAAGAAAGGAAAGGCTTCGGGAAACAAAACGTGCACGCTGTCGCTATCCTCAATTATCTTCAGTTTTTCAGCAGCACTGGAAGGTACATCGGGATGTAAAGAGTTCAGTAGGGGCTGTTTGCACATCTCATACTTGTTCTGGTGCTTGGTATCTGCAGAGGGTTTGAAGATCAACATCTGACCTTCCAAATCAAAAGTCGAAGTGCTAAAGTCCTCTGTAAAGATGGGTTGTTGCCCATGACATACATCAACGTGTGCGGAGTCACTGCGCGAACAGGTGTATCCCAGCTCTACTTGACAAGTGGAAGAACAACCATCACCATCGCGAACGTTTCGATCGTCACATTGCTCACCCGTCTCCCTCAAGCCATTGCCGCAAACAACTGGCACACAAAGATCCATCCTGGGTTGACTTACATAGACACCACTTAGCACCTTGTTGCAAGTATATCCAGGTAGGACTCGACATGTTGTACTGTCACATCCTTCAGTCAGTACGTTACCGATGTCGCATTCTTCCAAGAAACTTTCACGGACCCAATTGGCACAAGCATTGCTGCAGATCGTGTCGCCCGGCAAAAACTGCACCCCAAGCGCCGGAAAAATAGCAGGCGCCACACCAATGGCTGCTTTGGCCATCGCAGCTGCATCAGAAACTCGTTGGTAGCTCACCATGACTTGATTGGTGGGGATGAAAAGCACAATCTGAAAGCTGTTGCTGTTGCCAGATCTGTCACTGAAAGTTTGCACATTCTCGAAAGTGATGACTACGCGTGTATCCAGCAAGTCAACGGTCTCGATTTCCAACCAAATGCTGCTCCCACTGCGATGTGGTGCCAAGTCATGACCCAAGGCGCTGAATCCCGGACGTGAAAAATGCGCATCATAAGATGACGAGCGATTGGAGGAAGGTTGACCAAAAGTCACATAACCATTACTTCCAATGAATACGGACGTAAAAGTCTGCTGGTAGAACTTCATAGATGATGGGAGCGGAATCTCAATAGCACCATCATCTGGAAGTACCAATTTCCTTGCCCAACTGGGTGGTGGATAAGGCAACAATTTGTCCGCAGGTAACGACACCTGACATGCAGTGTAGTGCTTCTCGTAATAGTCCAAAGTGAAGATCAGTCCGGTACCTTCCAATGTCTTTCGATCGAATTCGCTGGGAACATAAAGGGCTTGTAAATCTGTACTCTGCAAACGTCGTGACTCCTTCTCGGCCGATTCATGCGACCCTTCCATCTCGACGGGAAGCTTCTCGTGGTTCCAATCTTTCTGCAAGAGTTCTCGCCACGCTTCCAGACGTGACCCGCGTCCCGTTGTTCGCATCCTACCGACCGGTCTCTTCAAGGGAAGGGACCCAACGGTTGGATCACCAGCGAGACGTCTCACGTCTTGGCTGGGAGGAAGTTCATAATCACCACGACCACCTACAAAATCTTCAGCCAAACTGGCATTGCCAGTTTCATTCTTATAGGATTGAATCGTGCTGCTGCCCCAATCCAAGACGAAACCAACCCAGAAATCATTCGGATCTCCGTCCGCAGGAAGTTGAAATTCTTGCACCAGGGTGCCCTGACGAAAGATACTGACCTTGGCCTCCACGTTGGAAAAAACATCATCCGTGTAGGAAAAGATTTGCACCCAAAAATAGGCCAGGCAACTCCAAATATCTCTGTAACCTCCAATGGCCGCTTGAATAGAATCACATGGCCATTGATGAACTGTGATCACCTCCTTTCCTTCAATGACATCGCGATTATCTCGATTCAAGGTGACGGTAAGACCATGGCTACCATCATGTTGGCAAATGCGATTTGCAAAGTACACATGACAATCCCATGCATCAAAAGCGTGAGCATCTAAGTCGATGGGGGATCCAGTCAATGATCGCCAATCCACCTCGATACGCCAAATGGTGACAACTGCCAAGGCTTGTAAATAGATATCTGCAGATCCTCCAACCTGGATATTGTCGTTCACTACGATACTCGAACTGCGCGTGGTGTGAAGCGCTTTGGTGAAATAGATGTCAGCAGGTCCTGTTGGCATCAATGCTGCATACATTCCTGCTGCCGAGGTGTTGGTTCTTACGAAATAGCCACCAGGTTGAAAGATGTAGAGACTCTCACTGGCTTCGGCCACCAAGTTCATCAGGATCAGGTCCACAGATTCACTCTTAAAACAGCAGGATTGAGCACCACCAGCTCGTGAGAGACCATAGGTAAATCCCACATAGCTGTTATTTTCTGCATGGGTTTTACAATCTGCAACGCTCCAACCGACCAATTCAAGATTGCAGGCGGTCTGCAGGGTGTAGCCCAAGTAATCATGCCAGGTATCTCTGGCTAAGAGAACCACTTCAACTCCCTCTACCGGTTGGTCCGATTCAGGATCCACCACTTTTCCAGCGACTTGATGTTGTCGTAGTGCACCTGCTTGTTGGGTGATGGTGTCCGACAAAACGTAGGAAATGATCGCCTCTGTTTCCGACTGATTCAATGGCCTTGTCGTCAAACTCGGCTTCACCGGTGCGTCGATGCTAAAACGTAAGGCATCCACAAAGGCCTGGAGGTCAGGCCCGGAGCCACGTACACGTAAGGCAAAATCGCCATCTAAACGTCCTTGTATGGGTTCCAAGGTTCCCATGGGAGACAGCACAAAGTCTGGATCCAAGTACAAACGTCCGATGGAAGCTGCGACTAATAAGGTCATCCATCGAGTCTTGTCGCTCATGTCAGCATCCGAAATTTCAATGCCTGTGATTGCAACACTCTCTCCAGTACGGACCTGGAAAGTGAGTTTCGTGGCAGTGATGTTTGGCTGATCATTGGTGGTTTCTACCACGATCCAGGTTTGCTCGGCTGCATGAATCACTGATTGGTTATCAGCTGCTGTGATGGTCATCCTCATAGGTTCACTTCCAGACCAATGAGCTCGAGATTGGTAACGCAAATGTTGTGCAAACTCTGCCAGGGCGACTGGTGCACCGATGATGCAAAATTCTCCAGTGCCATTACCTGCGACTAAACTTTCAAAGGCTTGCACGGGAGGCGTAACATTCACTCCTGGCCGCCAGTCGTTAGGGCAGCTCGTTAGCTGCCGTAAACGCACGATGTTGATGCTGTTCATCAGCAAAAAGTTGCCTGTTGGCAAGGAGCCATGCAACGCCAAAGGATCCGCGGAGGGAAGGAAGGTCACAGGACATTGAATCGTCAAGGAAGCCACTTCTCCAGGATAGACTCGAGCAAGGCTGCTATAGGACTGATGGTTTGGACAGGTGTAGTTCACCTCCAGCTCCTTAGTGCATCCTGGCGCTGGATCTATAAGACCTCTGGGATCAAAGATGTATTCGCAGCTCAATGCTCCAGCACAACGTTGGGAAGCCAATTGAAAGCTCACGTTCTCATCGATAGTGAGATTTTCTTCTGGCAAAGTCATCATATTGACTATCCCACTGCAATCCAATGGATTGCCGTAGGCTTCCAAACGTGTCACCGTAGGACGACCATAATACCATTGCGAGGTCACCTCTGTGACGAGGCTATCGAAACATCCACTAACTCCCTGTCCGTCTAAACTTTGAACACAAAATCGACCATTGCCTCCTGGTAAACTGAGATGATCAAATGCTTGACTTGGAAATGTGCTCGCCGAGGCATTCTCACAGGCCGTCACGGACCAACCGCCACCGGGACGTTGCGCGGTGATGGCAACAGGACCTGTGACCCATGTGAGACACTGATCTGGCAATTGTGCAGGTCGCAAGGTGCAATCTTTACAACTCAACTGATCCATGCTGGTGCCATTGGCTCCAATCACCAAGAAAAGATCACAAGGAATCGATGAAACTGCTTCCTCCACCCAGGTATATGGTCCTGGTGCACGTACGCAAGGTCTCAAGCTACCATCGTTTTCGGTGGACGCACTGGCCAACGGGACGCCCGAGGGCGAAGTGGGACGCGCATCATGGATGATGACGTGCAAATCCGTCAAAGAATCTTCAAAGACATTCAACCTCTCAGGCAAGTCGAGATTGGCTGGAGGTAGCACTACTTCTTGCAATTGGACCTGGATCGCCATACCAAAGTCGGCCTTTGGCGGTTCAGTGGCACGTGCAGCTGCTTGCATGCGCATACCCTGGACAAAGATCTGCAAACGATCAGTGCCCATGAAACCTGCGAAAGGGACATAGGTCAAGTCTGACAAGAATTGTTGCAAACTGCTGATGTTCCCCGAGAACTCCAACGACAAATCATCGATGACCTCCATTTCCCCTGCAAAAGGCCACAAGGCAAAGCCGCAATGGTTGCAAGTGACCCAGGCACTGAAAATATCCGAAGGACGCACCAAGGGACCATATTCAAATTTTACATCCGGCTTCAAAAATCCTCCTGCGATCATCGACATCAATGGCGATGCTTTCAACAAGACATCACCTGCTTTACGTATGATGTACAGGGGGATCTCTCCTCGCTGCCGTCCGGTGGACACGACCACGGTATCCCAACCACCAGCACGTTCGTTCGCGGTATACTTCAACTTCGCCAAAGTGCTCTGCATGGCCACGGCACTGCCACGCAGCCGTAAGCTGCTGTTGGTCCATATCACTCGTCCAGGCCGCGTCGCACCCAATGGCGCCCAAAGGCTACGGTTGAGCTCTGAAGGGCGAGAAGCATCCACGTATGCCAAACGTGTGTTGGCAGAGGGTACATGAAAGGGAGCAGCGCTCATCGACATTCCGCTCTCTGCTACCTGATCCGCCAGCTCTGCGTATGCTGTGCTTGCTCCATCAATCGCATCCGACAAATAGGCTTCGGGACTCACCAAGGCTGCCACATCCAACTCCAGCATGCCTTGACTACAATGCAGCAGAACTTCCACATCTTCTTCCACTGCATGAAGACCCAACGGTTCATTGGGATCTGCGTTGCGAAAACTCAAGTGTGTCAATTCCATCACATCACCGGCACGAATCACCACCCCAGAACTTTCCACTCGTAGGACTGGAGGCCCGCGTGCTAATGGACTGCTACGTAAGAGGATTTGGCTCGAGACCTGTGCCATGAGGTTTCCTTGAGCGGGGATATTCTCATTCTCCAGCAATTGCAAGGTGTCTGGATCCCATGCTCGGATCAACAACACCTCTGCATCGCATTTAGCACAGGTCACCTCCACCTGCAAACTTGCCACATGCTTTTCAAGCACTGCTGCCACACCAGTCAGTTGGTACATGGATGTTGATGATAAAGAACCATCGAAAAAGGTACACGCGTCGCATGACAGCTGAATTACGAAGCTTCTTGGATACTTCAGCGTCAATTGTAACTCCGCGAGGGATCCACGTTGCGGTGGCCGTGGTACGATGAGTTGCACCTGTTGCATCTGAAGCTTTGGAATGGAGGGTTCCGAACGAATCTCCAGCTGTAGATCACGTTGGTCTCTCAAGACTGCCTGGTCGATATCGCGTCTCTGCCCAGAGGGTAAGGCAAAAACGGAGATGGTGATGGGCACTAAGAGAGGCTCCCTGTCAATCTCTTCCTCATGCACCACGAAGCGCAGTTGACTTACCACTTCGTTGGCCGCCTGCACACTTTCTGCCAACAAGGTATAGTTGCCCCGCTGCTCCTCTGTCCATTCGACAGCTTGACGTCTGGGTGCCCGTAATGGCGGCAAAATCTCCCCACGATGAGCCTGCAACTTCACCAAGCAAGGTGTGCGCAAAGCAGCAGAGACGAGTCCAAAGGATGGAATTGACATCTCCATGCCGCGCAAGGCATGAGAACGTCGTGGTCCCAAAGCACCAGACAAGAGGTAAGAAGCATTCGGTGTGGGCATATCAAGGTAGATAATTGGCAAACCTTCTCTTCGACCAACGGAGACATGAATTGGGCACTCGCTGGTGGAAGACAAATTGGACCGGGCGTCCAACACTTTGATCACCAACAGCCCTGAAGTTCTTTCTTCCGTCTCCGGCACGTGCAACATAGCCAATTTGGAGGCGAGTCCACGTTGTAAGATGGTGCCAGGACCATCCACCACGATTTGTGAAGAGACATTGTGCATAGGAATGGTGTCAAAACCGTGATCAAAATAGAGTCCTTGCACAGGCCAGAAGGCTAATTGCCCAAGGTCCGAGCTAAAAGTGACCTGCGCTACAGCCGGGATCTCCCCATAAGCATTGTTTTCCAATGCACATGGCGGAACTGGAGCAGGTTCCAATGCACGATGCACTTCCAGGACCGCACCATTGTTGCAACAGCTGATGAGAGGTGGCAAAAAACCTTTGACAATGTTCAAGGTCATCTCTAAAGTCACAGCGGAACAACTTCCCGAGATTCGCATCACATCTTGTCCCGCAAAACCAAACGGTGGGGTATACACCAAGGATTCGATGGCTAAGGCGGCATCAGCGATACGACCATAGATTACCCAAGCATCCAATTCGTCCATACCACAGCCGCCCACGTCTGGATAAAACGGAGGGCAAATCCGCGCTGCTGGAAACTTGTTCACGTCCAAGGAGATCTGTCCCCGTCGCACGGAGATCCGAAACTCATGGAGTTCCGACGCGATCTCTTCGGTCACCTGGATGGAGGCAGAAGTCTCAGCGTAGACTGTGATGTTCATATTCCTCGAGTCAATTCCAGGCTTCACAAAGGTGGCTGCTGGACCTTGAATGAAGCATGTGGAGCTCGACTTGCTCAAGGGTGTAATCTGTAGGGCCAAGTTTCCCCAAGCCACTGCAGTTGCTGTATCAAAGGTTCCTGGCGGGAACATACTTTCTGGCTCAGTTGATGTTGGTGTTCGATGCAAGGTGACGCTCACTGATCCCGAATTTGGTGCATCTGCTGGAGGTGTCAGCTGAATTTCAGATAACACCTGATTCAACGCTGTGACACTCCCTGCAATCGTGAAGCCATCGCCCGTGGAAGTTTCATAACGACTGATACGAGGCCACTGTCCTTCACGCGCTGGAACTTTTCTCACAAACTCCTGCTCCACATCCGCGTCAAACTCATCATCTGCAAAGAACTCCGTCAAAGTGGCCAAAGCACCAGCGGATGAGGTCTCGTTCAGGTCCATTAGGACATCCAACTGTGGAAAGGTCACTTTTCCAAAAGGTGCCGTGACATGAACCCGTGCAAAGTCCTGTGCACCAAAATCAGCGTGGTATGAAATGCTGGCATTGATATGATGTGGCATTCCAGCTTCAGCCACTTCTACACTACCATGTTCCACTGAAATACGAGGTAAGTCAGCTGTAGGTAAGACTTCAATCATCATGGAGTAGTTTTGTGCTAAGCTCAAGCTTACACCGGCCACATTTGACACATTTGTCGGTTCAATGGCTGATTCCATACTCACATAGAGCGCATCAGTGCCCCAAAAATCCTGAGCTGCAGCAATTTGTACGTCTTTGAGGCTCAACATGGGGATGAGCTCGTTGAGTGCATTGACCTTCATCTTCAAGTAGGTCTTGGTGCCATTCATCAAGATCCCATCACCCTCTGCAAGGATGCTGCTGTTCTCTGCACCCAAGGTAAACCAGAACGGGCCCGGCACGTGACCCTCCACGTACAACCGCTCTGCTAAGTGGAGAAAACCATCCTCTTGCATCTTCAATGGAGGGCCACGTAGAGCCAAAAACACCGACAACGGAGACACCACAGTGAAGCTGCAAGTACCTTCCGCCATATCTTCTCTTCCTAGACTTCTTTGTGATGCTGGAACAAACACTGTTTCATTGCTTGTATTGGGGAACTCTGCGGTGCTCACATCGCGCAAGGATGCACCATCCACCACACGATTGCGACGCTCCACAGATATAAACATCGTCTGCTGGCAGGCAAATCGCTCCATACTGGTGCAATTGCACGGATGAAAGATCAACGATTGATTCAAGTGAAACTGCAAGACCTCCAGTCTGGGAGAATGGAGGTGCAAGACTTGGTAACCTGAATCTGTACTGACCTTGCTTTGAATCTTGGCAGCTGTAATCTCCTCCCAATCGGTGCAACCACTTGTAGCACTTGAGGTACAATCTCGGAATTCAACGGAGGAACATGCCAAAGGGTCCACAACATAGACTGACAAATGATAGGTAGCATCACCAGTGAGAGCACCAGAACCATCCGAAATGGTCCAGTCGCAACCCAAAGTTGTAATACTTTGCTCATGATATGCATAAGCCACACTGCTCCCCTGTCCACTGGTAGAGATTTGTAGTCCAGAAGTGGGCAAGCGTACCACTAACATCATCACCTCCTCTCGTACATAAATGCCATCACGGACCACCACCTTAGCAAGTCCAAAGCCTTCGAAATCGCTAGGTGCTTGATAGGTCAAATTGCTTAAAGCCGCCTGTACAGAGATGGCCCGACCGTAGAAGGTGAGTTTGCCAGCGGCCTTGCCTTCCAAAGTGCTCGGCGTCCAATCGCCCTGTCCAACGGAGCCGTAGTCCGGCGTGACGCGTGGAAAGTCGAAGGTCACATTCACCCGACCCGTCCAGTCGCGCCAGGCGGATGGTAAAATAGCGATCAAACCTTGAGGTTCCAAAATCACTTCCACTTGAAGTTCTGAATGCTCATCATCCTCCAGGATCAAGGGAGGTCCACCATCCTCCGCTGTCAATAGGGTAGCCACACCCGAATGGACATGAATCATGGGAGAACGTGCCTTAATCAATGCCGGGGAATTCACCGAGACCACATCGAGTTCTACTTGAAAGGATGTCCCATTATCAGCGGTCACACGCAACCAATGATAGTCCTCCAACCATCGATTTTCTTGTTGGATCGCTTCAAATCCATCGCCAGATTGAGGAGTCAAACCACAAACCGCCAGCAATGTATAGGTGTCATTGGTATCATTCAAACAGCTTTCGTTGCTGGCATTGCTGTTGTCGGAAGCATTCCCCGAGACATTGCAATAGGTGATGGAACACAAATCCGCCTTGTTTGGAATCAATGGAGCTTCCATAGGCCGTGGCATCTCCGTCTGCGCTTCGGCCCACACAGGCACTGTGGATTTCTTGTAGGGATTTCGTTCCAGCACAGGCTCTGTGATATGGAAGATGACCTCTCCCAAGGGCAAGCCGGCAAAATTCCGAGGGATCAATACAGGTGCCCCGGTGATGTCGAAAATATTCGTGGTAGAAAGGTCTACCAAACTGTTTTCCGGAATTTGTATGGAGTACGACTCTCCGATGTTCAAACTTCGATTTAGACTCACTGTGATGATGGAGTCGCTGATGCTGAAGGTATGTGGCATAAAAACAGCCGGATCAGGAGTGAAGGAGATTGTCAAGCGATCCCCTGATGGATTCTCCGTTCCGTTCGGGAAAACTGAGATTAAGTACAGCTCATGATTCCCAGGAATCTGAGCAGTTTGTGTCATCAAGGTTGCATCGCAAGGCACCACCGCTTCACTCATGAAAATTTTGAAGGTGATCAACTGTAAGCCTTCAATGCTGGATCCTGTAGGTGGATCTGTAGCTAAGAACACCGGATCTGTGGCATCTGCAAAAGGTGTGCTTGCCACAGGAAAACGAAAGGCATCACCTCGAAATCCAGGGAAAGGCGTGCCAGCTAAATCTGTGATGATTCCAGGTTCGACTTGCAAACAATGGTAAAATCCCCTGACCATGTCCAGATATGGATACCTGATGAGAATCATGTTTCCAGTCACATAGATCCAAGGATCTGTGCCATTGCGCACATACTGCGTGGGCAAATCCGCTGGGATGGATCGTATATCGCCATCATCGGAGGTACCACAAAGGCCATCGTCCCCCGCGTTGATCAGCTGCATCTCACTGCCCGACATCACCAGAACCAACTCAGAGAAGTATAAAACAATGCGCTGGGTCTCGCTGACAGCAAGTGAGGATGCTGCATCCGGAATGCTACTCAGGATCTCCGGTGCCACAGTGTCATATTCGTTGCCGAAGATGGTGGAAAAGTCTGAGGTCAAGACCACGCAGGATTCGGTGTAGCTGAAGGTCTGCAAGGTGTACCACAAGCCATCCACGTAGAACTGCACATTGATTTCATCTGGATTCACTGCACCATTGGAGCCCTGTACTTTCACCGACCTGGCATATAATGGTGTCTTCACGTACAAGGCCAGCCAACTTCCTGGGTCATTTGTATTGCTCCACCAGCAAGTGCTTGTTTGACCATCGAAAGCGAAGCTGGCATTGTAGTTGCTGTTGTCTTGGAAGGTCGTAGCATTGGCCTCACTACTACCAGCAGGTGTGCCTTGCATCTGGTCAGTGGTACAATCGGTGGAGAGGTAGAATTGGAGCTCGCAAACATGCCACCCATCAGCGCCTGTGCCACTGATGTTAGAGGCCACCAAGCGCCAGCCCACAGGTGAGCTGCCGGTCAGGGCTGTGCGAATGGTGAAGTTTTCCGCCGCGACGCCCGAAAAGTTGTTGCCCGAGACATCGCGAATGACGCCTTCTGGAACGCGGAATTGGTGTAGATGTAATCCTGCGAGACGATGAGGATATGTGATGAGCACTAAGTTCTTGTTGAAGGACACCAGGTAGGTATTGTGCACCGAAATTTCCACAAAAGTATCATCAAAAGTGGCGGCTTGACCACATACATCATCAGCACCGCAGTCGATGATTTGAAAGCTGCCAACTCCCGCTTCCACCCAGTCGTTGAAGGTCAAAAGGACCTGGAAAGAGGAAGTGCTCACATCCACCGTGCCATTGGCCGGCACGGTGGACATCAAGCTGGGCCCCGTGGAGGGAAGCGGGGCCGTCACTGGAGTATCCCATGGAATATGTACCGCTAATGATGCGATGCATTGTTGCAAGAGATGCACTGGCGCATGCAATCCCAAGCTCTTCTGCACTTCCAAAGGTAATTGACCTTCCCTTCCCAATACCCAAGGGGTCGACTTGCCATTCGTCACATTTGTAGCAGCAAGAACTCCGCAGGCCACGGGCATTGGACTTTGAAAACTGAGACCGTCAGCCAAATCCAACTGCAAATGGAAATACTTCGGTGCAGAAGTGATGCCTGCCGAAGTCCAAAGTTCAGGTGAGCTTTCATCCACTTGCAAGACGTTCTTCAGCTGTAAATCACTTCCTTGCGCTACTTCCACCAAGCTTTGAAGGCTGTAAATCTGCAAGATACTCTCGCTGTAAGTCGTGTCATTTGACAGGTTTTCATCCGAAAGGTTGGAGATGTTGAAGGAGGTGATGTTGGTCAGAACATCGAAGATCACATTGCGAGGATCATCTGTAAAGACCTCGGAAGTGTTGAAGATCGTGACGTTGACATCTGATCCGACAATGGATTGGTTGTAGAGTTGTGGCAGCTCCGGATTGAAAGATGATAATTCGCTCACTTCTGGCAGATCTTCCACCATGACATCAGGCAAGTCCAGAACTGAGGTTACAATGCAAGATCCAGTGATGTTGCAGGATGCTTCTGTCACATCTGTATCATTAAAGTCCTCTGATACGTTCGACTCATTATCCTCCATGGGTACGAAGGGATCAAAGGGATACAACTCAATGAAGCGTTCGCAAGTTGTACCATTTTCAACTTCGAAGGCTGAATCATTCTGTACATTGAACTGGTTGAAGCCGCAGGACATGGCTCTTGGCTCTGGAAACTGCCGTTGTTCCATGACGCTGCTCTCTGGTACCGGCGTGGGTTGAATATCAACATCCCAGCAACCCGTATAGCGCCGCACAGGTGATGGCAACACAGCACCAGTGCCCTCACGGAGGAAGAGACACAAATGATCCAAACCATGATGATGACTCATGTTGTGAGGCGGCGTGTAGATCAAGGTATCTAAGACACCTTCTAAGTCTACGGCATGACCTTGAAACGATACCAAATTTCGTTCCTTCTGAGTGAGCACAACACTGTTGGACATGACAAGGCTGATATTCCCATACTTGGCCATAATGCGCATGGTGAAGGGCCATGAAGCATCAATCGTGGGCGAAGTACGTAAGTCGATATCATGCACTTTGAAGCAGCACACAGCTTTCGGAATATCTTGCTCCACGTGCAATGGTAAGGCCCAAGGATAATCCACCGAGAAAATCACTGGAGTATCGTCCACCGCTTCGACCTCGATCGTGACAGATGTAGAAGCACAGGTATCTGCCATGAGCACCTCCAACTGCACATCCCACTGACAAGTCTTCAGCTGAATCATGGCGGGACGAAGGTAACTAGTGGACCAGTCCTGAATGGGATGACGAAAATGCACCTCCTCCAAGAAGTTCTGCAGGTAGGCTATGGAGCCATTCACTTCCAACAAATTAGAAGATGCAGAGCGAAATGTCAAATGTTCATGGCTTTGTGTTCCACCATCATCCACTGGAACACGTGGAGAATGCAAGGCTCCATCTGCGGATGAGATCTTCAGATATAAGTTGGCTTTAGGTGCTGGAAACTCGATCTGTATCATCCCTTCGCGACCAAACCTAAAATCTTGGTCCTCCTTCGCGTTCAAAAGCTGCTTCTCCATACTGAAAGCTACAGGAATTCGAGCTTGGAACACTTGAACTTCAAATGCCACTTCACCGGTTAAGTTGACTCCACCAATCAGGCCACCATCTGACACGCTCACCAGGATTTGATCATCTCCAATAAACCACTCAGGTGGTTTGTAAAGGATCCGTTGAAATGCATCCTGGATTTCTTGCAAGGTTCCCTGCAAGCGCAGGTAACGACTAGGCCACGGTGGTGCTGGCACTTGCTCCTTCCATAAGGCTTCACCCAAGGGGAATAGCAACTCACCTGTGCCTGTTTGGAATGTCAGGGTAAATTGCCTGCTGGCAGTTGCACGCCACCCTGTTACATCAGGATCTTCCACTCGAAGGTTGCGGAAAGGGAAGGATTCGTTGTTCAACATCTCCTTTGGAGGTAAATGTACCCAATAAAGGTAAGGCATATCATTCACCGCTTGCACATCGATGATCAAATCTTGAATAAATGTCTTAGGCTCTTCCTGGTCGCCTTGTAGGAAACTGGTGAAGCCATTGTCTGCCACAAAAATTCGCATCTGCACCTGTCCATTGAAATTAGACGGTGGTGTGTAGACGAGTTGTCTCAAGCAATCTTGGACTTCGGGAAGGCTTGGTCTCATTGCCACTTCAGAGCGCAGCTCGCACGGTGTGCCCAATGCCGGTGGTGATTTGGGATCACTGGAGATCCCTGCGCATGTCGTGCCAAAAAGTCCAGCACGACTTGTTGAAGTGGACACGCCAGCACAATGGATCAAGCCCACTGACACAGAAACCTGAAGGTCAAAAAAGCTGCCCATCGTTTCATCTGCATCATCCTTCAGCACAACACAAATGGGAGCTTCCCACGCATCTTCCTCAATGGAAAACCATGTTGCATGTTCACCATCTACATATCCATTGCATGGTTGCAGCTGTGGTATCTCATTGGCAGCGTGCATCCAAACATGTAAAACATCAGATTCAACACTTCCCGTGCTACTCTCCACCGTTTCCAGCACCGCTTCCGAGCCCGGTGGATCCGAGTCCAGTGAAGCCGGTAAGTCCGGTGAAGAGTCCACACCCACCACGTGGATGGCCATGGATGCCATAGACATGCAGTCGCCTACACCTAAAGAAGGTGCAGCTGCCAAGCAAAGGCTGAGCTTTATCAATCCGCTGGAACCACTTGGAGGCCTAAATGTAATGCCACTGCTTTTCAGCAAGGCGTTTAGCTCACCAGCAGTTCCTGTCAGGATGGCGCCAGGTGCTCTCCAGTCATGCTCTACGGCAACTGTTCCACTGGTCGCTGAAATGTTCAATTCCAGCTGCATGGTAGACTCAGCAGGCTGCAAGGTAACATCTCTAATAATCAGCACTGAATGATTGTAGATCACATGCTTCAAGGACGAAGCGCGCAATTGTGGTAACACCACATCCATATCCATTTGCAGAGTGGCTTCAGACTGCATCATGCCGCCAGCACATCTTATTCTCAAGGTATCAATCTGGGCTTCACAATCCACACAGCTTGTATATTGCACCTGTTGCAATGCAGTTTGCAAGGCATTGACAGTTCCACGCACTGCAACATCATGAGGATCTGAGGTAAAAAGAAGTTGTAAGCCAGTCAAATTTAAGAAACTCACATAGCCAGTCTCAGATTCAAGACTTAGATCCAATTCTTCCGTCGGCAAATCCGCGGAAATCGTCAAACCAGTCAACTGTGTGCTATTCCCATGCTTTCCTGCTTTCTGAATTGGAATCGTTGCTGAGCAATCCAGTGCCACTGTGATGATGGCGATGTGCGTTGCATAGAAAGGAAGCCATTTCCAGAAATGCATTGGACTTGCAAACATCTAAAACTCATCCATCTACTGCCCCGCAGGCCACGCTTGTGGCGCGAGCAGAAAATGGAGCAGCACGATTTCGGTGAAGGGCTTGGTGTCTACTGCACAAAGCCAACCCTTAAG
>ERZ1738540.19-NODE-37-length-17985-cov-8.272783_pt1 | contig 17985 bp, 25 predicted proteins | sample MGYA00581725_ERZ1738540 | MGnify/ENA primary metagenome ERZ1738540 (study PRJEB40740, sample SAMEA7388098) | Antillogorgia elisabethae | biome: Marine coral reef biome; feature: Environment associated with an aquatic invertebrate; material: Seawater | host...
ATCCGACAAGGCCACTAGGCAACAACATTTTGAAAAACTATGGCGCTTCATCAATGGTATTGTTACTCCAAACAAATATCACTCCTCTACCCCCTGTGCCACTGACAAGAACATTTTGATTTTGGACGATTGCCCGGCAAGTTTTGCCGTAAAAGATCGTGTGGGTGCCTTGGTGCAAAGTGCATTTGGATCTAGGCACGATAGACTTAGTGTTATTGTTCTTACACAACAGTTTACAAGTATTAGCAAACCATGGCGAGAGAATCTGTCCAAGTTAGTATTTTTTTACAACCCAAACAAAAAGGACGTGGATACGTTATTTAACGATCATTTGGGTTTTGTGAACAAAAGTGAGAAAAAAGAAATTTTGAAGAAGTTGATGAAACGTTATGTACGTTTGGAAATATTATTGCGACATCCCTACACTTATTGTGTGGTCTCACCAGAGAATTAGTCTTTGGTTTGCATTTTTCTTGTTTTATAACAAGAAAAATGTGTGCACTAAATTAGTAACTGTAATCGTGTATGTTGTTTCCCATAATGGTAACATGTGAGTCGGCGATGGTAAAACGTATGCTTTTAGATCCTCTGTTGTTGCATCTTTCTTTACTTGAAGTTGAATTCCCGTTTGTGTGCCCATAAGTTTTCTACCAGAGTCAATTACTTTTTCCTCGTTAACTGTCCTAAAGTCCACCACGGCTGCATAGGCATTTTTTTCAAACTTCTCTTGATCCATATCGTCCATACACTTTTTGTGACCGAAGAGTCGACGTGCTTCATCGTAAAGGTCACTTTCCTCTATTCCCTTAAGAAATAGGACGTTTGGCTCCCCCTCTGCGGTAACGTCAATGCTTTTGACGTTCGCACTTACAAACTCCTCGCTATCGTCCGGGTTTACTTTGGTAAACAGGATAACAATAGCTTCGAGCATTTTGATGGGGGCGTTTATGGTGATGTTCTTAATTTTGGTGCCTTTTGGCCAAATTTCCGTTTCTTGTAACCGATGTTGATCATAGTAGAGTTTTCGTCCCATTTCGTAGGTTTCCGTAACTTCATTCGCCTGTTCTGCTTCGCGAATGCACTCAAACCTTAGAGCAACATTTTCCAAAGAATATCCTTCCATCACGCTTCCCGTTGCTGCTTGCATGATTTCTTCCGCTTTTGGAAGAGTTATTTTGTAAATGATGGGGTTAACTTCATATGAAAAGAATGGATCATTTCCTTTTAGGATTTGACCAAGCTTCAAACGAAGTTTGGGTCTTGTGCTCGTGAGTAGCACATCTTTTGCGTCGGTTGGCTTTGGTTCAAAGCCACTCCACAATTTTCAAGCGTTCTCGCTGGCCACGCCATACTTGAGCATGTCTTTGCGCTCCTCTTCACTTTTCCAGAGATCACAGTAAGTGCCAAAAATACTTTCTCCCGTGTTTTCGTAAATTTTTGTTCCACCCGTCATAATGGTTAGGTCTTTTACAAGAAGGCGCCCCAAATTGTTTAGAAACCAAGACTTGTTATTTTTACTTTTGAAAGTAAATTCAAGTTCTATTGTGTTTGGGACGATGACTACGTTTTCGCTAAGAGCGGGGATAACGACGTTAGATTGTTGGCCATCTCCAAAGGTTTCTTTTTGCATGGTGTAGAGAATAACTTCTCTGTTTCCCTTGACGCTTGCAAATTCCGCATCATGGTATCCGGCTTGCAATTCTTGGTTTTTGTCTTCGCCACTACTCATTTTATTATACGTGTTTTCATTACTTTTTTTTAAAAAAGGTGATGACAAAGAGTGCCCTAATTCTTTTTTTTCCTCTTTCTAAAATTATTAAACTCCTGGTAAGCAAGGTAGACCATGAAGAGGGCCAAGAGCCAAAGGTTTTTGGCAACAAAACTTACTCTTTTTGGTGCAAGTGAGACAACGTTGGCCAAAAGTGAGAAAAGCGTACCTACAAATGGTCCTAGTTTTTTACTCAACTCTGCAAGTGACTTGGCAAATTTGCTTACTCCTTTAGCTCCCGCTTTTACGGCGCCACGTGCTGCAATGACAATAGAGGTTATAAGCGAACCTGACATAATCAAAACACCCGAGATAGCTAGAAAGTTTTCTTTAGCCCACTTTTTCAATCTTTCAAATCTTACTCTATCGTTATTTTGAACAACTTCTTCCATAATGCTCTCAGCTAGTTCACTTTGAAGAGGTTTATCTTGCAAAGATTTTATTTGGTCCGCTTTTAAGCTAAGATAGTCCACTATTGTTTGAAAAATAGTAACTCTTTCTTGGTTTCCCTCCGTAACAGCGCTAGCTAACTTTCTTGCATAATGAGGTGTTTCTGTGTTTTCAATAATATGAAGCCGGTTCCCTAAGCTTTCTTCGTTTGTTTCCACCATAACTAAATCGTTTATGTTAAGGAGACCGTTAATTTCTCTTATCTCATGCGGCGTTAGTGTTGTTTCTTTCTTCGGAGGTTGATAGTTTTCGTAGCTGTCGATAAACTCAAAAAGTTTCTCTCCACCCTCCTTTAATCATTCGTCAAGGTTCTCCCTTACCTCTTCAACATTTTCCAAAGTTTCAAACTCCGGGTCTTCCACCTCGCTTTGGTTTGTCATTGCTTGCTCCGATTGTCCCGTCATGGTGTTCCGAAGAAACTCTTGTTGCGCCTTTTGCCACAGGCCCTCAAACTCATCCAAAAAGGGTTTGAGGCTATTGTTTGTGCTAAGCCTAACTGTTTCACCTTTCCCTCGAACAAAAATTTTCTTGCCCCTAAATGTTCCCCGGATAATTTTACCCCGTTCATTGACAATGAGTTTTATGCTTTCAAATAAGCTTTTGGAGTTTGGTCCGGCATTTTTCGAAAAGTTTTTACCCAAAACATCCTCAAGAAATTTCTTTTTTGTTATTGTCTCTTTGAAGCGAAGACCTTTGAACCGTTTTACAAGGCCCACGCGCTCCTCAATTCTGTCTGGTGTTTGCACGTTGTCGTCAAGGTGTAAGTAAGATGTTTTATCGCGAAGATAATCATCATCCTCTCGGTAGTTGTCATCTTCCTCTTCTTCTTCGTTTCCCATGTCTTGCTGTGTTTTTTTGGGATAATTCCTCATCGGGCAAATCAGGTCTAGTAGCCATTTTTATTTAACACAATGGGGGTAATGATAAGAGCAATAACCCACAAGTTGTTACTTAGGAACTCGAGTCCTTTTTCCCCCATGATGGTAATCCAACTTATGAATGGGCCAAAAGGTGTTTTTTCCGAGGAGTCATCAATTACTTTTTTAGTTTCTTTTGCCATTTTTGCGCCTTTTTTAAGTACTTGTCTTGTTACAAGAATAACGGCAGTAATGGCACTTGCAATAGCGATGGCCAAACCGGACAAAAGGAAAACGTTCTTACGGGCCCATCTCTTAAACTTTTCCAAACGAATATTGCCATTTAAATTATAAACATCCCCAACAGCCTCACAATTCCTGAACCTAGCTTCCGGGTTAATTTCCATGTGCTCCCTGTAAAGTCTGATAAGCGTATCCGGAGGTGTATCTTGCAAACCTTGTTTTTCCAAGTAGCGATCATATTGTCCGAGTTGCGTTGCATCAAATTCTTGCCTTGCATTGTTTGCATCTTTTACAAATTTGTGAGATGGTCTTATGGTCATCACGTATTTTCCATCCACGAGACCAGTTACTTTTTGACCATCATAACGAACTTCTGTAATTATTCCAGAGTCACCTTCTGTGATCAGTGTTAACCTATTTAAAAGCTTTGTTGACTTATGACCAAATCTTGGGTCAAAAAAAGTATCAAACACTTTAAATAATATTTCTTGTTTCAAAATCCTATTTTTGTGAAGTTTAATGTTTTGAACTTCTCTTGTGTCACTTACGCTAGGTGGTTCATACTCTCTTGGTCCTTCTCTTTCATAGCGAAGTGATTCAAACTCCTTATCGTTAATAAGAAAGCTTGTTTCATCAAAATCAATTTTATTCTGGGTAAGTGCCGTGTCCTCTTCTTCATTCCCACTCTTTGTGGAAACTCGCTAAGTTCAATTTCTTGCGCCATTTTATTTTGCACTTTCGAGCTCTTGGTCGTAAAACCTACCCAAAATTTTTGGCTCACCTTCTCGTTCGTGATCCACAAGAGAATACATGTTGGGGTCACCTCTCTACACATGAGAAATTTTGTAAACTTCTTTTGAAAAGTTAGCTTTGTAACCGTTTTTGAACAACTTTTTGTTTTGATCGTTTAAAGGACTAGAGTATTTCGAAATATAAACCAAGTCATTTCGTTTAAATTTTGGCCGAACAAGATGGAGAGGATGTCCATATAATTTGGCATAAAACTGGTGCTTCGGTCTTGTCATTGACATCAACGGGCGAAATGCCAATAGTTCTGTTTACACTTTCGTTAATGTTTTGCACCAAAGAGTCCAAAACATAAACCCACTCTTTGGATCCTTCATCATTAAAAAATTTCCACATGTGTGTTTTAAGTGTTCGATTAAACCTTTCTACAATAGATGCCTTTTTATAGGTGACTCGAGTAGAAAAGTACTTTATACCTTTCGATTCTAACAGAGGGAGAACACGCGTGTTCTTAAACTCTCCCCCATCGTCCATTTGAATAACATGTGGTAACTTTTCAAACTTTTTTTCAAATTGATTTAGTAAAGTTTGAACTGTATTCACAGTAAACTCTTTATGTTTTCGACGTAATGGGACAGCAAATGCATAACGGCTAAACACATCTATTGCTGTTAAAATCCATCGGTAATCTTGGTTTTGGGACTCATATTTGCTCATGTTGACCAAATCGATTTGTAATTGATCTGCTATGTATGGCACATACGTTTGTCGTGTTGAAAAGTTTTTGGTGGGTTGTTTAAAACGAACAAAAGTTTGTTGATGTTCTATGCAGTTTTTAACTTCACTTTGAGTTATGCTTAGTCATTCTCCTCTTGCCTTTTCATACAAGTTTCTTATTGACCCATAACCAGAAGAGGGGTCAAAATATATGGAGCGAAGTGTTTGCTCTTTTTCGAATACGTTCGGTTCACCGTTCATTTCTTATTATTGTTGGCTAACTTACCAAGTTAGCGAACAAAGCAAAGGGTAAACTTATTGAATATGACACTCGCAAGAGAGGTAAAGTCCAATAATTTGTTGATTAGAGTTTTTTTTACGAAGAAACTAACTTGTTTAAAATTTCCGTTGTTTAGTGGCGCGGTAAAAGACATGTTTTTAAAAGAGGTCATAAATCCATTCAGGTCTTGCGAAACATCTACGGGTAATGTGGCAATAATATTACTTCCATGGCCAAAACGGTTAAAGTTCTTATCGGTGTTTACCAAATTAGAGCCAATGGTGATGTTCTCTAGTCCCCGATTAATGTTCACTTTTCCGGAATCTTTTGTGGTGCCTCGTCGAATAACGGTGTTTTTGGCAAATCCTAAAAGTGGGCCCAATTCGCCCAAGTTAGCATCATTCTCTTTGCTAGGAATTCTACATGTGTTGTTATGCATGTTGAGTGACAAAGAAACTCCCTCTGTAAAAAAAGTATCTTTGAAACTCAAAAATGACCAATACCATCTTTCAAAACGAACAACAGTTGTTTGCCCTTTTGAGTTGGTTAGGGTGACACTAATTATGTTGTTTGGTACGTTTTCAAATCTCCAAATAACATAGATGTTTTTAAGTGTTATGGTTGCACCTTCTTTAAGAACAAGGGGTGTCTCAAAAGTGTATAAGTCCTCCCCTTGTTTAAGGTAGAGAGCAAGTTTACTCATTCTTGTTTTATTTTACAAAAAATATAAGAACAACATGATAATTCTCCTTTGTAAAATAAAAATGAACTTTGATGATCCTAACGTTAAAAAATGGCTAGGCGCTAATCTCGAAAAAGGGAGAACCAACTACAATTCGGAGCTTTCTCGTGTTAGTAGAAAGTTTCAACAAGTTTACCCAAATGCCAGAATTGAGCAATTTGAGTTTTGGGTTGATTTAGGGCCAAACGGTTAGATTAGATCACCCACCAGAATTATTTACAAAAAAGATGGAGTTACCAAGCTTTATAATGAAACAGGAACCATGTGGAAAAATGGTTGGGATATCACAAGTAACACTTTTAAAAACGTATACAAAGATGCATTGTATTGGGGCCCCGCTCCAATTTGGCAAACGGCGCAAGATCTTTACCTTTTGTGATGAGTAAAAAAGAGTTACCTTTTGACATTGACAAGATGCCAATTTACGTGTCCAATACACAAAGTTTTAAAAGTAATTTCAAATCTCTTGTTACAAACTGGAAAAACAAAAGCAAAGCGAATGACATTCGAAAGGCAAAATTTGATCATGAAAATGATCCTTATTTTGCTTCGCTTACGGCAGCTTATCTTTACAAAAACGGGAATTTGCACCGAGCATTTTACACTTCAAAACAAAGTGCCTAAAATTATGACAAGTATTTTTCGATATTATGTTTACTTTCATATGAGAAGGTTTTTGCGTAATCCAAGACTTATGACGGAATGGCTAACGGAATCGGATCTTCACACCATTCAACAAAATATTCCATTTCTAAAAGTATGGACATGGAAGAGTAAGTATACCAAGGAAACATTTGGTGTGTTTTTGAAAGAGAAAAGAGCACAAGGAAAGAAATTAGAAGTTGGAGTTATTATGGTGCGGGATATGGTGGTGTGGTGGGAATTAAATACCAGGAGGTAACGAATGTTACTAATCAAAACAAGAACGATTGGCAAAAGTTTGCTCAAAGCAAAAGTATGGGAATTACACAAAAAGGTCAACTCCTATTGCCCAAGGCCATTGAATCTTATGTTTACGCCGTTTTGGGGGCGCAAATTAAAACAAGATGGGTTATTGTTGGGGATGGTGCAAGGTCTCTACAAACACAGCAATCCTTTAATCTTTTGATTGAAGATACTATTGCACAAAGCAAAGATGGTATTGCCATCCAAAATATGAGAGCGGCTATCACGAACTCAAATGTTGTTTTGGACATGGGCACCTTGCCGGGAATTATTTTAATTCCAAGCAAACTTATGATTTTAGACAGTCCCATTCTGGGTTATAACAATACACTAACCATTGCAAATAGGAACATGAGTTTTGGAACAAATAGTAATGTAAACTTTAACCTCGAAAGTAACACGGAGCCACTTGTTCAAAAACAGGAAAAGAAAAAAAAGGAACCCGTCCAAGCAATCAAAGAGGCCAGCGAAGAGCCAATCCCTTTACAGAAAGAAGACACACATACAGAGGAGTTGGTTTACTTGTTTAGTATTACACTTACGGGTGCTGCAATTTTACTCAATAAAACTTTTTTACTTTATAAAAAAAAATGTCGGAGCAAGAACTTAATCAAGTAAAAACACAAGAGCCTAATCAAGTTGGGTCAAGTCCAACACAAGAACTTACTCAAGTCGAGTCAAGTCCAACACAAGAACTTACTCAAGTCCAAGTCAAGAACCTAACCCACCAAGGGTAAGTGCTAAAGAAAAAAGTGGTAAGAAACATCGATCCCGGCCGTGTAGCAGCGGGAAAAAAGTTGGCTCAATGGAGTGAAGAAAACAAAAAAAGAAAAAAAGTGACACAAGGGGGAAATGGTTTGGGTGTTGGAAGTCACTTGCCCTATGCCCCCAACGCTATTGCCTCTGTTGGTGTAGTTGGTGTACTGGGTTACGGAGTATACAGTTACTGGTCAAAAAAGAAACAAGTCACCCCCCACCACAAGAGAAATCTCTCCATTGTGGGAACTCTTCCTCCAAAACTGACAAAACAGACATTTTGGTCCAATCGTTTAAGCCAACACCAAATGCAAGATATCTCAAAACATTTGCCCTTGTCCATCTTCTTCGAAGCATTTTTCTTGCAAACTCAAAAATATCATAATTTTCACTTCTTACTTCGTCATAAAATTCTTTGTTTTGGAAATAAAACTCTTTGACCAAAGGGTGTTTAAAAATGTGAAAAGGCATTTTTTTTTTATTTTAAATAAAAATGGCGCAATTAGTCACATCCACCGTGGTGCAAGCTGTATCTTTTGTTGGTGCTCAATACCTTCTCTCTCTGTTTAATCATAAGGATTATGAAAAGGAGCGCTTGAGACATGACAAGGCTATTGAAGAGCTCACAAAAGCAAAAAATGAGTTTTATGAGGAAGAGGTAAAAAGAAGAGATAGAATTGAAGAATTGGAAAGGGAAACGCAAAAGGCAAACAAGGATTTTGACAAAACGAACAAGCTTTTCGAGGAACTGGGGCAGCTAAAAAGTCAGAGCGCCACCGAGCCCACCCTCGGGAAATTTTACAAACCATCTGATGAGATGAAGCATAGGCAAACCGTTGCGATTGGTGTAGTTGGTGTCGCGGCTAGGCCCGGCTTGGTGGGTGTGGTGGGGATGTTGTTGTTCTGAAAAAGTGTTATGCTTTTTTAACTTGCTAAAGTTAAAAAAGGAGGTTGTTAGTGAGCTAGGTCGTTTGCAAACTTAGGGCTTTTTGGTGTTTTTGTGTCCTGGTGTGTCTTAGCCTTTTTTCGCGTCTAATTTCACAATTGCAAAGTTCGCAGTGAGTTTTCTCTCCCCTCCTCTTTTTTAGTGTTTCCTCTCGGTTTGCCTCATGACGAGCTTTGTAATACCACTTTTGATATGCCCTCTCGCGCCCGTACAAGGTCCATCCACCCGGTGTATTGGCGTTAAGGCCCGGATTTAGGAAAACAAACCAAAACGTTTCCGGGAGGGATGCCTCCTGTTTATCCTCTATCAACTGCAATGGTTTTATGTCGAATTTATCTGGGCCGACCTCGGCCATATATCTATAAACTTTTGCTTTGGTTTTTCCCGGTTTCATAGCATCTTTCGTGTGGTACCTAAATCTCTCTTTTAGCGTTCCGCTTGTTTTGCCAACGTATACAAATTCTGAGAAAAGCGTATATTTCTCTCTATCATACATTAAGTATATCGTGTAAACCATTTCTTCTCTAACTTTCTAAGTTAGAGAAAAAAAAAATAACTCAGAGTTTTTTTTCTTACCACTCTTGCTCATTTTCATCGTCGTCCTCTATCTCTATTGGAAATACGGGTTCAACTATTCTATCTTCTTCCAAAACAACAGATGCTTGATTTAGCTTTACTTGTAAGTTAACAGAACTGCTCGACACAAAGATGGATTCTATTTGGATTTCACAAATGGCGCTACATCTTGTCTCCATAATTTCTTTTGGGTCATATTCCCTGTTTTCACCTTTTTTCATTTTTTTTTAAAAATTTGGTCAGAAAGGCGCCATGTTTGCCAACCCTAACTTTTGCGTAAAGAGAAGGGGAGTAATTTTTGATGGTGACAAGTGAACCGTCAACTAACTTTTTCTTCACATACATACAGTTTCCAATCTTTTTTAGGTCAATTGGCCGCAGGTCTGGTCTAACAATAGCGAACTTGTTTTCCATACACAACTCTTTACATTTTGAGAATCTTCGAAAAAAGTTCAACAAACTCGTCTTGCCGAGCTGTGGGTTCTAGTTCTCCCGTGACCATGTTTTTGTCTTTTACCAAAATTGGAAATTTAAAGTTGTCGCCCTTTTTCTCTTTTTGCAACCGCCAAGATTTGCATTCGCTTGTGTGAATAACCAACTTCTCCGAACCGTAAAAAATTGGAACAATGTTAAACTTTCCATGTGGTGCCACTACTTCTTTCACCTCTCCAAACCGAATTTGTGATGCGTCAAAGTTATCCAAGCTCACAACCATATTAAACTCTTACTTTATTTGGTAAATGTTTAAAAAAACACAAAGTATTTTTTCTTTCTTACTTTTTTTTAACTTTCTACGATTTTTTTTTCTGGCTCTCAAATTGCTGTAACCTGCGAAATTGCCCTGTGACCCCATGCCAAAGTGCCATGTGAGCCATCATCCAAAATGAACCTTTTGTCATCAAACGAGGAAAGGGATAATTTTGTTGTTTTGTCCCTGGTTATTTCATGTTGTCTAGATCTTAAATTTATAAAAGTTGTTTGGTACTCTGTTTTGTTTTCAGTGTTTTGTTTATAGTGATCAAATTTTAAACACTTTTTTATAACACTTTTTGGGGTTCCCTTATTTTTTGCATCCACACCCAAAGCGGATTTTAATGCTTAACATTTTGGTCTAAGGCAACCAGTTCCGAAATGGGAACACCTCCAAGCTCGTCTTTAAACATCCCAAGTACCTTCTTGTTCACACCGGTGGGAATTTTACTTGGATGGTCTTTTGGGTAGTTACTCGTATCAAACTTTTCGTAAACATCTTTGGAGATATCTTTGTAAAAGTCCTCCGTCTTTATCTGATAAACCAAACTGTCCGTATCTGTTAAAAGTAGCTTACAATCTTGATAAGAGTACTTCTTTAACATATACTCATAATGAAAATTATACATAACTAATTTACTCTTATCTAGAATAACCGATCCCACAAAAATAGGCTTGTTCGAAACAACTCTGGATTTACCCGTTCTTACCTGAACCATACTTGAGCTCTCCAAAACAGGTGCACTCTGAAACCCGGGTTTTGCAACAAGTCTTTTCAACTTTTGTTCATTTTGCTTGCACACTAACTCCACATTGCATCTATTTCTTACGTTCTCAAAACTATTTCCATAGGGTGCATTGTTAGCCAATTTATAATAACCTTTCTCAAATTCACTTTTTGCTTGTTGTCTTTTTCTCATGTTAAACTGAACAAAATCTCGCATAAATGCCAAAGTGTTATATAAAATACCTCTGTGAATTTTTGCCAACACAAGTCCTTGACTCATGTAAAATTGTAAAGCTTCATACATTAAAACATATCTTTTCTTGTCAAACAGGTTTGGTGTTAATTTCTTCACACCGTTAATTTTTACTTTTTCCGGAGCTAGTGGGTAGTCGTTATGAAGATCTTGAAGTTCCTCGGGATACTTCAAATCTACTTCTAAAGTGTAACCCAACCCACTTGGTGGTTTATAACCCAAACGAGCAAATTGATCCAAAGTTTCCAAATCTTTTTCCCCTAACCATTTAAACCCACTTACGGGCAATTCTTCTTGCATCACACTTCCGTAAAGACCGTTTGCATCCAAATACATAATGTGTGTCGATTCCTTGCTCGGATCAGAACCTTCCATGTATTTGTTATTTGCCTTGGCATAACGATTCGAAATCATGGATACTCCGCCACGAATGGACCTTCAAAGAACAAATGCATGTTTGGATCTGTGAGTAACTCCAACTCCACTTTACTCACTTTTAGCATCGCATCCCAAAACAATCCAGCCGATGTGTAATATTTTGCGGGATCAAGACCATAGTCAATCATGCATTGATCTATGAATAACTCAAATGCAATGGACAACAATATAACATTCGAATGCCAAAAAAGCTCAGTGTAATCTCCAAAATTTTAACAACCCATGGTTTTGTAAACATGCAAAGCATGCTCATGGTCGGAGGGTCCAATCTCTCCTTGTGCCAAAGAGGAGGAGAAACTCTCAATGGAGGGAAGACCTTCGTATTCTAATTTTTCCAAACTACCCAAAAACTCATAAGGATAAACTCCTTTTTGTGTCATTAACTCCCAATCTTCTCCATAAACCTTTTTGAGAGGCTCAAAACTTTTTTCGGGCAAACCTTTTGCAATAGAGTCTATTGATCTGTTAATGAAACGAAAAGAGTCTTTAAAAACAACTCTTTGGAAACGCTTAATTTCCCTGTTCACAACCACATCCCCCTCTTCGTCTACTCTCAACTCCTCAACTTCATCAACAAACACATCCTTAGAAATGGAAATGCACTTTTCATTATTTTGCATTATGCAATTCACTTTACCATTGTCCATGCTATCAAGCTCTCGAACAATCAAATGAACATCATAACACCCAAAATTATGAAGAAATTTTGGAATCTCACACTCTTTTTTAGCAACTCTATTACAATAATTATGCATGGCGCAACGGTACTCCCCCGTGATGTAATTATGGTCAAAACACTTTTCTAAGTTATCATCTCCTTCGACAAACTCACCACCACATGCAAAACACACTTTTTCCATGTTAAACTTTTCCGTCTCTTTTGGTGTTCTTTTTGCGGGTGTGTCCGTGATCAGAAACTCGTGTGCCTTTTTGGCAATTTCAGAAATTTCAAACATGAATCCTTTTCCGGCACCCCCACCGGAGTAAACTATATCTTTAGGTTGAAACTCTTTGATATGTGAAACAACACGAATGGCAAAACACACGGGTATGTGTCTCATATGTTTTTGTATACTTCCAGAGTTTTCATCCATCTCTTCAAGAGCACACTCAAAATCGGCGTATATTTTAATGGTGTGTTTAAACAAATTTCCGTACTTTTTAAACTTTAGGGTGTTTTCACCCGGTTTTGGATAAACCTCTGAGGCCACACAAGTATCCCCACCTCGAACAATCTTACAATCCATTTCCTTTCTTCATAACTTATCGCGAGCGTACTCTTTAATAACAGATCCACCGTTTTTGCCAAGAGACATGCGGGTATTTTCAAATGTCATGTTACAATAAGTGCATATTAATCGCTCACCATTGTGCTTACTCATTTGTAACCCCAGAAGTCGACTCAACTTTATAATAGGAGAGTAATGCCAATTTACTCTCGTGTCATTTCCTTTGAGGACACCATTGCTCATTAGACTACCCAAATCACCAACATTATAAAAAAAAAAAAAAAAAAGCGCACTGTTCTGGAGTAAACTTTGTGTATAACCTTTTTCTCCGAGTCATAACAGTAAACAACTAAATCTATATCATTGTTCTTGTCTTGTAAGTATGGGGGTCTAGTGCCACTGGAAACTCTACTCCCGTAAAGTTTAACTTCTTGGTTTGCTCCCTAAGCAACTTTGTAATTCTTCCGGGGTCCTTATTTGCAATGTCCCGTTTTACGGGGTTAAGAGCTCTTGCAATGTTGTAGGCAGTACACTTATCATCCTTATTTTGCATATTTGCCACTGTCTTTTTTAACATAATTTCCCTCGGTAGGGGGGTGTAGGAGGATCCGCGAATCGGGTCATATCTCGAAAGAGTTATTTCCATGTTGTTCACTTTTTGCAAAACCCAGCTTGAGCCTTTTGCCCTTAAGTTCTCATAGCTGTTCAGGATTTTTCTCTCATCTTTCCGTATGTTTCGTCATTGTCGGACGTTCTTAGAATAATACGCTGGCCCGACCTCAAACCAAAATTATGAAACTCTAACTCACTTTTGTCGGCCTTCTCCCTTTGTGTGGTGCAGTGTAGGGTTAGTGCTATTTTGTTGTCCGGGTTACTCCAAAATTGTGTTATTCTCGTCGGTGTTATTAATTGTATAATGTTGAATTACCCTGTTTTGCAACCTTCTTTCTCTAACATGCTCAATATCATAACTTCTCAAATCTTCAACAGCAACACCCTCTTTTCTGTAATACTCTCTTAGCCTTTTTTCTATGGTGGAGTCCTTGATGTTTTGTCCACGTTTTAGCTGTAACTTTAGTTTGGGAAATCTTTTCAGGCCGTTCCTTGCCGATAAGCGTTGTCCAAAAAATCTCATAACTAGTCGCTTTTTCGTTGGTCTTGTGCTTTTTGCTCCTCTTGTTACTTGTCTTGTTATGTTTTGTGTTGGTGGTAGCTCCATCGGCTCAAATGGCCCATCGTAATTCTCATCATGTGTTTTTCTTGGACCCTGAATCAAAACTCCCCCTGTGCTTTTTAGTGGTTGATTGGCTCTTCTTCTTTGAGATCCATACTAACTCACTTGTGGTGCCTCCTCACTTGCGTTGGCAACGGATTCTGGGGGGCCGCGTAAGTGCGGCCATTTACAAAATTGTAAACTTTTGGTAATAAATTGGTAATCGAAAGGTTTCGATCAAAAAATTTAAAGAGTTGTGTTTTACCAGGTTTGCTCATGCGTACCTTTTATTATATGTTCTTTTTTTGCATAACTTTTTAACTTGTGTCGCAAGTTAAAAAGTATAAGAAAACTCACACACCCCTTGGGTCCTCCACCCGCACGAAGTCGGGGTCGGAGTCACTTGCCCAAATCTCATCGTCTTCCGAATCGTCCAAAAACTCCTCGTCACTTGTGTGCATTTCTAATTCACTTGATCGTTCCTCCTCACTTTCGGTGGTCTCACTTAGTGAAATGTCCTCACTTTCAATGGAGCTTACGGACATTTGGTCAGAGTCTTGCAAAGTGGTGTTGTCGGAAATTTTTTTATTAAGGCAATTTTATTTAAACTTTTAAGCCCAACTTTGCTCTTTCCTCTTTTTCACAAAATGATAAGCCAAGTTTCTTATAAACTAACTTTTTACATTTAGTTAACTCAGTTCTTGACAGGCGCTTTCTCTTACGATAAAGCTCAAGGCACTCTTTTCCTATTTCTTCGCTTGTGTCAAAAAAATACTCTCTCACTATTTTCGGGGACTTGCTCACTTTCTCCCATCTCCCACAAGAGGCGTATTTGCTAAATTCAAACACTGGTCTTTTAAACACATCACCAAGCACCAAGCCACACTCCTTGCAAAACACATACTCACGTGTTTGCTAAAGTCAACATGATCGCAGCTCTCCTCCATTTTTATTTTTATTATGTTATTTTTTTCTTTTTTAAAAAAGAAAAAAATAACCACCAAAATATGCAAATTCAACTAATCAAATGCGAAAAAGATAATTTATGCGAATTGAGGCAGAACTCTCTTTTTACTTCTACTCATTATCACTGCATGTACACCCCAGCTCGCATTCAAATTTAGGAAGTGTCTGGCATCATATTTTGTCTTTTGTATTGTTTAATAAAGTTCAAAATAAAAATGGTTGTAAATGTGACTCTGAATTTATCCAAAACTATTGAAAAGTATTGAAATGTGGAGATAAAAATGTCAAAATTTGCCAACAAGTTGTGTCTGCAACAAAATATGTGTTTCACATATAACAACAGGTTGTTGCATACAGCTGAAGCTCCTGCAAGCTTATCAAGCCATCAAATACTTGTAAATGTAAACACAGTTTTTATATTTTGTTGAGACAGTATATTGCTATAAAGTTTGCTTAAGAATTGTAAGAAAGATACTTTGCAATGTTGTCTACTCTTGTTTGCTACATGCTGGTAATTTCTTCCAGTAGAATGGTGCCAAATTTCTCATGTACAAATGAAATGTTTGCCTTTAATGGACTGCTAAGTATATGAGCACTGTCCATTGACAATATTAGCGAGCACATATGGGAGAAAAACTTGCTCATTTGAACAAGCTAAATGTCAATTTTCCTTTCCAATGAATAACACATCTTTGCAGGCTCACAACTTAATTGCTGTCCATCACTGGTGAGTCTTATTTCATAATAAATGTACTGAAAATAGCTCAGTGGTACTGAAGGACTAAACTTGTACTGATATAATTCATTTTCACATTTTTACTGATCCAGCATCCAATCCAAATAGCGCTCAAATTAAAAATCACAAGAAGTAATATTTTGCACAAAAAAGTCAGGAAAAAAGATTTACGCTATTAAAGTGTAAAAAAGTACTGAAAATAAAAGCAAACGACCAGTTGCATGTCAACTCCATAAAATTAAGAAAAGCTTTTAGCGACCGACATTTTTGTAAAAACTCGGTAGCGCTTTCCAGTTTGCATCCAAAACATCCATTATAAGTATCCTTTTCTTAATATGTGCGATTGCTCGTGATTTATAGCGCCAAAAGCCCAGCAATCTACGCAAAGTAACCAAACATCCACTCCTTAAAATCTTTGGCGAGCGATAATTTCGTAAGAATTTAACCTACTCTTCTCATTTCACATTCAAAACGTCCGCCACAGTGATCTATTTTCATAAATGTCTAGTTGAACGCGATTCGAAGCGGTTAAACCATCAAAAAAGTCCAAAAACTTGCTATTCGTAGTACAATCTCTAACGTTTTTGCCCGGTTGCGACGCCGAAATGGATTTCTCTATAAAAGGTCACTCGCACTAGGTATACGCCAGCAATCTAGTTTTTCTATATCTATGGACACAGCCCACTACCATAAGGTTAACTGGTTGATAGTATTAATTTATTACTCACATAAAATCATTTCTGTTATGTACTTTGAAGCAATTAAATGTTGAAAATATTCAATGTTGTCAATAGGCAGCTGGTTGTAGGCTGGACACAAAGGTAAGGGTTTCTTACCTACTGGTTGCTGTAATGGCATGGTCAATTGTGACCCGAGCAACCAGACCTAACTAGTTTAGGTATAGCAGAGACCGGTTAAACAGGAAAAATAGGGTATGTGATGAAGAATATAGATTTACTGATACCATATTAAGCACATTCTCTTCAATAACCTTGAAATCATTGCTGGTTCAAAACACTGCCTTCTCACTTCGCTGCATCTTTTTAGCACATTACACTTTTATGTCTTGCACTGCTGTTTTAACAAAACTGAGGATTGCTCACGCAAGTTTTCTACAAATCTACTTAAATCAAAATAGACATTAAATTTTCCGCGTACATAAAAATATAACATTCTGCAAAATTAAAACGAACATCGTGTTCCCACCGAAAGTCCGCCGTAATGGCTCGCCTTCGAAAGAGAAATTGTCACGTAAAGTCAGCTCATTTCATCATACTTTTAGTGACTATAAAATACTGTAAAATAAAACGAAAGAAGTTGCACAAACCTTTTCGTCTTTTACCAACTTTTCAACACAGCGACAAAATTCCGTTACACTTTCTGCAACTAGTTTTGCGTGACGACCATCAAAAAGAACATCTGAAAAAAACAATGAGAAAATATATCTTAGATACCGTATATACTGTAATAAGAATGCCGGACACAGCTAGCTGAAAGCATGTTTACCTAAAAATTTATATAATGTGTTTTTGCCCTTACAAACCATTTAGTACGCATGGCCTGTTGTCTTTAACAGCCAATTTGTTTAATTCATCATTAGCAACCACATTTCTTTGTGGGCATAAAAGTGTGGATGCTTAACACTTCCACTCACTAACCTACACCTGCGCGATACTGGAAGACCGATTTTTTCATTCGTGACAAAGGAAAAAGAATAATCCAAATTCAGGTTTTTAATTGATGTGTTGATATAGGAAAAGCAGTAATTGCACCAAAACTTAAGGTATTTTGCCATGTCGTCTTGGCTGTTTGCCAGCCATAATTGCCGGCTGTTTGTCACCCCTACTTATAATGAATTAATTAATAAACACAAGTGATCTCAACTCAGGTTCGCAACACTGGAATTTCATTCATTCGTTCGTTCGTTCTTTCGTTCCTTCGTTCCTTCTTTCGTTCCTTCGTTCGTTCACCTGTTCATACATTTATTTATCACGGAGGACCTATAGTTAATGAAATTTTTTCCTAGTTAGAATCATCACCCTCATTGATCAAATTCAGTGCACTCGTTCAAAGAAAAGAATATTTTAGGCACGAATGCCCATTCTCCTGTAAATCGAATTTGTTAAAAATCTTTAAAATTCAGTGATTTGCGAAAATTTGACCCAATTTTGTCTATCCTTTTTCATCAGACTGTGCGTTTAATGCCATGGCAAACTCAGTCCTAAAATCAACTGGAAAATCCAACGCACTCAAATGAATAAATTGCTTCAAGCGCATGCGTACATGCGTCTCGCCGAAATTTTGTTTTCTAGTCACGCAATTTTACAAAATAGGACTAGAAATACATGCAGCAATCCCTCGCCTTACCAAGCCACTATACTTTCGCAACATGAAGTATTGAACGTTGCCATAGCACACGGCAAATTCAAAAAAATGTACGCATTTTTGAAAATGAGAATATATCAGTTTTATTCATGATTTTATTGAAAAAAAAGATTCAATTTACCAAGCATTTGTCATCCATATGTTACTCTGCCAAATGTGAGTTAAAGTTTAGTATGAAAACCGAGTTTTACCTGCTTAAGGCGATAAAACGATTTAAAATATTTACGAAATTATTTTTTTTCTACAAAACGTAGAATTTCG
>ERZ1738540.25-NODE-66-length-15310-cov-318.712881_pt1 | contig 15310 bp, 1 predicted proteins | sample MGYA00581725_ERZ1738540 | MGnify/ENA primary metagenome ERZ1738540 (study PRJEB40740, sample SAMEA7388098) | Antillogorgia elisabethae | biome: Marine coral reef biome; feature: Environment associated with an aquatic invertebrate; material: Seawater | host...
GTCTTGCTTCCAACAGAGGTGAAGACACTGTTATTTGTGCGAACTCCAATCGCACTTGGAATTTTGGTGGCGAGAATTTACACAAGACTTTATAACTTTCAGTTTTAGCGTTGTTCATTTGACGTTTGCATTCCTCACTTTCACCGTTCCTGATTTCCCGGGAGTAACATTTCAGACATAATGTTGTTTTCCGCAATTCTGGTGTTCAGTGTTTTGGGCTGTGTCAGCGGGGATATTCGTGTACCTATTTTATCGGCACCCGTGGCTTCTTTTAATCTACCGTTCTTTGCTGGGTTTATTAATCAAAACCCAAATTATTACAGTAGAGTAACCACTTATGATGTTTGGCAAACACCAAGAAGCGTTGGTGGGGAGATCAGTTCCTTTGATGTCATTGTGGACTCTAGTATCTCTACCATACTTTTGGACGCGAATGTACTTTTGAATCGTGGCCAACTCACAGTAGCGATTCTTGACCAGAGAATGCTGTATAACTGTAGTGTATGCTACTTCGTAAAAGATGCTGATATCGCTAACTATACTAGTGTTACTGCAACACAATTGGAAAACGTTGCTAGCCGATCAGTAAAAAATCTTCATGAGTTGGCTGTTGAGACAATTGAGAAAAAGTTTTGTTTTAATATGACAGTCTTGGAACAAACACTGAATCTTTCATCGTTGAATGTGATTAATGACCAATGGCCGTTGTTTGTACCTTCAATCGTCGCCGCAGCCATAAAATGCCGTGCTGATATTCTGGGTGTAACGGTTCTCGAACTTGCTGAACTCTTAGACACCACCAACGCAACATTGCATGGCTATAATATGAATGAACTTGAAAACATCTTTTTCCCAGCATTTGATAACTTGGTTGCACGTAAAAACCTCTTCGAAACTCAAGCTTTCTCTGTTGCTATTTCTGGAAGTACCACTTCACAATGGCAATCTCAAACTATGGCCTACTATGCCAATCAGATCAGCCAGTTTTCCGTTCGTGACCTTGAGATATTATACAGATGGGCGTCACCACAGCTTTTCGCAATTGAAAATATTCCGTTGTCAGCCTATTTCTCCTTCTGCAATTCTCTATCAACTGCAGGCTCGGCTTTCTCCCTATCCCAGAATATTTTTGGATATCAAGCTACTCTACCTCCCTGTAATGTTGCCTTTGTCTTATCTCGATCTTTGAATGAAGATGAGGGAAGATTCAACCTGGCTACAATCACAGACCGAAATATTTTGAACATTATTAGAAATGCAAGTGATATTAGCAGTTGGTTTGATTTCTATCAAGTACTGTTTGCTATATCTGAAGGAATTTGGATGCAAACTCCGCTTATTAACCAGGTCCAAGCGAGTCAAGGTCTTTCTAATGCCCAAATCCGTGCTCTCTCAGTTCCACAAATTGCATCGGCAATCAGAACACTTAATGGATCTGGTGCTTTAAATTTGATTATGCAAAATAACTATCAACAATACCTTAATCTCTTGCTACAAACGTACGGCTTATCTAAATCTAGTCTTGCCTCTCTTACTGGAAGAACTGTAGCTCAAATCGACGGTCTAACAATTCAGGAAGCTCATAACTTGGTGTTTGAAGCGTTATATACACGCTATAACATTGTGGAATTTCTAAGCAGAGTCAGTGGGGTGAACATCGACAACTTTGTGGCTATTAACCTTCCATCATTTGAATGGTATCGACTAGTACGAGCAGTTATTGAAAGTTCATTTGATCAATTAAGCAGTGCTTTCTCAACCAACCTAACAGTAGGAGGTGGTGTTTCTGTCGTTACTTTGGCGGATGGTACATCTTCTATTCAAATTCAATCTGGCCGTACAGTCAGCAGCTTTGTTATCTCAGTCGCTCGTTTGGCCTCGTGTCTTGGTAGCACAGTATCAGAAATACATGGAAGAACCTTGCCTAGCTACCAAGCATTATATCAGACCTCCGCTATAGATCTCATGAACAAGAAAATCATTTTGGAAACAGAAAATTTCAATTCTTTGCTGACTCGATTGGGAATAACATTTGAAAATATCGCAGATAGTGAGACAGTTGGTCAAACAATTGAGAATCGTGTTGGACTCACAGCAGCACAGCTGCAATGCATGTATGGCTGGTCAGCTCAATTTACATCTTTCTTATATGGCATAACCTGGAGAAATGTGAGCTCTTTCCGACTTTGTGGTGATTTTCAGTCCTGGCCCCTTCATCGAATTGCCGTGGAATTATCCTACTCTACTCCTACAGTGTGTCAATTATGTTCTACTGGACCTTGTGATGTAAACGCAAACTGTACGGACACAGTTGGTTCATACATCTGTACCTGCCGCACTGGATTCACCGGAAATGGAATCACTTGTACAGATATTGATGAATGCACGCTTGGGACGCATAGTTGCAGTGTGAATGGTTTGTGTACAAACACAATTGGATCGTACGAGTGTCAATGTAATCCAGGCTACACTGGAAACGGATTTACTTGCTTAGATATCAACGAGTGTATGTTGGGTATTGATAACTGTGGTCAGAACGCGGCTTGTTTAAATACACCAGGGAGTTTCACTTGCACTTGTAACGTAGGTTTCACTGGAGATGGCTTGTCTTGCACAGATATTGATGAATGCACACTTGGGACTCATAGTTGCAGTGTCAATGGTTTGTGTACAAACACAATTGGATCGTACACTTGTCAATGTAACCCAGGCTACACTGGAGACGGATTTACTTGCATAGACATCAACGAATGTTCAACCAGTGTAGATGACTGTCATCCTACTCTAGCGACATGTACGAACACAGAAGGATCATTTACGTGCGCTTGTATTACTGGTTACGCAGGGGATGGTAAAATGTGTGCAGATATCGATGAATGTACTCTAAATCTCCACAACTGTCATGGTCAAGCCTCGTGCACAAACACCCCCGGATCATTTGAATGTGCGTGTAACTCAGGTTGGACTGGAGATGGAGTTACTTGTGTTGATATCGATGAATGTACTCTTAATATCGATAACTGTGATGTCGATGCGCGAGCTACTTGTACTAACACACCTGGAGCATTCACCTGCGCATGTAAAGCTGGGTACAGTGGAAATGGAATTAATTGCGTAGATGTTAATGAATGCACACTAAACACCGATAACTGCCATGGACAAGCAACGTGTACAAATATCATTGGATCATTTACCTGTGCTTGTAACGTCGGTTATTCAGGAAACGGAGTCCAATGTGTTGACATCAATGAATGTGCGCTTAACTTGGACAACTGCCATTTAAATGCGACATGTACGAATACGGTCGGGTCTTTCACTTGCGCTTGTCGACCTGGCTTCAGTGGCGATGGTGTCTCCTGTATAGATATTGATGAGTGTGCACTAGGCACTGATCTCTGCGATAGAGTGAATGGTCGTTGTTTCAATATCAAAGGATCATATACATGTACGTGTAATAATGGTTATCGCGGAGATGGCAGGACCTGTGTTGATATTGATGAATGTGTAGAACAAATTGATAACTGTGACGAGAACGCTCAGTGTACCAACCGTCCTGGTACTTTTACCTGTGCTTGTAATACTGGATTTAGTGGAGATGGAGTCACTTGTGACAATATCAATGAATGTGCTGATGGGACCCACAACTGCCATGTGAACGCGACATGTACCGATACCGTTGGCTCATGGACATGCCAGTGTAACACTGGATTCCAAGGCAATGGCGTTTCTTGTACAGACATTGATGAATGTGGACTAAATATCGATACATGTAGTGACGATGGTATTTGTAGTAACAACATTGGAAGTTATACCTGCAGATGTAGACCAGGCTTCAGTGGAGATGGAAGGACATGCACTGATATCGACGAGTGTATTTTAGGAACACACAACTGTCACATAAATGCAAATTGCGCCAACACAAGGGGATCTTTTACATGTACTTGCAAGACAGGTTATGAAGGAAATGGTGTCACCTGCACAGACATTAATGAATGTACACGGGGAACGCACGGCTGTCCATCCTTTGCCACGTGTCTAAATACCCAAGGATCATTCATTTGTCAGTGTGGAGAAGGATTAAGACTTCTTAATGGTCAATGCGTAGATATTGACGAATGCACTTCTGGTTTACATAATTGTCACGCGTATGCCACGTGTTTTAACTCTTTTGGCGGATTTAGCTGTACCTGTAATGTGGGTTATGCTGGAAATGGAACATTTTGTCAAGATATCGATGAATGCACCGCAAACACAGATAACTGTGATGTACAAGCGACTTGCACTAATACGATTGGTTCTTTTACGTGTCAGTGTCGTGTGGGTTATGAAGGAAATGGTACTCATTGTGTCGATATTGATGAATGTACCAGAAATACAGACAACTGCCATGCTAACGCCCTCTGTACCAACACAATAGGATCATTTCAATGTACTTGCTCAACAGGATATGCTGGAAGCGGTGTTCTTTGTGCTGATATTGATGAGTGCGCGGGAAATGCGGACAATTGTCATGCCAACGCACTATGCATCAACACTCAAGGATCTTTCACTTGCACCTGTAACACTGGCTACACTGGAACAGGAACGGCCTGTATTGACATTAACGAGTGCAATCTGAATATCGATGATTGCCATCAGTTTGCAACCTGTACCAACACTATTGGTTCCTTCGAATGTCGATGTAACACAGGATATGAAGGAGATGGCGTCAACTGTCGAGATGTTGATGAATGCTTGAATAATCTTGATGACTGTGCTGTGAACATTGCAACATGTACCAATACTCAAGGATCATATACGTGCGCTTGTAACACTGGATACACTGGAAATGGACGTCAGTGTCTTGATATCAATGAATGTGCTCTTGGAACAGACAATTGTCATCCTACATTAGCAAACTGTACTAACACACCAGGATCATTCACATGTCAATGCATAGCAGGTTTTAATGGAGATGGACTCAACTGTACGGATATTGGAGAATGTAGCACTAACCCTTGTCATGTAAATGCACGTTGCACAAATACATTTGGTGGTTTTAGCTGTTCATGCAATACTGGGTACACTGGAAATGGTTTAACAACTTGCAATGATATCAACGAATGTAATAATAACCCATGTCATCAATTCGCAACATGTGCGAACAATCCTGGATCTTTCACGTGCACTTGTAATACTGGCTTCGCTGGGAATGGTTCCACCTGTACAGATATAAATGAATGTTTGAATCCAAACATATGTCATAATGCGGCAACGTGCACAAATAATGTTGGATCATTTACATGTCAATGTAATGTTGGGTACTCTGGCAATGGATTTAGTTGTGTCAATATTAACGAATGTTTAACCAATCCCTGTGATCCAAATGCTCAATGTGTGGACACTCCTGGTTCATTTACCTGTACTTGTAATACAGGCTATGCTGGAAATGGATTCACTTGTACAAATATTAATGAATGTCAAGTATCAAGTCCCTGCAGTTCAGATGCATCTTGTGCGGATACTCCTGGTTCTTTTACATGTACTTGTAACACTGGTTTTACTGGAGATGGATTTACCTGTGCTGATATTAATGAATGTCTCACTAATCCCTGTGATACAAATGCTCAATGTACAAACACACGTGGCTCTTTTATCTGTCAGTGTAACCCAGGGTTTGCAGGAAACGGATTTACCTGCGTCAATATAATTGAGTGTGGAAATAGTCCATGTCATTCTCAAGCAACGTGCACGGATACCATCGGTTCTTTTACTTGTACATGTAACTCAGGATACGCTGGAAATGGTTTCCTGTGTGAAGACATTAATGAATGTACGTCATCTACCCCGCCATGCCATGCTAGAGCTACCTGTACCAATACACCAGGAACATACTTGTGTACGTGTAACGCTGGTTTCTCTGGGGATGGACGAAATGTTTGTGACGATATAAACGAATGTTTGAACAACCCATGCAGTGTTCATGCTGACTGTACCAATACGTTTGGATCATATTCCTGTGCATGCAGAAATGGCTTCGTAGGAAATGGATTCTTTTGCTCAGACATCAATGAATGTGAACAGAACCCATTCCCATGTGCTGCTGGACGAGCTACCTGTCAAAATAACATTGGTTCATTCACATGTAGCTGTAACAATGGTTATACAGGAAATGGAATTGTTTGTACCAATATTAATGAATGTGCTACTAATCCTTGTGATGCTAATGCACAATGTACAGACACAATTGGCTCCTTCCTGTGCGCTTGCAATCCAGGATTCTTTGGTGATGGATTTACCTGTGCTGACATTGATGAGTGTAGACAGGCAAGCACATGTCATTCCCAGGCCACTTGCCAGAACACAATAGGCTCGTTCACTTGTACTTGTAATACAGGATATAGTGGAGATGGTCAAACATGTCTTGATATTAATGAATGTCCTGGAAGACCATGCCATAATTTTGCAAATTGTACAAACAGCCCCGGATCATACATCTGTCGTTGTAATACTGGGTTTGATGGAAATGGACAGATTTGTAACGATATTAATGAATGTAACGTAACAAGACCATGTAACTCTTTGGGCAACTGTGTCAATACAATTGGTTCTTTTCAATGCGGTTGTCAAGCAGGTTATTCTGGAGATGGTTTTAACTGTGTTGATATCAACGAATGTTTGCAAGCCCCTTGTGATCAAAATGCGAACTGTGACAACTCTCCCGGATCATTTGACTGCACTTGTAATACTGGATACACAGGAAATGGATTGAGCTGTTCTGATATTGATGAATGTCAAAACAATCCATGTCATACTGATGGTACTTGCACCAACACAGCCGGGTCTTTCCAGTGCGCATGCAATCAAGGATACAGCGGAAATGGATTAGTTTGTCTCAATATTGATGAGTGTCTGCTGGGAACACATGCTTGCAGTCAGTTTGCTACTTGTACCGATACTCCGGGATCTTATCAATGTTCATGTAACACAGGTTACGCTGGTAATGGCAGGAACTGCACAGATATTAACGAATGTCAATTAAACTTCTGTCATGTGGATGCCACATGTACAAACACTCCAGGTTCATTTGTATGCCAATGTAATGCTGGGCATACAGGTGATGGTACAACAAGTTGTATTGACATTAATGAATGTTTGACAGGACCATGTTCTACAAATGGTATCTGCACCAACAACAAAGGTTCTTTTGTTTGTCAATGTAACACAGGCTTTTCTGGAGATGGCTTTACCTGTCAAAATATCAATGAATGTGTGGTTTCCAGTCCTTGCCATGCGAACGCAGACTGCACAGACACCATTGGATCTTTCAACTGCCAGTGTAAATCTGGCTACCAGGGGGATGGTTTTACTTGTACAGATATTAACGAATGCCTCGCCAATCCATGCCATGCAAATGCTGCGTGTCAAAATACTCCTGGAAACTTTACATGTACATGTAACGTCGGTTATTCTGGAAATGGATTTAATTGTGTTGATATCAATGAATGTAATGGCAACCCATGTCACGCTAATGCTCAATGTACAAACACTATTGGATCTTTTACATGCCAATGTAATTCAGGGTATCAAGGTTCAGGATTTTTGTGTACTGACATTGATGAATGTGCTAATCCAAATCTGAATGTTTGCCATCAAAATGCTGATTGCATAAACAATCCAGGATCATATCAATGTCAATGTAAAGTCGGATACACAGGCAACGGAGTACAGTGTGTAGATGTTAATGAATGTGTCACTGATAATCCTTGTCACATTAATGCTAATTGTACAAACACGGTCGGATCGTTTCAGTGTGCTTGTACACCAGGCTATTTCGGTGATGGTATTAACTGTGCAGATGAAAACGAATGCATGAATAATCCATGTCACGTGAACGCTACCTGCGAAAATAGAGATGGCACCTTCAGATGTTTCTGCAGAGATGGTTTTAGTGGAAATGGACAGTCCTGCGCTGATATAAACGAATGCCTGACAACTCCATGCCACGTTGATGCAGTGTGTACTAATACAATTGGAGGATTTTTCTGCACTTGCGAAAATGGTTACAGAGGAAATGGGCTGCAGTGCTTTGATATTGACGAATGTGCCGCAAGTCCGTGCCATAACTTTGCATCCTGCACAAATCAACCAGGAACTTTCCAGTGTGACTGTAATGTTGGATTTTCTGGAGATGGATCTACTTGTGCCGACATCGATGAATGTACCCTCAACACAGATGATTGTGCAGACGCACCATCAGGATCATGTACAAATACAATTGGAAGTTATTTATGTACCTGTCGACCTGGGTACACGGGAGATGGAAAGACATGTGTTGACATTAATGAGTGTTTGAGTAATCCATGTCACGTGAATGGTATTTGCAGCAACACTGCTGGCAGTTTTGTGTGTGCTTGTAAAACTGGATTTTCTGGAAATGGCTTTCAGTGTAATGACATCAATGAATGTTTACAACCAAACATTTGTCACGACCAAGCAACATGTACTAATACACATGGATCCTACCTGTGCACTTGCAACACTGGTTACTCAGGCAATGGAACTTCTTGCGTAGATATTAATGAATGTCTGCTGGCACCATGCCATAACAATGCGCAATGTACAAATACAGCTGGTTCATTCTTCTGCGTTTGTGATCCTGGATATTCTGGCAATGGTTTCGCTTGTATTGATATTAACGAATGTCTGACAAGACCCTGTCATTCCCAAGCTCAATGTACGAACACTCCTGGAAACTTCTTCTGTACATGTAATACGGGATACAGTGGAAATGGAACTCACTGTGTTGACATTAACGAATGTTTAACCAACCCATGTGGAAATAATGCTGCATGTTTTAACAGCCCTGGGAGCTTCTCATGTCAATGTGCGGCAGGATACACTAGCAGACCTTCTGGATGTGTTGATATCAACGAGTGCGATCAAAACCCATGTGACCCTAATGCTCAGTGCACGAATACTCCAGGCGCATTCACCTGTGCTTGTAACACTGGATATAATGGAACAGGACTTGTCTGCACAGATATCAATGAATGTCTCAACAGCCCCTGTCATTCTAACGGTCAATGTCAAAACATACCTGGATCATTCAGGTGCTCATGCCAAGCCGGATTTACTGGAGATGGTTTCTTCTGTGGAGATATAAATGAATGTCTAACAAATCCATGTCATTCATCGGCCACTTGTACAAATACTGAAGGAGCTTTCACGTGTGCCTGTAACAACGGTTACACAGGAAATGGGTTCATTTGTTCAGACATCAACGAATGTAATGACAGACCATGTGACGCCACTTATGGAATATGTACCAATATTCCTGGATCTTTTACATGCCGATGTGCCACAGGATACTTTGGTGATGGATTTACTTGCAGAGATATTAATGAGTGTATTGTTGATCGACCATGTCATGAACGTGCTACCTGTAATAATACTGTTGGATCATACTTCTGTACATGTTTGCCTGGATGGCTGGGTGATGGCACAAATTGTGTTGACCTAAATGAATGTCTCGCGGGACCATGTCACGTAAGAGGAAACTGTACCAATACTCCAGGATCATACTTCTGTACTTGTAGCAGCGGTTATGTCTTACAAAATGGTGAAGAGTGTATTGACATTGATGAATGTTTGACGAATCCTTGTAATATAAACGCTGAGTGTAGCAATGTACCAGGATCATATGAATGTATTTGTCGTCCTGGATATACAGGAAATGGATTTGACTGTACAGATATCGATGAGTGTTTGATACCAAATTCATGTCACCAAAATGCTGATTGTACAAATTTAATTGGAGGCTATGAATGCAAATGCAAAACAGGTTTTACAGGAGATGGTTTTATTTGTGAGGACATTGACGAGTGTTTAACAGTGAGTTGCCACGTAAACGCGGATTGTAACAATCTTCCTGGCTCATTTGAATGTGTTTGCAAACGTGGATATACTGGTGATGGTTTTACTGCATGTATCAATATTAATGAATGTCTGCAAAACCCATGTCATTCATTGGCTGATTGTGCTGATACTCCTGGATCGTTTGTATGTACATGTAGAAGTGGATACACGGGTGATGGTTTCAGTTGCGTCGATATAAATGAATGTCTATCTCGACCTTGTCATGTGAACGGTATTTGTAGCAATAGTCCTGGAACATACTCCTGTACTTGTCAAGAAGGATATGATGGCGATGGTGAAACCAGATGTGATGATATCAACGAATGCCTTCGACGTCCTTGCCATGCTAATGCAACGTGCACCAACTTCCCAGGCTCATATGTATGCAGATGTAACGCTTTCTTCCAAGGCGATGGCTTCAATTGCGTAGATATTGATGATTGTGCTACATTCCCCTGTCATGTTCGGGCTACATGTCGCAATTATGTTGGTGGCTTCGAATGTGTGTGTAAGAGTGGTTATACTGGACCAGGTGTTTGGTGTAGAGATATCGACGAGTGCGTTGAAGGTAGTATTAATAACCGGGCATGTCCAGACTTGGCACTCTGTACAGATTTGGAAGGTTCATTCAGGTGTGGTTGCCGAGAGGGTTACACTGGAAACGGAACAGTTTGTTATGATATTGATGAATGTGCGAGACAGCCATGTCATGTTCATGCTAACTGCATTAACACTCCTGGAGCTCATCAATGTGTTTGCAAAAATGGATTTGCTGGCGATGGATTATCCTGTACTCAACTTGGTCAGTGCCCAAATGCGACCTTCTGCGATCAAAACGCTGTCTGTGCGTACTCAAATAACCAAGCTTTCTGTAGCTGCAAAGCTGGTTTCTCTGGGGATGGATTCACCTGTGTTGATGTGGATGAATGTTTGACCAACCCATGTCACGAATTGGCTCAGTGTGCAAATACTGTCGGTTCTTATGAATGTCATTGTCCTGCTGGCTTCACAGGAAATGGACACCAATGTATTGATGTAAACGAATGTGCTGCAAACCCGTGTCCAACTGGAAGTATTTGTACTAACACTGTTGGATCATATCGCTGTTCTTGTGCAAATGGATTTCTGTTTGACTTTAATCTTGGAAGATGCACTGACATCAATGAATGTTCCACCAATCCGTGCAGACTTGGAACCACATGTGTTAACACTCTGGGAAGCTATATGTGTGATCCTGTTGAAAATTGCCCATGTGGTGATATCAGAGTTGGCTCAGTGTGTGTCAAACCATTCCGATATCGTGTTTGTTTGGTGTTTGCCGAAGGCGCGCTGTTCACTCCAGCTCTTCATGATAGCACTTCAGATGAGTACAAAATGCTCGAAAGAAATCTCACTGCTGAGATGAATTACGTTTACTCAAATTCAGATGTGAAAAACTACTTCATTGGAACCACCATTCATAGATTCAGCTCTGAGATTTACAATGGCAATACAGTATTAAAATCGTGCTTTATTGTCTATCACTACATCAATACAACTGGACTAACTGCCGCGAAATTGTCAGATGCTGTGGAAGATTCATCTACACCTACTAGTAATTCAAATGAACTTATATTTGGAAAAGATGATAGCTTTGTGATTGTTAAGGATGAAATAGAGGCAGCAGATATGAATGAGTGCGCAGCAATATCATGCAGCCCATGTCATCAACTTGCTAACTGTACCAATCTACCCGGTACATATGGCTGCAGTTGTCACAATGGTTTCCGAGGCGATGGCGTCATTTCCTGTCAAGATATTGACGAATGCGCAAGTAACCAATGTCCAAGTGATTCCTTGTGTCAAAATACCATTGGATCGTTTAATTGTCAGTGTAACAAGCGAGGCTATGCATACAATGGAGACTCATGTCAAGATATTGATGAATGTCTCTCTGACCCATGTCCATTTGGATTCACCTGTGTAAACAATCCGGGATCATATAAATGCTTTGGCCAATGTAGACGAGCGATCGACATGGCATTCGCAGTTGATACATCTGGGTCTATTGGTGTCGATAACTTCAATCGAATCAAAGAATTCCTGTACATAATTGTGAGAGAACATGACGTTGCACAGGATGCGGCTCATTTCGCTTTAATTCATTTCAGTGACAATGCAACTGTACTGTTTGATTTCAATGCGCTAACAGGAGCACAAGTAACTGAGGATAACGTAGTTAATTTAATCAGGGGATTACCGTACGATGGTGGTGAGACCAGCATCGATTTAGCTTTACAACGAGCTTATAATGACGTCTTTTCAGCTGCTGGCGGTTGGAGAAGTGCGCGAAACTTACCAAAGGTGCTTGTTGTCATCACAGATGGTCAGCAAACACCTCGGGGTGGACAAACTACCAGTCTTGCCGAACTTGCAGCAAATCTTAAAAGTAAAGGAGTAGTTATAATATCTGTTGGTATTGGATCTGCAGTAAGTTCTGCACAGTTAGTCGAAATAGCCCAAGGTGTTGCCAGCAATGTTATCGAAATTGATGATTTTAGTCTTCTTAAAAACAGGACGGACACTTTAATCGAACGTTCGTGCCGAGCTCCAAACGAGTGTGATTTATACAAACCATGCAGTCCACTTGCAACCTGCACAGATACTGAAGAATCGTTCGTCTGTAAATGTAATGACGGATATACCGGAAATGGGATGCATTGTGCTGATGTTAACGAGTGCGATGAAAACAATCCATGTAAAGGTGGTTCAACATGTAATAACACAGAAGGAAGCTATCAATGTGATTGTCCATCAGGATACGAATATGATAGTCAGAGTGGTATATGCTCAGATGTTGATGAATGTGCTCTTAACCAGTCTACTTGCCTGGCTAATGCTACTTGTGTAAATACTATTGCGTCTTACACATGTGAGTGTAAAACTGGATTCTCAGGTGATGGAACAACAAGATGCGAAGATATTGATGAATGCGCGTTGACACCTGAGAAATGTGACAGAAATGCAGAGTGTATGAATACTGCCGGATCCTTTTCATGTAGATGTAGCGCCGGTTACTCTGGTGATGGCATTGTGAACTGTAATGATATAAATGAATGCAACAACCCCGCAGCTTGCCCAAATGGGATGACGTGTAGAAACGTAATTGGATCCTTCAGATGTCGGACGTGTATTGGAAACACTAATTATACTAACGGAAGATGTGTTGATATCGATGAATGTCAAAGTAGTAGCGTCTGCCCAAGTGGATCACTATGCGAAAATTTCTACGGATTTTACAGATGTAACTGCCCACCCAGGCAAGCGATTTACAATGGCATGTGTATAGATGTTTTGACTTACAATGTTCAGTTAGACACTAACCAAACATTTGATCAGGAACTTTTGGATACAACATCTGAAGATTTCGGAAAGCTTGCTGGACCTGTTCAAGATTACTTAAAAGAAATTTTAAATGGCAGTTCTCTTCGTGATGACACAGTTGACGTAGTTGTCAGAGAAATAACCGACAAAAATGGAAAAGCAACGGCCCATGTGTCAGTTCTACTCAAGAAAGACTCTGCTATCCCTACGGCAAATGTGTCAAGGGAAACTCGTTCAGGTGTTGAGAATAAACCTATCTTTGATGGAATTATGTTTACCGTGTCTTCTACTGATGATTACAATGAATGCGACCAAAGTCCACCTGTGTGTCCAGTTGATCAAAATTGTGTCAATGAAGATGGCTCCTATAAATGTTATTGTAAAGATGCAAACCACATTGCTATCAATGGTGCTTGTGTTGACGCCTTTGTCTTTGGTGTACGTATGACAATTACCGGCGGTTTGTCTTTTAGCAGTGATTTAACTGATACTGAAAGCGTAATGTATAGCGTTGTTTCTCAAGACATAGAAGAAGAGATAATGAAGCTGGTGAATAATCAACGCAACAGCGATCCTACAGCACAGGACATTCTTGGTGTACAAGTGTCTGGCTTTTCGCAAGGAAGTGTTATAGTGGATCTGTTGTTTTATTTAACATCGGGAAGTATGGTAAAACCAGCACAATTAGCAACCTTCCTTGACAATGCTATTCCCTTCATGAACAACAGAAAAATATTGGGTGGCATATACGTGCTTAGCACTGTGAACGTTTCAGATCACAACGAATGTAATTTTACACATACCATCCTTGCTACAGCTGATTGCAGCGATTTTGGAGAATGCGTAGACTTTGTTGGTTCGTTCAGATGTCACTGTGATGGTGCCGTTGATCCGCAATCTGGGAAATGCGTTGCAAAATTAACTAGTACTAGTGGCCCTTCTCCTTCTGTCGCCACAATAGCAATTGTACCTCCTCAAACTGATGATGATTCATGGTGGATTGTATATGCTGTAGTGTTTGGAGCTTTGTTCGTCATAATAATTCTTCTCATGATTGCCTTATGTTGTATCGAATGTTCTGGTGGTTCAAACAAAGAAAGGTACATGGTACATAGTCAATACGAGTTGAGTAATGGTAAGCATGTCTACCACCATGATGTACGTATAGATGACGAGGTAGCCCCTGGAAACCCCAAGTCCTTCAAAGCAGAAAATGAGTATGCCATGGGAGATGAGGTGATTGGATACAGGACAAGGGATAGCAAAGGTGGCTTCTATGAAATCAACCCTATCTATGATGATAACAAAGGTGGAACAATTAGAACTGAAAAGAGCTACACTTCTGTTACAACCACGAAAGGTTCTGAAACTGAGAGCGCTTATCATTCTACAGCGAATGGCGATGATGACTCTCCGTCTACCAGCCCTCCAGTACGTTAACCTACCCTGACACCAATTTGTGATCTTCAGGAGAATTTCTAATGGCATATTTTCAATGAACAGCACTCCATTTTATACTTTTTGATAATATTCATAACAATTACAAGCTTTTTACTAATATTTTCGCACATATTTTTACCAACCAGTTTTTGAGACAAGTTCTCAAGCTGTAGAGGAATATGTAATTCATGCACATTGATTTGCTTTTTTAATAAATAGATTTTGCACAAAATGACGTATTGTTTATGCGTACTTTAAAATCTTTGACAAGAAGGATTCTTTATAGTGGGAAGGCCTTGGCTAGTCCTGGTTTTTAAAATTGCGGTGAAAATCCTTAAATTCATTAACGTTAAAATATATATTAACGTTTATTAATATTCAGTTTTCGTAAACTAATGTTCTGATTGGTCTGATGGTACCACGTGAGTTTCGTTTACATGACAACAACGCACGGCCGTGCGATATTGCTGTGCATGAAATTTTGGTTATAATTCATGACACGCATCACGAATAAAATTCTATCCTCTAGTGTCCCTAACTCGCAATACAAAAAGTGCTTAAACGGACGCCTAACCCTAAACCTAATTATCCCTGGCCACCCTAGCCGTTG
>ERZ1738540.36-NODE-83-length-14403-cov-6.225955_pt1 | contig 14403 bp, 1 predicted proteins | sample MGYA00581725_ERZ1738540 | MGnify/ENA primary metagenome ERZ1738540 (study PRJEB40740, sample SAMEA7388098) | Antillogorgia elisabethae | biome: Marine coral reef biome; feature: Environment associated with an aquatic invertebrate; material: Seawater | host...
ACGAATAGGCTTGCGCGTGCGTTTAGCAGGTACTTGCATGTAGCAAAAAATAGTTGTCTGTCCAGCTATGACATTGAATTGTGGAAAAATTTTGCGGTCGTGTTGCAGACATTGGCTCCAAATACAGCATTTTTACACCGTCGACGTTTGTTAGATATGTTCTTGCCAGGAAAGTGAATCGGTTTGCAAGAATTAGGTGGAAAAGTTACTTTGCAGGGTTGCCTTGTCGTTTATTTTTTGCAACCAAAACAGGTACTGTTGTATTGTCGATTTAAGTACATACTCAAATATTCGGTGGGTATAAAGCGTCGTGTTCGAAGCAATCCTTCGGAAATAAAAAGACAGAAGAATAATAAAAAGCACAACGCCCAGTGATCAAAGCTTCGAAATGGAACGCGAGCAGATTGAAGAAAAACACAGAAATGAGATCCTGAGTCTTTTGAAAAGTTTTGAATTTGAGAAAAAAGATATGGAGGCAAGATTCCAGGAGGAATTAGAAAAGGCGGATTGTGGAAAGGAAAAGAACGACAAAGATGTGAAGGAAATGGAGGAATTTGAGCTCAAGCCTTCGCCACAAAATGGTGTCCAGAATATAGCTCTTTTGGAGCTCGAGAAAAAGTTACAGAAAGAAAAAACTGAACAGAAAGTAGAATTTGAAACTGAAAGGGAAGACCTATTATTTAGAATAACGGAGCTGGAAAGAAGGATACAAGTGCAAGGTGATGGTGGTGGAAGTCGAGATCTGGCGTCAACTGGAACCGGTATGCTGCCAGAACTTGGAGGCGAACATGGATTCCAGAATGAGGAAATTGACCGACGTTATTTTGAAGCAAGGCAAAATGCGGAGTCAAATACCAATGATCTGAAATCTTTGTCTGAACTAAAAACAGAAAATAGGAAGCTGCAAATGGAATTGAATGACAGCAGAGATCAAATATTGGAGTTGAAAAACCAGATAAAAGATTTCACCCAAAAAATTGAGGATATTGAAAAGCTTTTGGAAGATGGCGATTTTCCCTCAGATAAAAAAGACATCCTTTCTCATATATTGCAAGGAGCACCCAGAGATACCAGCTCACCTCGTGATGTGTTTGAATCTCGTAGCAACAGCCCAGAGTCTCACAAGAAATCTTTAGAGGACATAGACACGTCTTTCACTGCTACCAAACTGCATCGCACGAGCTCTGTAATGAGTTTCCAACTTGTGGAGTTAAATTTAGAAAATGAAGACCTTAAACGTAATGTGTACGCATTGGAACAAAAACTACGAAAAACCGTTGAGGAAAATGAGATTAGAGTTGGTGTTTTGAATGAAAAACTTCACGAACTTGCCGAGAAGATTATGTCGAGCGAAAACAGCGACGCACATCAAGAATCTGGCTTTAAACTCAATTTAGTAGAAGACCTAAATAACATTCGTTTAGACAGAACGTCCAATGAACTTTTGGAAGATTATGTAAGCGTAATTCTTAAGCAAAAATTGGCAGCTCCTTCCCCAGACATTCTTAATGTAAATTTCTGCCACGAGTTACAATCTTTGGAACAAATTTTGGACATTGAGATTTTTGACGGTCGTGTTTTTGATTTGGAGATGAAGGACGAGGTGAAGCAAGTACTGAGAGATAAAGAAAAAGAATTGTTGGTCGCTTATACGCTTGAGAAACTTCGTGACGAAATTCGCCATCGAGCTGCAACTGAAAGTACTTTGGAAGAGCTGCAGAAAGAACGAGAGAGAGACTTCGGTGTACATCAGGCAGTAAATGAGATCATAAAAGTACACTTGGGAGTATCAGATGATAACGTAGAACATGGAGAGGATAGAAATCAGGAGGAAAATGGTGCCTCACAGGTACACATAGGAACATCGAAGGATGATAAAAACGCGGTAAATAAGATTTTGAGAGAGCATTTAGGGATAGGCAATGACGGTGATAAAATACACAGTAATCCATTAAATGATAACGAGGTAGAGAGAATGGAAAGTCAGTCAAGTAGTGCTGATATAGAGTCCTTGAAAACTGAAAAAGAAAATCTGGAAAGAAATTTACAAGAACTGCAAGATTATTTCGAAAAAGAGCGTCAAGCATGGCTTGAAAAGTTGGAAAGCCGGTTACAAGGGGATTCCAATCATCCTAAAGATAAAGATAAAATGATTGAAAGTCTTCAAGCTCGGACAGTGTTGATGGAACAAATTCTGAACACAGAGAGGTTTCACCTCAGTCGTTTGTATTATATGGAGATGAAGGAAGAACTCAAGATGTCTTTGAAGCAACATCTATTTGATTGTACTACGAAACTTGAGAAAGACAGGCTCGTCGATGCCTGGAAACATCATGCTGAAGTTGGCGAACTTTATCAAGAAATTCTGAGCAAAGAAACTGAAAATCTTCAAAATATGCAAGCAAGCTCACAAGAGGAGAACATGCCACAGAATGATGGTGTTGAGACGAGTAATTCACTAGGCGATGAATTAAGTAGAGAGCGTTCTAGACTAGAACAACAACTTCCAGTGAAGCTTGAACTTTTGGAGTTACAAAGGAGAAGATGTCGTGACCACAAGGTTGCGAGTTTGATTTTGGAACAGGCTGTTGTTGCTTTGGAAACTGCCGCGCAAGAGCAGAATACGTTGTTGGTTAGTGGCGATTACTTCCGGCGTAAGTCCAGCTGGTCTAGCATTGAAAAGGTTGAAGAAGGTTCCGACGTCCCAAAACAAGTTTCATCATTGCCAGGTAAGGACGAAGCGAGCAACAAAGAGATCCCACCTGTCATCAGTAGCGCAGAAGTGGAAAACTCGAGTAGGAAAGATCTTCTAACAGATGCTTTGGTTAAAGCATTCGAGAGGTTGCTGAATGGTCAACTAGACGGCAATATTGCCCATGTTGATTCCTGCACAAGTGACAGCGAGCTGAGCGAATCATCTAGCCGTGATGTCCACAGTGATGATGAAGGTTCCACGAAAAATCAAAATTCTGAGAACTTCCAATATGCATCTTCGACTAATAACAGTCCACGTACAGAGCCCAAGACTTCGGACGATCCCGAAGGTCAGGCGCAAACCCACGACGATACGTCAGTTCCAGTAATTTTCAAGCTTCCCCCTCGTATTGAAAATATTCTTAATATTGAGAGGTTTAACATGAGCCGCTTACTTCGGGATGAATATGTTGATAAAATCCGACGTGGAAAGCAAAAACTGCGCCAGGCAAAAGCTAGGAATGAGAAGAAAACTGGCGAGTTGGTTTCCAAATTTCAGGACGAAGTCAAAGCTTTGTTAGATGGCGTCGAAGTTGGAGGGGAGATTAAACAAGCTATACCGCCGCACCGAAAAAAATTAACAGCAACTCCAAGTTATGATAGTGGTATTGCTGATCCCGTAGAGCAAGATAAAGATGACGTGGTTAAAAAGTACAAAGAGCTGTTGGAAAAAGCAAGGCAAGATTTGAGTCGTGCTCACAGAGCCCTGAGAGCAAGAAATATTGCTGAAGGGGCGGTGAAAGATGACATAGCTGTAATGAAGAGAAATATAAAGGAAGCGAAAAATGATTTGGAAGAATTTGAAGGGAAGCGAAATGATTTAGATGACGAACGTAGTGCTTTGCTAGGAAAGATTAAAGACGCACAAAATTCTGCAAATGAAGAAGAAATTTTGGGTCAGACTGAAATTTCCAATGATGACATTCTGTTACACAGTAAGTTAGGTCCTACGTGGCCTGACCAATCAAACGCAACCAGTGCAGATGGCGAAGAAAGCTACAATGCTTATGTCGATGGGAACTCAGTGATTAGTGGAACGGGTGGAAAGGAAATACTTGCTGAGTTGCGAGATAAACTTGAGATAACTAAAGGGGAAAATGCTGCTTTGAGTAGAGCGTGTTATGATCTTAAAGACAAAGAAAAGTCAAAGAATAATGGACTTATTAAAGAAATTGAAGTCAAAGACAGTGAGATTAATGATTTGCAGAGGAAATTGGTGAGCGGGACTGGAGGAGAAGAGATATTAACTCAGTTGCAAGATAAATTAAAGGAGGCTACCAAGAACAATGTTGCTTTACAAACAAGATGCGAAGAATTGGAAGACATGGTTAGGGAAAAAGATAACGAATTTAACGTTGAAATTAAGGAGAAAGAGAACGAGATAAGAGACTTGCAGACGAAGTTGGTGAGTGGAACGGGAGGAAAAGAAATACTTGCTGAGTTACAGGATAAGTTAAAGGGAACTAAAGAAGAGGACATGGCATTAAAAGCAACATGTTTAGAATTTGAAAAGAGTGCCAGAACAGAAGAAAATGACCTAAGAAATGAAATTGAAAAGAAAGAGCTTGAATTACAGAAACTCCAGAAACAGTTAGTAGCTGGCACAGGTTGCGAAGAAATGCTGACCGAATTGCAAGACAAACTTAAAATTACCAAGAAAAAAAATGGTGACTTAGCAGAGGAATGTTCCAAATTAGAGGAACGTTTGGTCGCGAAGGATAAACAATTAAATGGTAAAATCGAGCAAAAAGATGCGGTAATCTTTGAGCTACAACAAAAGTTGGTGAGTGGAAGTGGCGGTGAAGAAATACTCGTTAATTTACAGAATCAGTTGAAAGACTCGGAGAAGGAGAAGAGTAAGCTGGAAGAAACTTGTTCGGAACTAGCGAGGGAGGTAAAATTGAAAGATAAAGAATTGATGAAGGAAAAGAAAGAAAGTGCTGAAAAGGTAAATGATTTGCAAAAGAAGTTAGTTACTGGGACTGGAAGCGAAGAAGTATTGGAAGAACTGCAAAATAATTTAAAAGAAACCGAAATGGAGAAAGAAATGATGAAAGAAAAATGTTCTGAGCTTAAAGATGAAGTCAAAAAGAAAGATTTAGAAATAAGGAAAGAAAGGAATAAAAGAGATGAAGAAGCCAATAAACTACAAAAAAAATTGCTAAGTGGAACAGGCGGAGAAGAGATTTTAAAAGAATTGCAAGAAAAACTAAAGAAGGCTGAAGTGGAGAAGGGGATATTAAAAGACAATCATTCCAAACTTGAAGACGAGGTTAAAGAGAAAGATATTGAAGAAAAGATTGAAAAGGCCAAACGAGATGAGGAGATTATTAAATTACAAAAATGTTTGATCACTGGAACAGGAGGAGAAGAGGTTTTGGACGAATTACAGGAGAAGCTTAAACATTCTGCGAAAGAGAAACAAAGCCTGGAAAGAACTTGTTCTCAACTAGACAGAGACATAAAAAAGGAGAATGAGGTAAACAATTTGCAGAAAATGATTGTCGCTGGAACTGGCCCAGAAGATTTACTCCATGAGCTGCAGGCGAAATTAAGAGATGCTCAAGAGTCTGAGAAAGCCTGGGAGAAAAAGCATTCTGAGTTAGAAAATGATTTACAAACAAGGGACGAGAAATATGCCAAACAGTTGAACGATAAACAAGAAGAAATTAATAAACTGCAAAGAGATTTATTTGCAGGAACCGACGGTGAAGAAGTTCTTGTAGATTTGCAAGAAAAGCTTTCCAGAGCGGAAAATGAAACTAAACATTTAGAAGCAGAACTAGAAAAGTGCGGAAGACAGGGAAGTTCAGATGGTGATTACAGCAAGGAATTAAAGCGTCTTCGAACTGCCAATGAAATTTTGGAAAATGAAAATAAAGTTAAACAAGACAAAATTTATGAGCTGCAGATGAAGATAATTCAAGGAACTGGGGGAGAGGATGTTTTGAAAGACTTACAGAATGATTTGAGTAAGGCAAACGAAACAAATAAACAGTTAAAGAGAAGGAATGCTGAGCTCGAGCACGCTAGTAATGATTCAGGTGAATATGGACAGGAGAATATTGTTGCTACTTTAAAGGAGGATAACGAAAGGTTACAAGCTGTTAACGACAAAATCACTGAGCAATTACGAAATCTTCAAAGGAGTGTTGCTAATGGAACGGGAAGCGAAGAGTTACTGCAGCGACTTCAAAATGAAATTAAGGAACTTAGCTCTGAAAATAGAGAACTTCGAAAGAGAAAGATAGAGATAGAAGGCATTAGTGGTAAAGGGCACTCAGGGAACGATATAAAACGACTCGAAAATGATTTGAACAGAGTGAATCTCGAGAAGAAGCGTTTGATTGCAGAGAAGGAAATAAAAGATGAACAAATTGCCGATCTTCAGAACAAGTTAGTGGCTGGAAGCGGAGCGGAAGAATTGCTGGAAAATCTTCGACAGGAAATTAAAGGTTTAAAAGATGCGAACAAAGACTTGGTAATGCAATGTCATGATCTTAAGGAGTTAAATGAAGACATGATTGACGAAAGAGTGGCATGCAAGGAGCTGGAAAAGGGATTGTTTGTGTCGCAAAAAGAAAATGAAAAATTGGCGAAAGAGAATGAATCCAAAGATGGAGAAATTTGTGAACTTCAGAAAATGATTGCTGACGGAAGCGGTGCAGAAGAACTGCTTAAAACACTACAAGATAAGATCAAGGAGGGAAATGAGCAGAATAAAATATTGGAGAAAAACTGTTTGGAGTTAGAAAGTGAAACCGTTGCGCTGTCGGAAGATAGTGAACTTCTGGAGCGAAGATTGATAGATTTAGCTGAGGCAGAAAACGAAATTGAGAGACTAGCTCGGGGTTGCAAAGAAAAAGACAGGCTGATTGCTGAACTTCAGCGAAAGGTAGTAACGGGGACAGGAGGTGAGGAATTTTTGGAGCAGTTACAAAATCAAGTTAAACAGTTGCAGGAAAATAACGATGAGCTGGAAAGAACGTTAGCCAAGACTACCAACGATGCAATAGCTCTAGAAGGTTTAGAAAGAAAAAACAAGGGCAGAAAAAGTGTACGAGACGCCCCACATAAACGTCGGGGAACTGACAATTTACGTAAGGGCAGCAGTGCCAGTACAAGGTTGAAGGATAAAGACGTTTCGTCTGGAGATAACGCCAATAGCTATCAGGATAAGAATGAAGCCTTTGGTGGTATATTGTATGGTAATGAAATAGACATGGCAGATGAAGAGATTGACGAGCCAATCACGTACGAAGAATGCTTGCAAATGATTGCGGAAATGAAGGAAGAGAAAGATTATTGGCGAGAGAAATATGAAGCATTGCGACAAAAGGTTGGAGCACAGTTTGTGGATACAATCCCTGACGTTTGGAACGAGGAAACATCCTTAGGAAAGGAACGCGAAAAAATCGTAGCAGAGTTCTCAGAATTAAGGCAAAAAATTACTGAAAGAGAAACTCCTGTGGTCAAAGCTGTTTCCGAGAAAGAAAGAATCGAGACAGAGCTGGGTAAAGTTAAAGATAATCTCGAAATTTGCAATGGAAATTTGGCACAGCTGCGTGAAATACGAAATGAACATAAGTTGATTGGGGAAAATGAGGCAATGTTGATGGAGTGTTTGAATGAGCTACAGGTTATAGATGATTCTTTGGCAGACGAGTACAGCAAAGGAGAAAAAAGTAAAAAAGTTTCGACCGTTCGTGATGAAGGTGAGATCAAAGCGCTTGAACGAAAACTCGACGATCTATACAATGAAATGAAGGAAATTTTAACTGAAGAACAAAAATTAAAAGAAGAGAAAGAAAAAGATATCGATTGTTTTGCTGAGGAGAAAATGAATACTGAAAATGATGTCCAGGAAATTGAGGCGGCTATTCAAAATTTAGAAAAAGTTTTGTCCACACAAAATGACCTAAACCAGTCGAGTTCTTATTTCAACCGTAATCTAGAAGGTGCAATGAGTGATGAACTGGAAAAAATACAGCATGAAATTACGATACTTCAGTCCTCACTTGAAAATCCCAGCTTGTCCAGTGGTCAGGAAATAAACAATTTACTTGCTTTGATGAAAGAGAAGTCTAAGCTTGAAGATGAACTTACAGACACCGAGAAATCGTTGGGTCAACTTGGAAAACGAGAATACGAGGCTTTAGTTAAGGAAAGAGAGACGCATGAAAACGTTGCCAAGAAATTATTGGAACTTTCACGCGAAAAGGAGGCAGTTAAAGGAGAGCTACAGGAAGTGGAAGCACTAGCTCAGGAAAAAGAGAATGAACTGGTAAAAAGCTATAACACAGAGTTAAAAAGTAGGGAAGATTTAAATACGCCAGCTAAAAAGAGAAGGGGTTTTAAAAAGAAAAAGAGCAGCTTTGATATAAAGTCTGAAGATTCTGGAGCAGTTTCATCGGCCGAAGAAGGATTTTCAGACATTGACTTGAGAGAGCCACCGTTAACTTCCGACGCTGTATTAGCTTTGAATGAAGAGCTCGGTTCCTTGATTCAAAAGCAAAGCTCTCTTGCGGTTCGTTTGGAAGGATTGGGTAAAGAAATTACTGCACAGTCTTTAAAGGTTGAGAAATCACTTCTTGGAGTGAGTGATAATTCTAGTGGAGAACCTTCACTCGGTGCTCGGTATGTTTCAGTGGAGGACCTGTCTCAAAGTCAAATGTCTATTTTTGATGATTACAATATGGTTGATGAATTAAGCCTTGCTACAAATATTGTCAGAGACGAAAGAGTGAAACGAAAGTCGTCCCGAAAAGCACCGTTGTCTAAATTATTGAAAGAGAAGTCAACTTTGGAGAAGAAGCTGAAGGAATCTGTAGGCAAAGTGTTGGTTCAAAATACCAAAATTAAAAATGCTTTAAAGGAAGGACAAGATGCCGGAAAAGCAAAAGAAAAGTTTGTCAAAGCTGTTCAAGAAAGAAAATCGGCTGAGAGTGAACTTGCAAATATATCCGGGAAAATTGATGATGCTGCATCAGATGAAAGTTCTGCTGGAGATAAAAAGGCAAAAACACCAAAAAGCGGGAAATCTTTGTCGAAGAATGATAAAAGACGGTTGCTCTCACAGCGGGAAAGTTTGAGCAAGCAGATCAATGCCATTAAAAAGAAAATTGAAAATTTCAGCGTGGATGGAGGAGATTCGGGTTTGTCTGATTTTCCAGAAATGAGAGAGGCTGAGAATATTGGAAATACATTAGAGAGATTACGAGAACTGATAGCTCGTGAAGCTGTTCTAAAACAAGAGCTTGATAGACTGACTTCAAAGAAAGAACATGACTTGCTGAGCCAAGATGCAGATGTGAGTTCGAGTATGGTTACACGTGATGCCAGCGGGGAAATGTTGAACAAAAGTGGTAAAATAGGGAAAGATGGTGATAGAAATGTGTGCACAAAGGGGTCGGGTATGATTTCTGATTCTGGCGATTCTAGTTCACTTGACGAAGGAGCTGGAGCAATGTTGGATAGTGGGGATGAACTGGGGGAACGTGGTGATAAAGATGGACTAGTAGACGACGTGGATGCTTCTTCAACTTCAGGTCCACCAGGTGAAAGTTTTGATGACAAGGGAACGTTAAAAGAAAGGTCTAGGGATCTTGGAAATCAAATAAGGAGTGCAATTGAGGAGGATGAAACAGAGGCTAGATCTCTTACAGCTCAAACAGATGTCAATTTAAACACAAATGGTGATGATGGTAAAGCCAGTTTGCTAGAAAAAGATATTCAGAGTCGAAAACATACTCTTGTATTACCACAAACTCGTATCTCCAACGATACCATGCTCAGCCCTGAGCAAGACAGTAAGACAGTGGCTGACAATTCTGCTCCATTACCTGATGTGATGGACATACTTCTTAGAGAAAAAGTAAAGAAAGTGGCGAGACTTCATGATCTTGAAAAACGAATTGAGAACCTGAAAAGCGGTGGTGATAAAACGAAGGACAGCGATCTTGTTTTCCAGTGGAAGCGGGAGAATCTTGAAAATAAAATGAAGTTGGCTTTAAAAGAATTGCAACAGCGAAAAGAGGCGATAGATGAATCCGAAAAGTTATTCAGAACAGCGACAACAGAAAGTGAGGAAGACCCTGAGCAAGCTCTTGAAAATAATCTTACTGTACTCACACAACAAAAAGAAAAGTTAGAAACAGACTTGCTTGCTGTGAAAGGAGAACTGGACATTCAAACGCAAAGTGATGATATTTCAGCCGATTATCAGGGCTACAAAGATGTCAAAGACAAGGAAAAGGATCTAGCCAAAGCTCTGGACAAAGTAGACGAAAAACTATATCGACGAAAAGAATGGACGGCCGTTGCAAGCCCAGGAGAAGAAGAAAATAGTAACTTGGCAGAGGCATATGCTGACATTCTAAAGAGAATGTCAGATGAAAACCTTAACATGGCCGACCTTATTCATGAAATGGAGGAAACGAAAGATACTTTGTCAAAAGAACGAGAAATTACCAGAGAACTACTTGATCTTATCAAGTCTAGAGTCGGGAATGAATTACTTGAAGCCCTAATGGGTAAAGGACTTCAGAGCCCGTCAGTTGAAATCCGTGAGATGGGAATGTTTGGTGGAGAAGGATATCCGGAATTGCTTGACGAAGTAGAAAATGATACCGTCACGGTCGCCGAGGTTATTGACGATTATAAGAAAGTTAACCAGTTCTTATTTAAGGAAAACCAAAAGCTCAATGAAAAAGTCGAGTTGTTGAAAGGTAAGGTTGACCAGGATCTTTTGGCTTCAATTGTTAACCAAGAGCCTCTTGATATTGACGCATCAAAGAAACAAGAAATCTCTAAAATTTTGGAAAATAACAAAACACTCTTTGAGCAGATTGTAACATGTCAAAATGAGGAAGTTGTGCTGAATATGGAAGGCGAGGTGCAAAGTTTGAATATGGAAGTGGAAGGTGTTAGGAAGGAGAAAAGCGAGCTGATACAAAGTGATTTGAATAGAATGAAAGAGAAAGTGAAAGGTATTTCCACAGAGGTAGAAAAAGCAACGAACAAGAAAGAGGAACTTGTGCAAGAACTAAAAGAGTTGGAAAAAGGTGGCGAAACCTTCGTGTTAACTGAAGAAGAACTTATATATTCTACCGCTGAAGATGATGGTTCTTTCGACGAGTTTCACAAACAAAGTGAACAAGAATTAAAGAAAGTGGACGTTTCGGAGGAAACAGTTGGTAGTTCGTCCGACGGGATAAATGACTTCCAAAGTGTGGCACACTTGATACAAGAGGGAAACGAATCAAGGTTGAGAGATGGCAAAAAAATTCGTCAGGAAATAATTTCATGTCTTAAAGAGGCAGACGAATTAAAGAAGAGAATGGACTCAGAGTTAAGGAGATTGAACGAAGAGCTTCGTGAAACAGAAACCAAAACAACTGGGGATGATATTAAAAAAGATCGGGCAATAAAACAAAGTAATGGATTACGAAGTGAACCAAGCAAGCAGTATGGAAACCTAAATCTAGGGGTCAGTAAGCAATATAAAGAAGATAATTGGCAACTTGGTGAAGATAGAAAAACAAATGCTAAGGGTAATCTGGACAGTAATGAGGATCATAAACAGGACAGTCAGGGGTTAAGTGAAAAGATATCTAGTGTGGAAAATATTCAGAAAGAATTTCTCGCTAAGCTGGACGAAGTTCAGAAATTGCAAGAGAAGTTAAAACGAGAAAAAGAGCTGAAAGCGAAAACGCTAGAACTAGAGAAAAAAGTAGAAGAGACTTTTGCCAACTTGAACGAGGCCAAGAAAGAGCGGAACGAAATTCTGGAAGAGTTTGAAAACTTGCAAAAAGAGAAGCAAAACATTGAGGCGCGCTTGGGCTTGGTTGAAAATGAAAACATCGAATTAAAAGCAAGTATGGCTGATTTAGAAAAAGATAAAGAAGAAATGACTTCCAGTGTGAATGAGGGTGACATGGCCAAAGATGAATTTGCAGCTGAATTGAAAAATGTGCAGGAGGAGAAGGAAGCGTTGCAGGAGATGACGAGCTTATTAGAGAAGGAGAATAAGGAAATAAAAGAAAAGATCCGCGACCTTCAAAATGAAAATGAGGAAATTTCAGCCAGATTGAATAAAGAAAACGATAGTAGAAAGGACATTGATAAACATGTAGAAGAATTTAAAGAAGAAAATAAATATCTAGAAGAATTGCTAGACGCACAGAAAGAAGATAACGAGAAATTACTGGAGGAAATACGTGAATTGCAATGTGGAAAAGACGAACTTTGTGTAAAGTTAAATGATGCCGACAAGATTCGACAGGAGGTTGCGGAAAATTATGAAGAGAAAATGAGAATACTAGAAAACGAAAATAAGGAATTAAATGAAGTGATTCTCTCTTTAAAGAAAGAAAATGAATATGGTATTGAGAAGCTGAATAAAATTAACGAAACATTGAAAGAAAACGAGGAAAGGTTAAAGTCCTTAAAAGATTTGGAACAAGAAAATGAATCCTTTAAAGAAAGGGTAGGCTACTTTGAAAACGAAAACAAAGAATTAAAAAGCAAAGTGCGAGATGATGAAGCCATTAAAGAAATGTTAGTCTTGTTGGAAACTGAAAACAATGAAATAATTCCTGAGATGGAAAGACTTGAAAAACTTACCAAGGAACAAGAAGACGAAATTGAATATTTAAGAAAAGAGGAAAACGATTTTCAATTATTGAATGAAAAGTTAAAGGAAGCTGAAATTGATCGGGAGAATATTAAAGAAGATTTGAGGATTTTAAAAGACGATATGACGGAGATTGAAGATTTTGTTCGCCTTGATATGAACCAAGATGTAGAGGATGGAGTAATGTCGGCATTAGAAAGATACAGAGAAAAATACGAGGACACTCATAACCAAAACAACGTCCTGAAGGAAGGGCTTGAAAGGTTGAAACAAATTCAGACTGTAGTCGGCGAGACTCTCTCTGAGAGGCTTCGGGAATTACCTGAAGAAGAGCTGTTCTTGAATGATACCAGGGATATTCCAAAATGTGTTGAGGAACTTGTTAAAGATAAAAATACTTTGGCTACTGTCTTAAACGAATACGAGAGCGACCTGGATAAGGTTAAACAACATCTTGGTGAGGAGTTGTTTTCACTAGTTGTCGGTAAAGACGCATATTTACAAAGTGGAGAAAATGACCTACCAGTTAAAATGGCAGATGATTTCGGAAACGGCAGACAAATCAAAGAAATTGTGAAAGAATATGAAGATGTTATAAATTCTCAAGCTAATGATCTAGAAACTGCCAAACATCTTCAGGACCGAGTGAATATGTTAGAACAAGAATTGGAAGCTGTTAGACAGCAGAAAGATGATTTGAGAAATCAGAATAAGCCAAATAGCGAAAATGTAGAAAATTCTGAAATGGAGGATCAAGTAAAGCCGCTTAAAGCGCCACTCTTGAAAGCTGTTGAGAGTGGAGATAAAATTCCGAAAGCTAGCCAAGGTTATCAGAATGACAGCCTGATGGATATTGAATACGAAGATCTTTTGAAGAAAGTTATGGAACATCAGGCGGAGATTGAAGAAGCTGAAAAACTGCTTCATGTACAAAAAGCAAAGCACGAGGCGGACAAACAAAACATGATGGAACAATTTAACGCAGAGAAAGCGAACATGGAGCAATTGATAAACAACGAAAGGGGTTCCATGGAGAAAGCGATGCAAAATCTTATCAACGAAGTCGTTCGGTTGAAGGAGGAACGAAATGAGATACGAAAGAATAATCGGGTTGAGAAAGAAAAACTTGTGTTGGCTTTTGAAAATGAGCGAACCGAGTGGTTGTCCAGTAGTGAAGAAATGAAAAAGGAAATTGAAGAAAATCTGGAAAAGAAGTTCCAGGATGATTTCGAAAAAGTCAAGAAAGAAATGGCGACACGGGAAACGGAATTGAAAGAGGAAATAGTGAAATTAAAAGAAGAAAGAAATGATTTGGTATCAAAAGTTTCAGAAATGGAAGATAAAGTCAGGGATGAAATGACAGAAGGTGAAGAGAATGAAAAATTATCTTTTCCGAAAGAAAAAGAATCGAACGAGCAGTTTAAAAATGAGTTCGAAGAAAAAATGAAAATCGAGAAAGAGCGATTTCAAGAAACATTGAGCTCCTTGAAACAAGAGATTGAAAGATTACAGAAAGAAAGAAGTAAAGCAATGAATGACATTTCAACGAAGCAAGAAGATCTTACACAACAGACGTCAAATGTTTCAGCCAGCGAGGCAGTTATCTACGAGCGCCTGGAGTCAGAGTTCAGAACAAAAATGAACTCTGAAAAAATGTCAATGGAAAGTCGTATTAAAGAATTGAGGAAGGAGAATGAGGTGTTGAACAAACAGAAACAAGAGTTGAAAAGCAACATGAGAATGGAGCGGCTAGAACTGAGCAAGAAATACGAGAACGAAAAAGAAGAATTGGCTGAAAAATATCGAAATGAATTGCAGACGCTGCGAAAAAATCTTGAGAAGACGCAAGCCAGTCATGAACCTAGCACTCCATCTACGCAGAATTTTTACGAGCTACGAAGAAAGATTCGCGATAGAGACACAAAAATCCAACGATACGAACGATTCTTCAAAGAGCTCAATGAAGAAGCTTCAATACTGCAACGAGATTCTGACATGGCTGTGTGATGAAGGAA
>ERZ1738540.40-NODE-92-length-14141-cov-37.606773_pt1 | contig 14141 bp, 1 predicted proteins | sample MGYA00581725_ERZ1738540 | MGnify/ENA primary metagenome ERZ1738540 (study PRJEB40740, sample SAMEA7388098) | Antillogorgia elisabethae | biome: Marine coral reef biome; feature: Environment associated with an aquatic invertebrate; material: Seawater | host...
CGCATCCAAACTTAGTTCGTCAGCATGAATCTTATTTGACAGCGAATGAAAACAAAACGTCTTTTCTTCGCTCCGAAAACCAGAGACGCCTTCGGTTAGCAAACACACAAAACATTGCGATGTTTCTACCAAGCATTTTGGGCGGCGAATGCATCCCTGTAGACTTCCTTGCTGGCTTGGGAAGATTTGAAAGCTGTTATACTGTACAAGAATTGAGTTACTTTGTTGTTTGGGAAAATTAACTGCGAGACAACAAAAGTTTGAGCTTGTTTTTCTCTTTCTGCAAGAAGAAATAACAAAACATTTATTGGGTAAAGACATCGTGTCGTGGTATGATGGAGAACGAGTTCGCCGGAGCGACTACCTCAAACTCTGGCGCCCGTTCTGAGTTGGAAGTTCTGGAGATGCAAGCGACACTGGAAGGAAAGGATACCTTCATCCGTCAACTGCGAGAAGAACTAAGAGTAAACGGAGATGTTCGCGAGAGCAAATCAAGCTTTGAAAGATTTGAAAATGGTAAAATGCTTACCGATTTTGAAAGCAAACTCCACGACAAGGACATTGAAATGAGTCGTTTCCAGGAAGAGTTGGATGCGTCACGACGATCAATGGATTTAATGCAACGCCAGTACTCTGAGATGAAAGAGACGGCGGAAAACAAGGATACTTTAGTGAGGCATCTGCGACGAGAGAATGACAACATGGCAGAGAAACTAGATCAGGCGTATCGTGAAAAGACGTCAGCAGTTCAGAAATTGAATTTGGTTCAAAGTGATATGTCCAGCTTATCTGTTGAGAAGGACTGGTTAAAATCCCAGTTAAGTCTTGCTGAAAGATCTTTGAAAGAAGTGGGAAAGGACACTAGTGGTACTCGTAAAAGTGCTCTGAATAAAACGTCTACTAGTCGAAATGAAAGCCTTCAGGAATTAGTACAGCTCACGTCTGAGTATGAATCTTTGTTGAAGTCCACAGAGATGGAACACCAAGCAATGTCTGGCGGTTATTCTGGGCCAATTGATAATGGTGATTTGAGAAACGTCAATCCGAAGGATGATAAGTTTATCAGAGATATGCACAAACGTATGGATAACATCGAAAAACGAGTCAAGGAAGCTGTTATCACAGAAAGATATGAGATCATTTCTGAAAAGGAAAATCTGATACAAGAGTTCAAGAATTTACACAAGACGTTGGCTCAGCATCAACGCATGCACGACTCGTATGCCAAAGATGTAGAAGCAAAAGATAATTTGATCAAGAGATTAAAATCCATCAAAGAATCATTAGAAATCGAAGTTGATGGTCTAAGACAAGAACTGTTAAAAGTCAAAGAACTTGGTGATCATCACGTCAAGGAAAAACATGTTGATAATATGAAGATGATTGCTGCTAAGAGTAAAATCTCTAAGTTGGAAGCTGAACTTGCAAATGAGCGAAGACAAAAAGATTTCCTTTCAGTTCAGCTTAGTCAAGTAGAGTCCCAAAGCACTCATGATAAAGACCAAATTATCTCTCGTTTGGAAACACAACTTCAGGAACATCGTACGCTGTGTGAAAAATACGAACATGAAAGTACATCAAAGGAAACCATCATCACACAGATGCGCACGAAACTAACAACCGTTGAAACGGAATTGCAAAAGGTCCGTGAAGACTCCAAGGTGGTTACAGTGTCAGATGTGGATACGAAGGAACATTTGGCGTTGAAGAGGGAGCTCAGTTCTGCCAATAGTAGGATCAAAGAATTGGAAAACTTTCAGGAAGTTCTGAGAGAGAAGAAAGCTCACTTAGAACAAGATTTTGGAATCATGCAAGAAAAGTTGCGCCATCTTGAAGCTTCTGAACGAAGTCAAGCTTTGAAGCTGTCAGAGTTGGAAGAAACATCAAAAGTTGCAAATGTTGAAGTCACAAAGGTCAATGCCACGTATCAAAGTCTGAAGGAACAAAAATCAAAAGCTGATCAAGATTTGGTCGCAGCGAATGTAAAACTGGCTCAACTTAAGACGTCGTATGATGCGCTTAGAAAAGAGAAGAAAGAGTCTAAACATGAAGTCATTCAACTGCACAAGAAACTTACTTCCATTGAACTGACAAACGAACGACTGGATAGCGAACGCGCTGATACACAACAACACGTTCATGAAACACATAACAAACTATTAAAAGTTGAAACGCAGCTCAAGAGAACCTCTAGAGAAAACATGGAACTTAAAAGACAATTAGAAGAATTTGGAACACAATTAAGAGACTCTAAAGGCGGTATTGACCGGCTGAACAGTCAACTCGCTGATTCACAAAGAGAAGTGCAGTTCGTAAGATCAGAGCTAACAAGAAAAGATAAAGTCCTGGAGGAATCAAAGACGTCACTTTTGTCGCAGAAAGAGGAATATGAGAAGCTCTTAAGAGAATATAATTCACTGATGATCGAACTTCATACCAATGATCGAGAAAAAGTTAAGGTTGAAAGTGGTCTTATCTCGTTGGAGAAGAAGCTTTCAGAGTCAGAGACTTTGCACGTCAAAGCGCGAAATATTCAAGCGCGCTACGAAGAAGATAATGATCGTTTAAAAGAACAGATAGTAGAGCAGAAAGCTTTGATTGCCTCCCTACAACAGGAGAATAAACGCCTGGATGGTGAGACTACCGAGCAAAAAAGATTGGCCAACAAGATTGAGGTTGATCTGGAAAAATTAACCCAGGACATGAAATTGAAAGTAAATGAAGTAGAAACATTGAAAAGGTCTGTGGAACAGCTTGAAGGTGAGAAACGCGATGATTCGAAGAAGGAAATTTCATTGAGAGAAGAACTAAGGAATGCCTGGAAATATAAAGAGGAAGCGCAGAATGCTACCAGAACACTGGAAGAACTGAAAAGAAAAATTGAACAGTTGACCCGTGATTTAAAAAAGAAGACAAATCAAGTGGAAGCTCTACAAGAAGAAAAGACAATCCTGCAGTTTGACCTGGACACAAAAATTCGCGAATTAACTTCAAGCTCGCATGAAGGAGACAAAAACATTGAACTTCAGAAACGAGACTTTGAGCTCAACGAGACCAAAAAACAACTCGTTAAAGTTGAACTACAAGCACAGAAACGATCCCAGCAAATTATCGACTGCAAGAAGGAGCTCGCCACACTCCAACTGAAAATTGAAGAGTTAGAAAATGCAAAGACTGGATTTCGAGAAAAGGAAAAGAGAATGGGAAGAGATTTGGCTGTTTTGAAAGAGGAACTTAACAGACGTGATGCTAAGATAGCTAAACTTGATGGTGAAAGAGTACGAGGTGAACAACAAGTAGCAACAGCCGATGCAAGGTTGTTGGAGTTACAGCAGCAGTTATCCGAAGCGAGAAAGAGGGTCACAGAAATCGAGGCTTTCTCGGAAAAAATGAAAGGAGACCTCGCGGATTCTGAAGCAAAATTCTCCGGCGAAAGGCAGAAATTGGAAAACGGCATCTCAAACTTAATTGTTCAACGAGACATGCTACAGCAACAGCTGAAGGAGACAAGAATTGATTTAAAGAAAAGATTAGATGACGTTCAAGGCTTGCAAAAGATTCTCAGCGATGGCGAGGTCGAGAAAGAAAATCTTGGAAATAATCTAAAGAAATTACAAAATACCCTCGCAAGACTGAATGAGACACGGCAAGAAAGTGACAAAGAGTTGAATGAGTTGAGAAAAGAGATCGCTGATTACCAAATAAAACTTGACGCCAAAGACTGGAGAATCTCCGACTTGGAGGATGAACTTCACTTGCACTCCACAAAAAAATCTGAATGGGAAGCTTCGTATCAACAACTCGAAGCAGAAAAATCCACAATTTTAGAATCTCAAATTGAAGCTGAAAGTAAAAGCTCTGAGTTACAAGCTAATTATGATGAATTGGAAAAATCTCTTAAGAAAGAGAACCAGGAAAAGTGTCTTAAGCTTACCACACTGGAAGCACAGCTTGAGAACGTTGAAAAACAGAAAGAAGGAGTCAGAAAGGAATTGCATGATACCAAAGAAGCTCTACGACAAAGTAAACACGAGTTCTCTGAACTACAGAAAGATTATATTGATCATCAGAAAAATTGTGAAGGATTTCGGCAAGAGGTGATTGTCAAACGGGAAACCATCGAACGACTGGAATCATCAGCACAAGTCCTTGAAGTTAAAATCGAAACTCTTGTAGATGAACTCTCCCGCAACGAGACTGCCGGTGAATTGTTGAAAAAACAAAAAGACACGGTTGATAAAGAACTACGTGGCGCTGAAACCAGAATCAGTGAACTGGAAGCGTTGATCTCTAATATCCAAAATGATAAAGAAAAAATCCTGAAAGAACACGAAGCATGTTTGAGTCAACTTAATGAGGCTGGCAGAGGTAATCATTCGGCGAAAGAAAAAATTGTGGACTTGGAATCAAAATGCCAGCAAGCTCATGATAAGATAGTTGATCTTGAAAAACAACTCGAGATTGCCCGAGGAAAGCTAGCACGATTTGAGGAGCTCTTTGGCGAGAATGCAGAGGAGATTTCGAAGCTGGAGAAAGAGTTGGCAACTGCGAAAGGAAACGTCGTTGAACTGGAATCATTTTGTGAGCTGCTAGAACGCGAGAAAGACGATCTAAAAAGACAACTTGAACATGCTGAGAAACAGGTTTCAGAGATGAAGAATTCTCGAAAGAGTTACGAGGATGAAAACGATCAGTTGCTACAAGAGGTTAAAGACACGCGAAGCAAAGTCACAAAGCTCGAAGGAATGCTCTTGAATGTGACGAAAGAACGAAGTGGACTCAAACAACAGTTGGAGGAATTTAAGGAAAAACTACTTCAAACAAAAGAAGAAAATGCAGTGCTTGAACGAAAATATTCTGAAAATGTAAGAGTGTTGGAAAGGCTGAAAACCAACGAGCGCTCGGCTGAGAAGACAAGAGAGGAATTACGCGGTAAGGTCGCGCAGCTTCAAGATGAACTGGAAACCAGATCACAAGAAACAACGAAATATCAAAATGAATTTGCTCGAGCACAAGAGGAGAAGAAATTCCTTCACGACGAACTGTTGCTGTTCCAACAAAAATTACGAGAATTTGAAGTGGACGGAACATCGTTGGTTAAAGACAATGAAAATCTTAAAGATGAAGTGAATTCATTTTATCAAAGAGTTTCTGAACTGCAAGGCAACTGTCGAAATATGGAGGAAGAGAATATACTACTTCAAAGAGATCTTAGTTTGTCAAAACAACGGAACGAGAAGCTGGAAGGAGAGCTGCAAGAATTGAAAACGAAATCTTCGTTGCTTAGTTACGAACTTGATGAGAAGAATGCGAACTATAGTCGAGTTTCTAATGAGTTTGTTATAGTTAAATCTACCGTGGAGGAACAGTTCAGTGCCTTACAGGATTATGAACGAGAGGCTACGGAGAAAGGAGGACTTTTGGAAAGTCTTCAAGGAGAAAAATATGAAATGGAAACGCTTCTTAATGCCACACGAGATGAACTCGCTGCCAAGAAAACTGAACTGGAGAAATCTTATGATGGAAATAAACATCTCCAGATGAATATGTCTTCATTGACGGGTGAAGTGAATCATTTGAAGTCGACTCTTCTAGCAACAGAAAAGAAAACAGAACAACTAGATACATCTCTGAGAGCAAAAGAAAAAGAATACGCCAAGTTGGACCGCAGCTATAAACAAAATGTTTACAAGCAAAAAGAATTGGAACAAAATCTTTCCGAGACTTCGACCAAGAAAGATGAGCTTGATTCTGAGGTGAAAAACAACCGCAAAAGAATTATAGAATTGGAAAGAATTACAGCGACGAAAGAAAACGAATTGGAGTTATTGATGCAAGACTTGAGTTTTAAAGATGAGAGCGTAACGATGCATCGAAGCAAACTTGAGCAAGCTACTCAGTCTGAAACGCATGCAAAGGAAGAACTGATCTCTGCTAAGAACCGAATCACTGAATTGGAGAACGATGTCGAAGCAATTTCTGAGGAAAAGCGCATTTTGCAAGAAGAGCTTGATCGATGTACTTCGAGAATTCGCAAACTTGAAGGACAGCTTGAGACAAGCCGAGAAGAACGAAAAAGATTGCAAGCATTAGTAGAAGATGGACGGTTGAAGCTCACCACTCTTCGTGAAGAGCTCGTTGAAATTTCTGGGAAACGAAAAGAAGCTGAATCACAAAGTGAGAGATTAAAAAGCAATTTAGCCAAGAAAGAAGCAAATACTGAAGAACTCAAATCAAGAGTGGCTGAACTTAAGGAGTTTGTTGGGACTTTAACGTCGTCTGAAGCTAGTCTGAAGCTCTCCTGCGACAAACTGGAAGATGAGAATAAGGACTTGAGTTCGGATATGGACACTATGGAACGAAAGGTGGCGGATCTTGAGGGAACAGTGAGGTCATTAAGACATAACAATGTACAACTCGAGATTGAAGTGAACACTACACGGGATAAAATTACAAGCTTTGAATCGAACATCGAAAAACTGAAGAAAGAAAAAGAGACAGTTAAACGAAATCTTGACACAACAACACGAGAACTCCAAGATAGTCGTAGCGCTGTAGCGAGGCTGGACGAGATACTCAAGGACCATGAATGTAAGCTCTCTGAGAAGGAAGAGGGAAACAAGCAAGTGGAAGCACGCTTGCTAAAGTTACAGTTGGAAAATGAAGAATTGCAGCGAAGATTGGCCGAGCTGAATACGGAGCTTTCTGAAAAGGCGAAACTTTACGAAGATAGCTCAAGCCAGATTGAACAACTGAGTGAACAGATTTCTGAACGGGACAACACAAATAATGAGACGAAACTAGAAAATCAACGTTTGGAAAGAGAGAAAGAACGATTATTGTCTGAGCTTGATGAAGCTTCGTTCAAGTTGGAAGAATTAGACAGAGCCTATCAAACAAGCATTACCAAAATCAAAGACTTGGAATCAAAGCTGAAAACAATCTCCAGTGAAAATGAGAAGCTTGAAACGGAACGTCGCACGTGGAAAGAGAAAAATCGCGAGGGAGAAACGTTCAAAGTTTTGCTCGAGCAAAAAGTACTACAACTTGAGGCCAAATTTAAAACGGCTGACTCTGAAAGGAAGGATCTAAAAGGAAAAGTGTTTGCCTTGCAGGATGAATTCTCTGACCTTGAATTTCAATTGGAGGGCAAAGCGAGCGAAGTGAGTTCCTTAGAAGCCCAGGTTAAGATCCTGAGTGAAAAATATGAGAAGAGTTTGAATGAAAACTCTCGAGTTAGTGGCGAACTTGGTGACTTAAAGCTGAACTTTGAATCAACCCGACGAGACATTGCAGATCGGGATGAAGAAATAAAGCATTTAACAAACACGAAAACAAGGATTGAAAGTGAAGTCGTTTTCCTTAAGGAAACTATGTTTTCTGACAAAGATTCTGAACAAAAACAACCACAACTTCAAGAGAGGCTTCAAAAAGAGCTCTTGGATGCACACAAGGCCGTGTCAGAGCTGGAGGTACGCGCTAAGAAGGCGGAGACTGGGGAGAATAGAGTCCGAGAGGAGCTGAGACGGAAGATTGATAAAGTCACAAGTCTTGAACTCGAGCTTGATGAGGTGTCGCAAGAGAATGAGAGACTGGGGATAGTCATTGATGACGTCAAACGTTCAGCGGTTGACTACAAGAATCAATTGTCGAATGCCCGACGAGAGGTTACGGAGGTTACCGGAAAGTTTGAGCAATGTTTGGCAAAGTTGGAAGATTCTGAAATTGAAGTGCGCAAACTTACCAGCGAGCTGGACAAACTCGAGTCAGAAGTCACCGTCTTGCGCGAAGATAAATCGAGTAAAGAGCGAGAAGTTACGAAGATGACGCAAAAGGTTCAACGCATTGAAGAAGACCTAACTTCAGCTATAGCGAAGAAGAAGCAGGCGGAGAAATCAGCTGTAGACCTGGAGGACACAATCAGATCCCGAGACACTGAAATCTCCTTCCTCAAAAACAAACTTCACGACATCGAGCAATCGTTTGCCAGTTTGAAAGAGAAAGAAAAAGATCTTGCACAAGAATGCATTGTTGTCAAGAGCAAATACTCGAAGCTGGAAGCTTATTATGAAAATGTTCACGAACAGAAGGTTGTGGCCGAACGAGGTAGCGAAATGGTTAAGCACGAATGTGAGGAGTTACGCACTAGCTTGCAAAATACCGAGAAAGAATTAGACGATGCCAGAGTTGAGCTAACTTCGACCAAGAAGAAACTTATAACGGTAGAAAGAGATAGCGAGAATAAGGAAAACACCGCTGACCAGGCGGATGACGTAAAGAGCCTGCAAACGCAAGTGACGGAACTTCAAGCTGAAGTTGAACAAGCCAATAAAAAAGCAGAATTGCAAGAAGGGACGTCGGTGAAATATGTTAAAGATATTGAACAAAAAGATAAGCAGCTTGAAAAAATCCATGGAGAGAAAGATGATTTGGTTGAGGAAAGTAACAAATTACGCCAAGAGATTAACAATGTCCAATTGTCATTAAAATCCATTCAAACTCGGTACGAAGAACGCGATCAGGAGCTTTTCAACGCCATGAAACGTTTGTCAGAATACGAACTTGAAATCGGAGCTTTAAAGGATGAAAATATGGACCTGTCGGACGAAATAGCCAAGTATCAAAAAGATTTGACCGATAATGAAACCGAACTTCAAAAAATCAAGAAACAAAACGCCTCCACGAAAGGTGAACTGGAGGAATTGACGGATAGAATGAACAACACGAAAGATGAGATGTCGAATTTGCAGAGGATCTTAGCCGAAAAAGACTCCCTGATTGAAATGCAGCGAAAAGAGTTGTTTGAAAAAGACGCTGATGTAGAGTCGTTGAAAACTGCTAAGAAGATTCTTGGAAAAGATGTGAATTCTACGAAAGAACAGTTGATTGTCCAAAAAGAGAAGGTCGAGTTCCTTGAGCGACAACAATATTCCAACAGTATGCTGGTGCAAGATAAGGACGCGAAGATCTCCGAGTTAGAATATTCACTGCAAATGATCAAACAAGATGACGACCGTCTTCAGCATGAGATTTTGAATCTGAAGGCTTTGATAAACGAACTGCGAGGCAAAAATCAAAAAGTACTACAAGATTTTGAAACCTCGCAACGAGAGCTTGTTCAAGTCCAACAGAAATTGGTGAAAATTGAAACAAAGTATGAAAATATCGAGGAAACAAAAGACAAACAGGTTATCGAGCTGAACAAAATGAAACAGCGAAATTCCGAAATCAAAATCCTTGTCGATTCCTTGCAAAGAGAAAAATCAACATTGACCCAAGAAATCACGAATGTTCGTGCTCAAAACGAACAAATAAAAGCGAGTTTAGATTCTACTGTCAAAGAAAAAACCAAAACCAGCGAAGACCACGATATTTTCGGGAAAAAATTCGTCGAACTTAAAAGCACTTTAGAAACAACAAAGAATGAAAGAAAAGAGTTTGAATCAAAATTTTTGGAAATCCAGGAAAAGTATTCACTTCTTCAAAATGATCTGACGAATTCTCGTAAAGATAAGGAGGCAGTTGAAAAAGAAGAGTTCGTTCTCAGAAACAAAGTCACAGAGTTGCAAATGTATCTGAAAGACAGCGAGAATAGAGAGCAAACTACAGCAGAAGAACTGTCAAGTGTTCGACAAAATATTTCTCGTGTTGAAAGAGAGTTGGCACAGTTTCGTAACAGAGCCACGCGCCTAGAATCCACGTTGAAATCAAGTAACGATCGATCACAGCAGCTTTCTGATGAGATGGTTCACACTGAGAAAGAATGCGCCAAACTCTATCAGGTCATTGATGGAAATCGTGAAGAGATGGAGAAACAGAGGGAAGAGTTGACAGAATGTTATAAGAAAATCTCAGAGCTTGAAGCAGTATACGAAGGCTACATCAACACAAGAAACGAACTACAAAAAGAACTAATGATCGCAAATGAGAAATGTAATCGCATGGAGGATGATATGCAGGAGGCTCTAAAAACGTTAGCCCACGTGAATGGACTACTGGATGAATCTCAGACCAGAAATGAGCAATACAAAACACAGGTGCAACAACTGCAAGAGCGACTTTTGGAGAAGCAACGTTCCTATGATGGTTTGTTTGGAGAGAAGACGGAACTGATGAGTAAGGTCGATGCTTTGGAAGAAGAAAGTGTTAGATTGGAAAGAGAAATTAATATCCTTAAACATGAGGTTTCCACAACGAAAGTAGACTACGAATCCTTGCTGTCAGAGAAAACTACTTTGGAAGAGAAAGTCATCCAACTGAATTTAGTCATTAAAGAACACGAGAGCGAGAAAGAAACTGTCATAAGAGAAAATAAACAGCTAAGCGATGATATAAGAGCAGTTAAGAATGATTTATCCTCCCTGCAAACCTCTCTTGAGTCCACTGCCATTACGAAAAGCACAGTCGAGGAAGTTTCTAGTTCAGCCAATGAGATCGACTTAATCACTCAAATGGAATTGGAGGAATTACGGTTAGAACGCACAAAATTGCAACAAGAGTTGACAACATTGAAACAGCAACTGCGAGAACTGGAACAAGCGAGACAGCAGCGTGACCAATACGAAGCGGCACTTTCGGAAAGTAAGACGAAGATCACCGATTTGGAAACGACGCTATCCGAAGTGGAACGAGAGAAGAATATCGCATCAAAAAATTTGGAACAAAGTTGTTCAAAAGTCAAGGATTGTGAAAACGCTAAGGTGTTGCTACAAGAAGATTGCGCTATTGTGAAAAATGATTTGATTACAGCCGAGAAAAGGATTTCAGAATTAGAAGCGTTGTTGGAGGTTTCCGAGAATCGGGTGAAAGAAATTGAACATGATTTTATTTCCACGAAAGAAAGGAATGTTGCCCTGGAAACAGGATACAAGAGAATCCAGGAAATCGAGTCTGGGCTACGCGACGAGATCGTCAGCTTGCACAAGAGAGCGACAATTTCTGAGAATGATTTGGCTGAGAAAAGAAACCAGATGGAAATCATGGAACGCAGTCGCAATGAGGATGATGTGAGATTTGAGAAATTGAGAAAAGGTTATGAAGACATCTCCAAAGAGTTACAGGAAATAAAATCCGTGAAAAATCTCGACTCGAACCAGGTTGATCAATTACAGCAACGTTTGGTGTCCATGGAAAGGAAGATTTTGGCAAAGGATCAGGAAGTGAAAGAACTTAACGTGGACAATTCACAAAAACAATTCGAGATTGACAGAACGAAGGCAAAGATATTGCAACTGCAGCTGGAGATTACAAATATCTCTCAGGAAAGAACAACCTTGACTGCACAACTTGAGGAAAGCAAGAGAAAATACAAACAAGATATAACTTTGTATTCCAGCACTGAAGTGCAGTTGAAGGAAGTTACCACAAAGATAGAAACGTGCAGGCTTGAAATCATCGAAAAAACCAAAATTATCGAGAAGATACGAAGCGAAAAAGATTCCCTTGTAACAAAACTCAAAACGACATCCCAGGAGTTGGAGAAATTACAAAACGAAGTGATATTGCTTCGCAAGACAAAAGAAGACTCAGAAAGGCTTGTGGTCACCAACGAAACCAAGATTAAAAACCTTGAAAAAGAATTGCAAGTGGTTCGTCAACAGAACGATGAAATGAGACAGAAAATGATAGAAGCACACAAGAATGTCTGCAGTCTTACAGAATCTTCCACAGGTGCCGAGAAAGAGAATTCACGCATGAAACAAGAACTCACACAACTCCAGAAGAAAGTGTTTGAACTAGAGAAAGACTGCAGAGAGTATTCGTCCAAGTGTGAGAAACTGACTGAAGACAACAAAAGCATGAATGATGAGATTTTAAATTCACGCAAAAAGAGAGAAGAAACTGAGAATGATTTGAAGTCTTCTAGACAAGAAGTTGAAGAGCTTCAGGCAAAAGTGAAAGAACTACAAGGGCTCAGGAAAAGCGAGGAAAGTCGAGGAAATACGATGAAAAATGATCTCGAAGACTTGCAAAGGAAAGCAAATGAAGCCCAGAAAAACTTTGAAAATTCATCGAAACAAAATCAAACCCTTGAGCTTGAAAACAGCGAACTGAAACAACAACTAACGCAGATGAAATACCAGATCGAAAATTTGGAGATTGAGAAGAAAGACAAATATGAACTACAAGAGAAATTGACGTTAGCCGAACATAAATACAAGGAATTATTGAAACGAAATGAAAAAGACCAAGGAGAATTTTCCAGCGTGGAGAATTTAAATGAGACCTTGAAAGAAGAAAATCTTCAATTGCACGTCGACCTCGGCCGAGAGAAAGACGAGAAATCCAACTTGGAGATAAAGTTAACAAGTAAAGAAGCCGAACTGAAGGAAATTACGCTCAAACTGAATATTCTGATTGATACGGTCGAAAAGATGAAAGTGGACGCTGAGAGCGAGAAAGGAGCGCGCGATTCGCTTGAAAAAGAAAATGGCGACCTGAAAACGGAGAATACAAACTTGACGAAGGAGTTCAATGCTTTGCGAAAGGAATTTGAGTCTATTAAAGAACAATATGAAAACGAAAGACGAAAACTGGAAAAGTTACGACAACAAGAAAATGAAGACAAAGAGAAAATCAGCAGTTTAGAAAAAGCCAACAGCAAAGAAGCAAGACAACGTAAATCAGTTGAATACGAACTCAAACTTGTCCTGGAAAAGCTCGAGGCTTTGGAAGAACTTCACAAGAAATGTGAGCTTGAAAAGACATCTTTACGAAGTGAGATTATGGAAAGAAGTGGTGGTGATGAAGGTTACAAAACGATGGAGTTCGTTGTTGGCAAAGAGAAACAAGAGCTTGAATATCAACTGCAACAGGTTCAAGAAAAGTTAGCAAAAGCTCAGTCCAACCAGACCAATGCTGAATCTGTGAAAGACAGATTAACATCGGAAATCCTTGAAGCAAAAGCTGAGATCGTCACCCTAACCACAAACCTGGAGAAACTGGAGAATGAGAACACAACTTTGGTCATTGAAATCAACAAGTACAAAGAAAATGAAGCATCAAAAGACGAAGAAATTAAAACGCTACAAAATCATGTATCAACCTTGGAAATTCAAGTGACTGGATTGAAGAAAGATCTATCGGATAGTCAACAATCATATCGCGAACTTTTGTTAAAGTTTAGTCCTGATTCAAATGGCGAAACAACCACCAGTAAACTAGAGCTCACGCTCAACGCAAAACCGCCTCAAACTACAAGCACGCAAGTTGCCATTACCAAGACAACCGCACAAACTACGTCATCAAGTTCATATGACGTCACCAGTCCCAAATCTCCACGGATAAGTTCGCAGTTGATGATCGACCGCAAGATTGGGTCAAAGTCAACAAGCACCTCGCCCTCAAGTCCGAGGATGTTATCCCCCCGTTCCCCTCGCTCACCAATGGCTGGGCAAAGCTCTCCAACATATGGCGTCCAGTCAAAATTTGGGTACAACTCTACGACGAAACGGGAACGAAAGCGCACGACGAGTAGCGAAACCACGACGTTAGAGTTCGAACACAGATCGAAAACGCCCGAGTCTCAAACAATGATTATTCCTCCAAAAAGTCCAGTAAAAAGTCCTAGCAAACAAATTTCAATGATGAGCCTAAACGTGGGTGCCTCACGCGAAGCAACCCCACTCGAGATGACAGTTGCGCGGGACGAGGTGCAAGGAGAATACGAGATTGCAAATCTGGAAGCTCAACGCAAACGCAGGCAAGAACGGAAAGAACGCTTGAACCAAATCAGTAAACGACCACCAGTAGAGTAATTGTAATATTTTAACTTTTTAGACGATAGTTTTACATATACACGCTTCACAGGTACGAAGACGACATTTCACTTTATGCAACTTATTCTACTTTTCAAATCAATTTAACGCATCCAAAACATAATTATAGAAGCAAAAAAGTAATCGCATGTGCCCGCCAGTTATAGGTACCCGTTATGCACAATGGTTATGGCGCATGACAAAAAGCGCACCATCACAATTTGCACTGTGTATATTTAAATTATTTATTTCACACACATGCCACGCTTTTTAAAAGTTTAATTGTAAATACTACTAAAACATTTAAAACACTTGTTCACTGAAATTTTTCCAAGCTCTTTTTCTATTAAAGAGGTAGTCTACGTACAATGGGTTCAAAAAACG
>ERZ1738540.42-NODE-95-length-14013-cov-8.771457_pt1 | contig 14013 bp, 5 predicted proteins | sample MGYA00581725_ERZ1738540 | MGnify/ENA primary metagenome ERZ1738540 (study PRJEB40740, sample SAMEA7388098) | Antillogorgia elisabethae | biome: Marine coral reef biome; feature: Environment associated with an aquatic invertebrate; material: Seawater | host...
TGACGCTCAAAACGCGTCCCTTTTTTCGGGGCGCCGGGAAAACCCTCAAGTGCGACTTTTCTTCCCAGTCCTTTTTGGGCACGGCGCCAACTTTGGATGTCGTGCAGGTTTCAACAGACTTTGCCCATGGTGCTTCGCCTTTAAATCATCTTTCAGGCAGCTGTAGCTATGCTTAGGTTCTGTGGGTTCTGCCTCCTTCCCCTGGCGCTAGCAATCACTGCTGATCCTCCGGGGAACATTGTGATCTTCGAGCCGGGAGAGTACAGCTTCAGTATTTCTTGGTCTCCTGGGAACAGCAATGACTGCGTTTTTCAGGCTTGGGAGGTGCAAGTGAGAAGTCGGACGCTGGATGGCTCCTTGGTGGGCTCATGGCGACAGCCTGCCTGCCAGGAGCTCCCTGTTTCCCGGATGGATCCAAATTGTACGGTGACAGGGCTTCAACCGAATTCGCCCTATGACCTCCAGATCTTCGAGCGTTGTGTCACTGCTGCGGATGATAGCGCAGCGGGAGAGCCAGTGGACGTTCTGTGGACGCTGCCTGGTTATTGGCAGATTCATATCCCACCGCATGACCAATCCGCCTACATCGTGGAGGACACTTTGGAGGCACATGCTGGATGTGAGGTGATCAAGTCATGCTGTGAAGATCAATTCTCTTTGTGCTTCTCGGGCAATGAGTCGCGTACAGTGGAGGTCCAACGCGTGGACACTGAACTGGGCTGGCCAAAGCAGGTGGGTTGGGGTCAAGACCTTTATCTCCGATGCCACGCCCGATCGGTGTCATCCTTCAAGGAGGATCCCATCTCCAAGGAATCTCCGGAACCTCCATGGTACCTGCGTTTGTACGAAGCGACACACGTCACGGCCCAAGTGGACTTCCACCACGGAAATTTCATAGGTGGGTGTCAATGTGCAAGTCACCAACTTCAAACACGACCACACAGTTCTGCGAGCTGGCGTAGCGAGTCAGGTGATTGCCTTGTCAGAGATCTGCGTCAATGCAGCGTGCAGAATCTTCAAGCAAATGCACAGATCTATAGCAGGATGCAGACCACATGCTTGGATCCTGGAATGAACAGCAATTGGTCGCAAGAGGTAGAGGTCATTACCCGTCCAGCTTGCAGCTGGACTTATGACTCCAGTATTCAAGGTGCTGCTGCCAATGAGCTGGAATGTGTGGACAAAAGCTTTTGCAACTTTGATTCCGATCCGTCCTGTTGTTCAAGTAGTGGTGGACGACTGCGATGTCCACAGAGCTATCCTGTGATGTGTCAGAATCAGGACTGCGTTAGCAACACGGACTACTGTTGTGTCAGCACCGAAGCAGAATGCGATAGCCACGGCGGTGTTCGCCTCTGTAGCGCTTCCATGATCCCTGCGGAGGTACCACGATTTGAGGATTTCAACTCCTACTTGGCTTCAAGTTTACGTATCACGTGGAGCCGGGGAGTATATCTCAGCGGAGATGATTCTCCCTGCAAGTTTTCTTCCTGGTACATCGAGGTAGCCCCAAGGAATAGCGATGGCACTAACGGAAGCTGGGCCTTGATGACAAACTGTGCCACACTCGCTGCAGAGGCTACATATTGTGATGTAGGTCCAGATCAAGGTCTCATTAGCTTGCAGAGCTACGGAGTGCGTATGAAAGAGATTTGCACCGTGGAAAGTTTGAACTCGGAATTCTCATTTGCTCCCAGTCTAGCAACCACATGGCCCATGAGAGCCTATCCTGTGAGCGATATCAGCTTCAGCGATGTCAGGGATGATGCTTTCACAGTAAGTTGGACACCTGGCTTGGCTTATGAACGTCATGTGCAGGAGTGTGACTTTCATCACTGGGAAGTGATGATTCGTCTTTCTTCACGTTATGTCCAAGATGGTCGTGCCTTTGGTGAAATCAGTTGGGACGCAGTGCCACCAGAACGTGAAGACCTCTATTTGGAATACGAGGAGGGTAGTGACTGGTTCTTGGGATGCCAAAGCTTTCAGAGAGACACGCCGAGTTGCACCCCGCTGGAGTTAGAGTCGGACCGTGACTATCACGTCATGGTGCGAGAACGCTGTCAAGATGCTAATGCGGATAGCGACTACACGCAAGCGGCTTCGATGCTTCGCACGGCTGCGGTGGCTGCCTTTGCACCGGTGAATTTCACCACACAAGAAATCCGGAAGTATCGTTATGACCTCACTTGGGAGCCTGGCGATCGCCGGGCTTGTATCTTTTGGGCCTGGCAGGTGATGACGAAACCAGTTGGGGTTGATTGGCCCCCAGAAGATCAAGACAATGCTACCATTGTGGGTGGTGAGCACTTCTTCATCTATTGGCGAAACATCACCGAAGCAAGATTTCGGTTACCTTTGGGAAGCAACACCCAATATGGAGCCCGTGTTCGCGAACGGTGCACGAAGCCAGAATTTGATGGGGCTTGGGGCTATTTATTATATCCTGGTGTATGGACCGCACCTCCAGTGCAAGCTGACAGGTTGTCCAACGTCTCGTTCCTCTTCAACTGGCCAGCTTTGCTCTCCTTTCGTTTCTTTGCTGGGCCAGAAGGTTGGTTGGAGGATTTGGATCCTACAGCGGAAGGTTACAACAGTCACAGCGATTGTGTGTTCCAGGGTTGGTACGTTGAAGTGGCGGATCCCTCGTCCCCTGATGTTTGGATCGTACAACAAGAATGCCTGGCAACATCAAGGGACTTTGAAGGTTGCGACATCTACAATGGCTTGGAATATGGCAAAGTTTATAACCTGCGCCTACGGGAAGGGTGTACTGATCCTTCGGCGCGCAGTCCGGAGTACGTTGTCACGGTGACATCCAGGTCTCGGACTCCTGCTGCGCTGCCTGTGGACCTAAAGAAGAATTCAGATACGGCATTTTCCTATGAATTCAGTTGGGAGCCTGGTACCAGCTATGACTGCGTGTTTCTACGCTGGGAGGTCCAGCTACAATCCTTCAACGATACCAACAGCAGTGCTGCCGCCTACGGTGACGGACGCATCGAAGACATTCGCAGCCGTATCTATGGCCATTCTCAGAATCCTAGTGGTGTGTCCAGTTCAGAATGGAGTGTTCCAGTGGAAGCTTGTGCCCTTCCCAACAACCGGGAGTTGGCCTGGTGTCGTATTGGGCCCTTGGTACCCAATGCCTTCATTGATTTGCGTGTGCGTGAAATTTGTGAAGACTCAGCCCTCCACTCGCCCTATGCTGTCTTGGAGACTGTGAGCCCAGAGGCTCCTGCCACTCAAGTGTCCGAAGCTGCCTTCATTGCCGCCAGTGACGAAGGGAATGCGCTTCAAATGCAATTCTCTGGTGCCAATGTGGGAGATTGCTTGGATGCGTTGCCTGAGATGCAAGTGGTGGCGAAGGGGCAGCCCATCTGGACGACGGTTACAGAGGTATCCTTTAGCCTCAGTAAGAATGCACCTTACGAGCCACATGATTTGGTCTCCGGCGTCATCACGGCCTATGCGTTACAGCCAAATACGTTGTACGCTGGACGAGTTCGACTCTACTGCCCTAGTGGAGAGCATCTGAATCCGGACTTCTACTTAGCACCCGAATCATTGCCAACCATGCCAGGATGCAAATGGTCCAGGCATTCCAATCGCAGCCAGATGATGGCATGCTTGGACGACAGTTTTTGCAATTTCACGGCCGATGCGACCTGTTGCGACAGCCGTGGGGGTGTGGAACGATGTCCACCGGAAAGGCCATGGCTTTGTGAAACAGGAAGCTGTGAGCTGAATTGTGCCACGTATGGTGGCAATCGCGCTTGCTCGCCTAGCGAGTGGCCAGCCAACATGCCTCAGATTTTGGAGGCCAATTCCTTCTCTCCGGCCACCCTGTCATTAACTTGGGCTCCGCAGAGTTTTCTCTCTGGGAATTCTTCTTCCTGCAATTTTTCGCAATGGGATCTTCAATTGGCCAAGGTTGCTTCTGATGGGACACTTGAGTCTTGGGTGCCTTTGACGCATTGTTTTTTCAGCGGACTGCGACAACAACATAGTTGTCAGGTGGATAATTTGGATTTCTTGCAGTATTATCAGGTACGTTTTGCAGAGCTTTGCAGTGATTCGGCCTTGGATTCTTTGTACAACTGGACGGAGCCCATTTTGATCCGCGGAGCCATCGCAGGGAGTCCAGTGAACATCACCATGACAGTCTTAAGCCAAAGCGAGATTCGCATCAGTTGGGATGCATCATCGGCACCTGGTGATTGTTCTTTCAATGCTTGGGAGGTGCAGTGGCGTTTGGCCTCCTCCTCGGAATGGACAGCTGCAGCAGAGTGTCAGGACTTGATCGATCGTAATCAGACCACCTGCAACATTGGGAGCCTGGCGGTCATGCAATCCTATGTGGTTCGTATCACGGAGACCTGTGTGGACTCTCGTACCAATTCGTTGCCAACAGACACGCCCACCTTCCGCTACAGAGAGGTGGATGATTGGGAGCTCTATTTGGGTCCCAGTTCTTCTATGACACTGGTGGTATCCACCTTGGCGAAGGAAGTCGACAGATGCGAGGTGATCACCACCTGTTGTGATGATCAGTTTTCCATTTGTTACTCCAGCACCAGTACTGATCAATTTCTGGCCACTGTGCGACGGACTGACTCGTTGGCAGGTTGGGGTCAACAGTTGTGGCTACGGTGCTTCGCCAACACAGATGGTGTTGAGAGCCTGCAAGTCGCCGCTGCACCGTTGTGGATTGAACTTCGAGATCCGTCCCGAGACACCTTGTCAGCGGTCTACAGCTTGGGTCAAGATGTAGGAGATTGCCTTTGTGCGCATCCTCATTTGCAGGTGAAAGCATCCACGGATACTGAATGGGTAAGTCTTGGTGGAGACTGCTCGGACATGTCCTTGAGGGCCTGTTCGTTGCCCAATTTGCTTCCGGATCGAGTTTATGAAGCCAGATTGCAAGTGGCTTGCTCCAATAGTTCGATGAATAGCCCATGGACATACAGCGCAATAGGAACTACACAGCCAGGCTGCAAGTGGAGCGGCTCTTCTGGCAATGCCACAGGCTACGAATGCAAGGATGGACGCTTTTGCGATGCACCGGGATGTTGCTCTCAAGATTTGATCAGGTGTCCAGATTCCCTACCCATTATGTGTGCCGATCTCTCCTGCGTCGCCAGCAGTGCGAGCTGTTCCACTGGAGTGAGGCCATGTGCAGACACTGAAGTTCCGGCGAAGGAACCCACCATTGTGTCGGTGGAGTCACCCACGTCCAGTGCCTTAGTGGTGACCTGGGCAGCGGGAAGCTATGCTTCTGGATTTGCCGCACCATGTGCACAGGGCGGCATCAGTGAATTTGTACGATGGGCTATGGAGATTACCCTATTTGAGGAAGAGTCTTGGCAAACTGTTAGCTGCACAGCATCACGAAGCAGTACCACATGCAGTATCGAGAACTTGCAGGCCAATACAGCATATCAGGTCCGTTTGGCAGAGATTTGTTTGAACCGCGACCTGGACTCAGACTTTGTGACCATCTCCGCCCAAACCAAGCCTTTTCCAGCCGCCGCACCCACCGGGTTGTCGATGGAGTTGCTCAGTTCTGACCTGTTGAATTTTAGCTGGTCGCCTGGTGCCACTGCTGGTGATTGCACCTTTCTTGCCTGGGAATTGCAGTGGAGGTCTTGGATGGCGAGCAGTTGGAGTAGTCAGACTTGCAGTGCGCCACGCAGTTCCCGCAGTTCTTGCAGCATGTCACGGCCCAGTACAGTGACGTCAACAACGGCCATGGAGGTGCGAGTGCGTGAGAGATGCCAGGATTCTGATGCCGACAGCAGTTTTCTGCTTTCCGCGCCCTTCAAGTGGAGCTCATCAGAAGATTGGGAGGTCTATCTTGGAAGTTCGTCCTTGTCGGTCTCATCTGTGGATGTTCTGATGGTGCCACGTGATGTGACAGCCAGTACTAGCGTTACCGGGAGTTTCTCCCTGTGCTTCGGCGAATCCCAAGAGGTTTCGGTGACACGGAGCGACGACTTAAGTGGATGGGCTGAAGACCTTTGGTTGCGCTGTACCTTGCGTTCCCCAGATGTAGAGCTTTGGGATGCTCCAAGTGTTCCAGAGACAATTACATTAGTCCCTCGCATGGATGGCACTCTCGGGGCCTTTATGGAAGCATCTTTACAGGCCGTCGCCGACTTGGGAAGTGGTTGCAAATGTGGGCGCTTCGATCTGGAATTGAAAGCAGTGAACTATAGTACAGCTTTGGGCTATGCTCAAGAAGAGTTCTTTGCCAAGCCCTCTGGCACATGTGGCTCGATAAGTTTGTCAGAACGATCCTGTTCCACAGGCTCCCTGCGACCGGATGCGCAATACAACGCACGCTTGCGGGTCCATTGTGATGATGGTGGAAGTAACTACACCAGTGGTAGTTTTTTGACTCCACCAGACTGCAAGTGGGTCAGAGATTCGGGTTTTGCAGATTTCTATGAATGTGTCGATGGCATCTTGTGCAATACTACCAGCTGTTGCAACAGCCACGGTGGCCGGGCACGATGTCCTGCTTCTATGCCAGTGATGTGTGCCCAGAATTTGGACTGCGCCGATGGCCAGGACCGCTGCTGTATGGCTTCTGTGGATCAGTGTGCCAGTCATAGCGGTGTGCGTCCTTGCTTCTATGCTGAAATCTCGGCCAAGGCTCCAGTGCTTTCCCGGGTGGTATCAAACGCACCCGGAGAACTTCTAGTGGAATGGCATCATGCAAGCTATCTCAATGGCGATCGTTCAAGGTGTTCCTTCACCTCCTGGCGTGTAGAGACAACTCTGGATGACACCAGTAATGGATTGGCAGACTGGCAGCTGGCGAGCGAATGCACGGCACAAGACCGGCCGGTGACGAGTTGTTTGGTGCGGAACTTGGTCTCCAACGCCAACTACACGGTGCGACTGCGCGAGGCCTGTACACGTATGGACTATGATTCGGATTGGGCCCTTTGGCCTTCCGCCCTCACATTGCCAACACCTGCTGCAGCACCACAAGCCACTTGTGAGACGGCAACGAAGCAGAGTCAGGCGATGAGAATGCAGGTCACTTGGTCACCTGGATCTACTGGCGATTGCATCTTTGAGGCGTGGGAAATCTACTTGCAGTTGTTGCCAGACAGCATGACCAGTCCCAGCAGCAGCTGGGATTTGGTGTGTAGCAGCCAGATGCTGCAGGACACAAGCTGTTACGTGGATAGTTTGCTGAGTGGCCGATACTATGCTCTACGAAGCAGACAGGTATGTACCGATCCGGCTGCTAGCAGTGCTTATGGTGAGTTGACAGGTACTCAATGTTTGGTCACAGCCATGCCCGCAACTTCGCCAGTGAATCTCACGGCGACTAGTTTAAGCCCTTATGATTTGGATATTTCATGGGCTGCCCAGCATCCATGGGCCTGCACCTTTCATGCGTGGCAGGTGCAAGTGAAAGCCCAAGTAGACGACAATTGGGAAGCAGGCTTCAGTTGCTTTAGCTACGATCGTGAGGTTGCCAACTGCACCGTGAATGTGGGATTGGGAAGCAATACGCCTTATGATGTCCGCGTGCGTGAGACTTGTGCAGAGTCCAACTTGAACTCCCCGTGGCTGCAACTGGCATATCCTGGCGTGACTACTCCTCTACCGGTGAAGGCTGACACTCCAACGATGCTGTTGGTGACCAAGATCTCCGCATTTGACATGCGCTTGACCTGGCTGCCGGGTGTCAGCAATGGCGATTGCATCTTCAGTGCTTGGGAAGTGCTGCTCTTTCCGGACGGGTCAGTGACTTATGAGGATGAGGCTTTGCCCTGTCCTTCAGCTCGTGCTTCTGGTCTTTGTGACGTCCCTCTTCGGACGTTGAGCTGGGCTGGAGCAGGTGCTTATAGTCTCCGTGTGCGAGAGACCTGTAGTGATACCTTTGCCAATAGCGATTCACAGCTTCAGGCATCAACACTAGTGCTCGGTGAACAGCCGGCAGCCATCAGCGACTTGAAACTCCACGATGCTGGGGAGACGTGGATGCTGTTCACATGGGTGTCCGGGCTTCAGTCATGCAGTGCTTCGAGATACCAAATCCATTGGAGGCAGGCAAGTTTGCAAACTTGGACGATAGTTCTTTGCCAGATGCTGCCCTGCAACGTCACTGGGCTGATGAGGAATACGGCTTATGAGATTCTAGTGGAGGAGGCTTGTGAAGATCCTTGGTCCTTGCCATACATTGAGAATGAGACCTCCAGTTTTTGGACCATGCCTGGCGAATGGAGCACCTTCATTGGAAACAGTCAAACCATGACGGTCACCATATCCTTGACGGAGACACCCCACCGCTGCTATGTGTTGAAGGAGTGTTGTACTGATGAGTTTTCTGTATGTCATGATGCCACGAATAGTCGTTCGGTGCAAGTGATGCGTGTGGATATTCCGGGTGGATGGGGACAGTCTTTAACCTTGCAATGTGTGCAGCCCATCTTGTCCACCATCTCCTTGCGACCGGAAGTGCAGGTTGTGGGACCCGAATCTTTACTTTTAGCACCTCGCGATAATGAATCGGTCACCATAGTGTATCCTTTACGAATGGCAGCGCAAGTCGAAGGCTGTGAGTGTCCAGAAATCGTCTTGGAGATGGCAGTTGAGGGCAGTGGCGTTTGGTTGCTTCAAACTGGAGATGGTCTTGGCTGCAAGGATTGGAGCCTTCGGGAGTGCGCGGTATCCGGTTTGGTCCCGGGCACCACCTACGAGGGTCGTGTGCAGATTGCATGCCAAGCATCCGCCTTAAGTAGCATTTGGACGTATGCAGGTGCCACCGTAACCACGAATCTAGAAGCCTTCGTGGTGGAGGGAAGCATCACTGTGACACCTGCCTCACGGCGCTTGGCCTCTACGCGGCGCCTGGCGTCGGAGCTTGCACACGTACGGAAGGTCTTGAGCGAGGTAAGTGGTGTGGAATTGCGTTCCGTCATGGTGACTGGCGAAGGTGATATGTCCTACGTCTTGGCAGCGTCATCCATTGGGCGCGGAGTGGAAGATGCTTCCGCAGAGATGGTGGCTATGGAAACACAGAGGCGCTTGGAGGACTCCTTGCAAACTAGCGACTTTGAAGGTCGTGTCTCAACGGAGTTGGGTTCACCAATGTTGGTGAAGGTGGTGTCTCCACCGGATGTCTCACGACGCAGCGAAGCTTTTCCCAGTTGTGGTTTGCCACCGACAGTGGCAAATGCAGCAAGGAATTGGAGTTCCAGCAGTTGCTTAGGGAGGACATGGTCTGATTTGCCTTGTGAAGTCCCATGTGATGTGGGTTTCCTTCCCGAGGGAAGCGGCTTTCTTTGTGGTTTGGATGGCGAATGGTCAGGTAGTCCTCGATGTGCGTCCATTTGGACAGTGGGAGATTGGGGTCTATGTCAAGGAGTTCCCGGTGACTGTGGTGATGGAGGTCTACAACAGCGCCAGGTGACATGTCCGAGTTCCACTGGTTGCCATAGCATGTCCAAGCCCTTGGAGGAACAAACTTGCCGCGCCACACGTGGTTGTGTATGGGTGACTAGTGATTGGTCCAGCTGTTCCACTCAATGTGGTCTTGGTGAAAGGATGCGCAGCGTCACATGTTCCTCACCACTGAGCTCCGATTGCTCTGACAAGTCCGTGCCGGCGAATAATGAATCTTGCAGCGATTACAGCAACTGTCAGTGGCAGGTTTCGTCCTGGAGTTTGTGTAGCAGCACTTGCGGTGTAGGAACTCAGACACGGGAAGTGACTTGCGCAGCAGACCCATCCCACTGTCCGTCGATCTCACCTGCATTGGTGCAATACTGCTATGAAACGGCCACATGTACTTGGCAAAGTTCCTCTTGGTCGAGTTGCTCCAACACCTGTGGGGCTGGTACAGCTGAACGGCAGGTCTGGTGTAGCAGTGGAAATTCAGAAGATTGTGCTGCACAAAAGCCATCAGAGACGCAGTCATGCTATGAAACCTTGGGATGCACTTGGCAGAAAGGGTCCTGGTCCAATTGCAATAGCACCTGTGGTGCTGGACACCGTCAGCGTGCAGTGACATGTCCCAGTGGAAAGGTGGCGGACTGCCCTGGAAGCATGCCTCTGACAGAAGAGGACTGTTATGAGACGAGCGGTTGCTTCTGGGTGACGCAAGCGTGGAATGTGTGTGACAACACCTGTGGCACTGGAACACGCACACGCCCAGTCTATTGTTCCGTCACGGAGCGGGACTCTGATTGTCACGATGACGACACCGTGAAACCTGCAGCGACGGAGAGTTGCTATGATGTTGTGGGTTGTGCTTGGCAGCTGGGAACGTGGAGCGCTTGTAGCTCCACTTGTGGCGCTGGTCTCCGTAGCCGCTCAGTGAGTTGCCCATCGGGCTGGCCTGCTGATTGTGCTCAGTTCGAGGTTCAGCCTGCGTCCACGGAGAGTTGCCGTGGCACCAGCAGTTGTCAATGGCGTATCGGAGAATGGTCTTCCTGCTCGAATGATTGTGGTGATGGCACCATGGTTCGTAGCGTTCAATGCAGCAGTGGGGAGGAGAGCGATTGTACATCTACCAAGCCGGCAGCCTCTCAATCCTGCCGTGTGACTTTGGGCTGCGGTTGGACCATCAGTGCTTGGTCGGACTGTGATTCCACGTGCGGTGCAGGTGTGCAACGTCGTTCTGCCACCTGCGATTCAGATCTCGCTGGGGATTGTGCTTCACAACCCGTCGTGGTACAAAATTGCTATGCCACTTCAGGGTGTACTTGGCAACATGGAGACTGGAGCACTTGTAGCAGTACCTGTGGCGTGGGTCTTCGACAACGGTCTGTCGCGTGTTCTTCGGGCGAAGATGCGGATTGCAGTGCCCTTGAACGGCCCACTGGCAGTGAGGCGTGTTATGAACGCAGTGGCTGTACATGGCAAAGTTCCTCCTGGTCCAGTTGTAGTGAAACTTGTGGTACAGGACTTCGCACCCGACAGGTCTGGTGCGACTCCTTGGTTGATGCAGATTGTGAAGGCAATCAAGTGCCTTCACGATCCGAAGCATGCTATGGAACTAGTTCGTGTATGTGGCTTCCTTCCACATGGTCTGAATGCTCCACTGACTGCGGAGAGGGCACTGAGGTGCGCGCTATCACTTGCAGCGGCCCTAATGGCGACATCGATTGCGAAGCGGGCACAAAGCCTAGTGGTTCCAGGAGTTGCACTCGCACCACGAATTGTGCTTGGCAACCATCACCATGGCAGCTCTGCAACGTTTCTTGTGGCATTGGACATCAGGCAGGAACGTTCGATACACTGTTTGACGGGCAATGATGCAGACTGCCCGAGTGAGAAACCTCCACTGGTGCAGCGATGCTATCGACAGGATGGCTGTCAATGGTTGGAGGGCCCTTGGAGTAGCTGTAGCGGTACTTGTGAAGCTGGCACACGGTCCAGGAACCTGACATGTAGCAGTGGAGATACTTCGGATTGTTCTCAGGTAACTAGACCTTTGGACCAAGAAGCTTGCAATCAACAAGCCTCAGGTTGCCTTTGGTCCGTGGGTCCTTGGGGTCCTTGCAGCGCAACGAGTTGTGGTGCTTTAGGAAGTCGTATCCGCTCGGTGCTGTGTCCCTCTCGTCATGGAGCGGCTGGATGTGCTCAAAGTAAACCAAGAGAAGTGGAAGCGTGCTTGTCAGAAACTGTGTGCGAATGGCTTTACACTGAGTGGAGTGCCTGTGATGCATCCTGCGGCTCGGGAGTGTCCACACGTGTGGTGTCCTGCAGTGCAGGAAGAGATGAGGACTGTCCTGGAGAGAAGCCGGCAAGCAGCAAGGAATGCTACAGCACCACAGGATGTCAATGGTGGACTGGACAGTGGGTTTCCTGCAATGCAACTTGTGGTTTGGGCTATGAATCGCGTAGTTTGGTCTGTGGTGCAGATGCCTGTGATCCAAGTACAGCTCCACCAGGCATTCGTACTTGTTACAGCAACAACGACTGCGAATGGATGATTGGTGCTTGGGGTTCCTGTAGTACTTCTTGTGGAGATGGTGTTGCAGCACGACCTGTGAGTTGTCCCAGTGGCACAGAGGCAGATTGCGCTTTTACACCACGACCATTGGATCGAAAAAGCTGTCGCAACATCACAGGTTGCTCTTGGTCCACCTCCGCCTGGTCTGTCTGTAGCCAAAGTTGCGGTGAAGGAACACAGACACGTGCCGTTTTATGCCCAAGTGGCGATGAGGACGACTGCAGCAGCACGAAACCAACACCTTTGCAGAGCTGCGTTGGACACTTTGGTTGCTTCTGGCAGATGGGTGACTGGTCCAGCTGCTCCAACGCATGCGGTGATGGCACTCGCCAGCGTGCCGTGCGGTGCTCTGGAGCCGAGCTGGATCAATGCAATGCCTCGACAAGGCCTCCAGAAATGGAAAATTGTTCTTCCAACATCTGCGACCTTTGGAACCTGGGCACTTGGTCCAGCTGTTCAACGCAATGTGGTGATGGTACCCAGCAACGCCTTGTGCAGTGTAAAGATACCAGCAACTGTGGGGACACCTCCCCTGCAACCGAGCAGGCATGCTTTGAGACCACGGCTTGTCGTTGGAGCGTTGGTAGCTGGTCAAACTGCAGCGATGGATGTGGTCTAGGTTTTCGCAATCGCCAAGTTACCTGCGCAGGCGGTGCTGCTCTTTGTTCTCACCTGCCACGTCCCACTGATCGACAAAGTTGTGAGGAATCCAGGTCTCTAAGTGGCCCTTCTTGTGGCTGGGCGGTTGGTGCTTGGTCCGAGTGTGGTGAGAACTGTGGGCCACAACAACGAGAGGTGACTTGTTCTGCGTCCAAGTGCTTTGGCAAACCACCAAACGCTGTTCGATCTTGCGAGGACGCGGCGACTCTCGTGACCTGCGAAAACCAAGGTAATATGACTGCCAGGTTCGATGTGAGTTTATTGATGGAGGACTTCTCTGAGAACCTTTTGTCGGACTTGGTCTTGGGCACACGTCAGGCGGTGGCTGAGATGTTGCAAGTTTCCCTAGCAGATGTTCAGGTAAAAGTAGTGAAGGACGCTGAGACGACGCGACGCTTGAGCGTCACGGTGAAGTTGGAGGTGATGGTGAGCAGCTCAGCTAGTGACATTGCCATGCTATCTTCAGAGCTGGGTCAGGAGGTGCTCCACAATGAACTCTTGGAAACATGGGATGAACATGGTTTGCCTTTGGAGAACTTCAATGTCCTCCTCAGCAGTGTGGAGGCCACGTCGGAAGATGCCGGAACAACGACATCACAGCAGTCCGAAACAGTAGAAGCAGCGCCGTCCAATGCATCCAACTTGGTCATGTTAGTAGTTGTGCTTTGCACTTTTCTTTGCTCGGCGATTGCAGGGGTCGTGTATTGCTGGAGGTGGCGCGGGAAAGTGGCGGTGGTGCCGCAGAGTCCCAAATTGCAAGTGCCGCAGTCGCCCTGTCCGCAGCCGACCTCGCCGAGTTCTACGCTCACATCGTCCAAGGGAGGCGCTTCCCCTGCAGCAGTGAGTGCGATGAGGTCTGCAGCCAATGCTGAGCGAGAGAAGTTGACACCTCTACCCGTTCCCAAGAAGGCGGGGCAAACAGGGCAAACAGACATCGAGCGTCATGGCGACGCTGAAGACAATGTGGAGCTGGAGACGAAGGACCGACCGAGCTCTGTACAAGTACGTGTGGTGCAAGCAGGAGAGAAGCCATCAGCACATGCTGTCCGTGTGAATGCGACTGTATCGAGAAGTGCTACGGTGTCGAGCAGCAGGAGCCCCTTAAGCCAGGCTCCTCGTCCCAGCAATGAGTCTGAACCAAGGACCGGTAGATCAGAGCATCATCGGCTTCCACTGGAACCGGTGCGGTCGGGTGTTGCTCAAGGATGAGGCAATGGTAGCGGAACTGATGCCTTCCTTCACAAATTTGTCGTAGGTGAAAGTGCAAAAGTGCGGGAAGTGATCGAAACATGGGAACGATCTACAAACATTTCGACCAAAACGTGGACCCGTTTTTGCTGGAAAGTGATTGGGAGAGAATTCGAGTTTGC
>ERZ1738540.43-NODE-96-length-14011-cov-20.866724_pt1 | contig 14011 bp, 1 predicted proteins | sample MGYA00581725_ERZ1738540 | MGnify/ENA primary metagenome ERZ1738540 (study PRJEB40740, sample SAMEA7388098) | Antillogorgia elisabethae | biome: Marine coral reef biome; feature: Environment associated with an aquatic invertebrate; material: Seawater | host...
GAAGATTGATGTTTATTTCTTGCGCTCAAAAAGCAGTTTAATGTCGCGATAAACACACCAACATGACACGTAAATGCAGCACGCATGCTCTGCCCGTTAGGCAGTCAATAAACACAACATGTTAGTATCTACAGAGTTAATAGGTAATAATATACGACATCACCGCGTAATAGTCAATTGGATATTAGCACGGCACGATAATCTCTTTAATATTGTCAAAAGATGCTACATCTTCGCGTCATGTTTATTTTTCGTGGCAAGTTATCGTAAAGAATTGCGACCAATGGATGCTACTGCCGTACGCAACATTTGACAGCTGAAGATAAGGATCACGCAGTAAAAGACATCAGTTCATATTAAAGAGCTTCTTTAATTGCTTCTGGTCGAAGCAACGGTTTTAAAAACATACAATCTCAAACATTTTGAAAAGATGAGTGGATTGAAGATGTTTTGGCTTGGGATTATAATAACATGGAATGTATTAGTTGAACATGTATATTCTACCGTGACAGGTTTCAGTCTGTCGGGGTCGCAGTGTGCAGGAAGACCGCTAAAGGTTACAGTCTATGAAGGTTTAGTCGCTGGGAAGTTTTCGTTCAAGTTTAAACAAGATGAGAATATTCAATATTCTTTCCATCACCATCCATACTCCGCTCAAGCCTTGAGTATATTTCAAATATCACCCGCAGGAATTGTCACAAATATTGTTACATTAGATCATGAAGATGAGAAAGGGAATGAGTTTACGTTGACTGTCTTGGCAAAGAATAACAAAGTTGGAAATGGTAGTCCATGGACAAACGCTTGTTCCCTAACAATTACCATCCTAGATCGTAACGACAATTCTCCACATTTTAAGAAAGATCTATACGTCGGGTCTATAGCAGAAAATCTACCAAAAGGTTCTATAGTGCAAGGCTTACATGGCATTTATGCTACAGACCTAGACACAGACAGGAACGCAGTTGACAGTTATAAAATACTTCCCGGAAACGGTGCCGACAAATTTGAAGCTTTTACTACAGAACTCAGTGGAATAAAGTTCCTAAATATTCGAACTAAAAAGATTTTAGATCGTGAGAAAGCTTCGTTTTATGTTCTCGCTGTACAAGCATCTGATGGTGGTACTCCCAGAAGAACCGCACGCACACAAGTTCGAATCAATGTTGAAGACAAGAACGATTGTACTCCAAAATTCACCTCATCCGAATATTTGGTTTCTGTTCTTTCTACCAGTCCTGTGGCTACAGAAATACTTAAAGTTCATGCTGTGGATGATGACCTAGGGGAGAATGCAGATATATATTACTTCTTTAAAACAACTTCAACTGAATCAAAAAATAATAATTGTTTTACTCTTGACCCACACACAGGAGTCGTTAGAGTAGCGAGAACCTTGGATTTTACGTCTGGTAATTTGATTCAAAGAACAGTCGTTGCTCAAGATCGTGGAAATCCGCCAAGAAGTGTAGAAACTGTACTAACATTTGAACTAATTCAAAGATATTCCCATCCTAGTTCCAGCCTAGCGCCGCGGTTTGCACAGCGCTCGTATGTCGTACGAATACGCGAAGATTTGCCAATCAGTTCTCATATTCTACCGCCAGATGTTCTCAGTGTAGTGGGGTCAACGATTCAGCCTAAATTTAGAATTTCCACTCATGAAACAATTCCTTTTGATGTTGATATTAATAGCGGTCTCTTGTACTTGGCGAAAAGTTTGGATTTTGAATTGAGACGAAGGTACTACTTTAGTTTGATCTTAACGGCGTCTGAGACCAGCATAGCCAATGTGACTGTCCTCGTAGACGATGCTGATGAGAATTACAATGCTCCTGTATTTGAAGAAGTCAATATAGCAACAATATTAAACAGAGATTTGAAATTTTCTCAATTTGTTACTAAGGTTAAAGCATCTGACCCAGACGTAGGAATAGATGGTGAAATTAATTACCGCATTGATGATGGAAACGGTTTTGGAAGATTTTCAATAGATGAGAAAACTGCTCGTATATATTCTGTGCCAGGTTTAAATTGGAAAGGAATTCGACACCTTGGTTTGGTTATTGAGGCTAGGGACAACGCAAGGAGATGGAAAAGCGCAAAGCAGTTTTTATTTCTCACTGTAGCAGGTCAGCAGGATTGTAACCCGAGGTTTGAGAAAGTTTTGTACCAAGGAAATATTCGTGAAAATTTACCGCCCGAAACATTCGTAGCTGTCACGAAAGCGAGGCTTTGTCTGGGAAGAAGAGCGGAGTACATGATCACAGATGGAAATTCAAGAAATAGCTTTAAGATCGATCAATATTCAGGGATCGTTAGCACAAGAAAACCGCTGGATCGCGAAGTACAAGCACAGTATACCCTGGAAATTACCGCAAGGAATGGATCCAGCAGTTCGAAAGCTTTGCTTGTTGTAAATATCGATGATGTTAATGATCATAATCCTGTGTTTTCGAGAAAGATGTATCAGGTTGAAATTACTGAAAATAGAGGCAACATAAAAAGCTTGCTGTGTCTTGTGGCGAAAGATAAAGATTATGGCGACAATGCAAAAGTGAACTACGAAATTATCTCGGGAAACAAGACTTTGTTTTATGTACATCCTACATTGGGTATTCTCTCGAGTGAATCACTGAACTTTGAGGATGCTAGGGGTCATGATTTAAGAATCAAGGCTACAGATCATGGAGATCCCTCACGATCCTCAGTTACTACGGTAGAGGTGTTGGTCAAGAATGTCAATGATCCTCCGAAGTTTGGATCAAATGAAATTACAGTAAGCATTAACGAAGAACAAGCAGTTGGCACAAGAGTGACATTTCTTCCTGTTCGTGATGAAGATGTTGGTAAAAATGGTGAATTTGATTGCAGCTATGAAAACATCGATCCAATAGAGTTTGGAAAGTTTCAAGTGTTGACTACCACTGATGGATGTGAAATTCAGAATAAAGTTTTTTTAAAGTGGTTTGAAGGAAGTTTCTATTCTTTGCGAGTTGTAGTCGCTGATAGAGCTTCACCATTGGTTCGTAAGTGGAATGTGATTACCGTCAGAGTTAAGGTCAAAGACTTGAACAATAATGATCCAATGTTCCTACAAGATTCCTATTATTCCTCTGTATCCCCAGATACCAGCTATATCCTTACAGTGAGTGCTACAGATAAAGACAATGGCCGTAATGCCAGAGTAAGGTATTCTTTAGCAGTCCCGTCTAGAGTTTTTCGAATTCATTCGCGAACTGGAAAGTTAACGGCAGTCAGGGGAAGACTTTCTCAAGGGAAACATACATTGAGCGTACGTGCAGAAGACCAAGGCAACTCTAAACGAAGAAGTACAGTTGTTTGTTCTATAATTGTTGATAGTAGAGTCAATCATCTTTCTCTCAGAATCAGTTTCTCAAAACCGAAACCGATGCTTTCTGAAAATGTTACTCTTAACACCGAAGTTACGACTGTTCGTACCAACAAGGCTGGGGTACAATATAGGATCGTAGGTGGTAACACAGGACACGCTTTTCGTATCTCTCCACGTGGTACAGTTAGTGTGGCAAGCACTTTAGACTATGAACTAGTGAGAAAGTACAGACTTGTTATCAGAGCTATTTATAAATCACCTGGTGGACTGGAACTAGCAAAAGAGAGAGTTGTCAGCATTACGATACTGGATATAAATGACAATGAACCAAGATTCACAATCCTTAAAAATCCTTTTGTTTTAAACATCAACACAAAAATGCGTCCTGGATCTATTATTGCCAAAACACCAGCTTACGATGCTGATTCAGGTAATACTATAAGCTATACTATCAAGGCTAGTTCATCTCCGGTTCCTTTCAAGATCAATCCCATCTCTGCTGTGATTACTGCTCAGAGATCAGTACAAAGTCGTAGATGGTATTCCTTTACGGTCGTCGCCGAAGATGGAGGTACACCGAGGAAACGTTGTGAACTTGAAGTACACGTAACGATACTTTGGAGTAATTCTAGTTTAAAAATTCCTGGGCATCAATTGATAGGAGTAGTTGATGAAGGACCTTTGGGAGTAGACGTGGATATCGTACGTTTTGGTTTAAGAAGCGCGACCAAATATGATCTGACATATTCTGTAACCAAAGGAAATTATGGAAACGCATTCTGTGCTGATGTCACTGGTTCTCTTCGCGCTATTAAAGAACTGGATCGAGAATTACGCGATAATTACATTTTGTCATTCTTGGTAAATGACGGAGAGAGCTCGGAAATTTCCGTTGTTCATATTACTGTTAATGATTTGGATGACAATCGTCCCCAGTTTCCCAGCGATGAAATCACGATATATACCGACGAAAACACGGAAGGTCAGAAAATCTGGACATTCAATGCTGAGGATAGGGATTTAGGTAATCTTACATATGGTTTACTGGGAATATCTCGTCAGACCTACAGCAATGTTTTTGCAGTGGATCATGGAATACTAATGATCATGCGAACATTAGACCACGAGGAAGCTGCAAATCATGAGTTAACAATAGTTGCCACTGACAACGCCTCGCGCAAGACATTTGCTCGTGCTGTAGTTTTTGTTCGAGATAAAAACGACAACGCTCCTCGGTTTATGTCACGTGCCTATGCACAACGTATCTCCCTCCATGCACCTCGTGGTTATTGGATTCTGCAAACTCTCGCGACTGATAAAGATTCTGGATTAAATGGTAAAATTAGCTATGCTCTTCGTCCATCGTCCAAGATGTTTGCTGTTGATAAGTCCACAGGCTGGATAAGCGTGGCCAGCGGTCTTACATATGGTAGTTTTACATTTAATATTACCGCAGAGGATCATGGGACACCACGACTTAGTGATACTGTATCTGTACGGATTGTTATTGAAGTCAGTGCAGGACCTCCACGTTTCCTGTACGTGGGCTTCCCGCCAGGATTCCACGTGTATGTTCTCGAAAACCAAGCCAACGGGAGTAAAGTATTAAATGTGACTGCAGTTAGTCAAGATATCGTGACATATTCTTTATACCAGACCAATGTTATCGACTTTACAATTGATCCTATCACAGGAGAAATTACGACAAGCAAACCTTTAGACTATGAGAAGATCAAGTATTATGAGTTCACAATAAGTGCCACTGATCGCAGTGAACGTATAAGCCTGGCTCACGTGAGGGTATCTGTTGTGAATATTAATGACAATAAACCTCGAATTTTAAATAAGGACAAGAATAATGAAATCTCGTGTCGTATACACCGGGATGCAGGGATTGGTTCCTTCCTGACGCGAGTTCAAGCACAAGACCTTGACAATGATCGTCTCGAATTCTCTTTCGTTCAAAACTCAAAATCAGCACTTTTCAGTGTTGACATGCACGGAAATATAAACACTATTCGGTCACTCGTGGGTATCAAAGATAATATACATCTTGCATTGATAGTTAGGGATAACGGAAGTGCTGTGTTGGAAGATACTGTTACAATTAATATTGCTGTTGTCAGTTACGGAGGCAATCCCGTTACCATGACAGCTGAAGTGAGCGAAGATACTCAAATTGGAAAAATAATCCCGTTTTTAAACAAAGTTTACCCACGATACACCAATACTCAATATATCCTAATTTATCCCTCTCAACCACCGTTTACTATCCATGGTCCCCTTGGTGACCTCGTTTTGAAAACAAAGCTTGATTACGAGGAGCAGCAAAATCACTCCCTGACCATGCGAGTCCAAGACGCGTGGAACACGAAGAATTATGTTGATATTGATATCACAATTAACGTAAAAGACGAAAACGACAACCGACCGCAGTTTGTTCCCTCTGGGGTTTTTAATTGTTCCAAAAACACGGCTAGGTTTAAAATCCACGAAAATGCGAAACAAGGAAGTTTAGTTTATGAGTTTAAAGCAAGGGATAAAGACAGTGGTAATAATGGTAAAATCAAATATCAATTAGGAAAATGTCGGCATTGTAATAATTTGTTCTCGTTGGATGCGAATAATGGCAAGCTTATGACCTCTGGTGTCGAGTTAAGAAAACCTCGGTATAAATTGAACATTATCCTAAAAGATAAAGGAAAGCCTAGGAAAAGTATCAGAGGCTGTATTATAGTGGACGCTCGCCCGTGGAAACCCCAGTTTACAAAGCAAGAATACCATTTTGAAGTTGACGAGTCTGCAGGTGTTGGTCAGCGGGTTGGCGTGGTTGAAGCTCAAGGGTTTGGAAGGGACGTGACGTATGAACTACGTAATCCAAGTTTGTATTTCAGTGTGAACGCAGTCACCGGCGTGCTAACTCTAAAATCTACGTTGGACTACGAGGAAAGCAGAGAGCGTAAATTTGAGTTGAATATAGAGACAAAGAACCATGCATCAAGCACAAGAGTGATTATCCATGTGAGAGATGTGAATGATTGTAAACCAACTTTTGCTGAATCATCATATATTGATTATGTCCCTGAAAGTGCACCTGTTGGTACGACTGTTCTTAAATTACATGCTTCAGATGGCGATTCTGGTTTGAATGGAGACATAAGATATTCCCTCGCTAGCGAACAGTTCATAGTAGATTCTTACTCGGGTGTCGTTTCAACGGCTGTGGTGTTGGATTTTGAGACAAGGCGAGTCTTTTCCCTTACTGTGACAGCTCATGATAGAGGAAGCCCAAGTCAAATGGGTGAAACACAGCTTCTCATAAATATTGTGAATATAAATGACAACTGGCCTATGTTTACGTCACAAGAATACTCGTGTACCATCTTGGAGAATGCAGAGCCTGGCAGTCTGCTGACCACAGTTAAAGCAACAGACGGGGATGGCGACCAAATTACTTACGACATCACAGGAGGAAACAGTGAAGGCTTGTTCATAATACACCCAGTCACAGGTACAATACAATTAACCAAGCATTCACCACTTCTGTCTCAACCTTACTATATATTAAACGTATCAGCGACTGACAAGGTTCATTGGGTACACTCGGTGGTAAGAGTGAACATTAGAGATATCAATGACCACGCACCAGTGTTTACAAAATGTACCGATTACAACCCGTCTGTACCTGAAAACTCCCCTCGTGGGACTACAGTGTTACAAGTCAGCGCAAGTGATGAAGATCTGGGAATTAATGGTGAAGTAGAGTATGCAATTGTACAGCAACAATATGGAACAAAGTTTGGTATTGATCGTACGACGGGACGTATCGAGTCCAAGACGGAGTTTGACCGAGAACAAGATCGGAAATTCTCGATTTTAGTCAAGGCTACCGATGGTAGTAGTGTAATGAAACCAGAAGAGAGATTAGAAGGATCATGCTCGATAGAAATAACAATTACTGACATTAATGACAATTACCCTGTTTTCGAAAGAACGTCTTATACACAGAATATTGGCGAGCATGTTCAGATTGGTCATCGCATAATAAAGGTGAAAGCAAGTGATGGCGACGAAGGATTGAATGCAAGGATAACTTACAGTTTAAAGAAATCTTCATCTTTGTTCAGCATTGAACCTCAAACTGGACTTATTAAAACACGAGAGCTACTGGTGGACAGAAAGAAAAAACACATTCTTACTGTGCTGGCGACCGATCACGGAGACCCACCGTTATCTTCCGAAGTTGACGTCACAATAAATATCATCGAATCCAGCGATAAACCTCAGTTTGAACAAAGTTTCTATGAAGTCACAATACCAGAGAATTTCACGAAATTGGGGATTGTAACTCGTGTAACAGCCAGTTCTAGGAAATTAAAGGATCTTTCTGTGAGTTACACAATGGAAAGGGGTAACAGTCCCAATACAAATAGTCTGAGAACTTTTGATATAAGTTCTGAAGGGATTGTACGCTTAATAACACAGCTTGACCGTGAAGCTATTCCTGTATACTTCTTGACCTTACGTGCAGAAATCTCAGCCGAACATTTGCTCAGCTCTTTTGCTACTTTGCGAATTATTGTTACGGATGTTGACGATTGTGATCCAGAGTTTACAAAATCGCGGTATATCGGACGAGTGTCGGAAAACGTCGCAACAGGTACTCCAGTACTTACGGTTAGCGCTACAGATCGTGATTTGGAGAGCGTCATTGCCTACAGTATGTCAAAGCGTGGGAATGAGTATTTTACTATTCACTCCAAAAGTGGTCGTATATTCACCAAGCAAGTATTTGATAGAGAGGAACGAGACTATTACCAGTTTAGAGTATGGGCAACTGATGGCGGTGACCCAAGCATTCCACCTTACGCAATTGTGACAATCAACATCGCTGACGCAAATGATCAACCGCCTGTATTTAAATCAAACTATTCTGAAATATCTGTTAAAGAAAATACAGGTATTGGCAAACTTGTAGACACAGTAACAGCAAGCGATGCTGATATAGGGGTTAATGCAGAAATGACATACCGTATAAAGAAAGGAAATATTGACAGAAATTTTCAAGTGCATCCCGATAATGGGCGAGTTACTGTAAACGGGGAGATTGATTATGAAATGAGATCAAAATACGAGCTTGAGATAGAAGCGTGGGATGGTAGACATGAAGACACAACAGTATTGGTAATCACGGTCGAAAATATTAATGATAACAATCCAGCATTTGAAAAACAATTGTACGAGGGATCTATTGAAGAAAATAGAAATGCAGGGACCGGGGTTACTATGGTTATATCTCTTAAAGCAACTGATCCTGACGCGAACTGGATTAAGTATGATCTGAGCAGTAAGGTAAACAAAGTTTTTAGAATACATCCAGATACAGGTGATATTTTCTCCATGACAGCCTTAGATCGAGAGGAGCAGAGCACATACACTTTTGAGGCATATGCGCGAGATCACGACGGAAATACTGGTACGACTAAAGTTATTATCCATGTCCTGGACGAAAATGATAATACACCAATATTTCTAAGAACTAGTTTGAGAATGGAAGTTTTTGAGAACGCAACCATCGGAACACTCGTAGGAACCATTAAGGCTACTGACCTTGATGATGTCACTTCCGGCAATGGAAGACTATCGTATGGGATAACTAGGGACATTGACAATCCATTTATTATCAGTAGTACAGGATCTTTGAAAACAAGACAACTATTGGATCGTGAAAAGATGACTCAGTTTAGAGTTACTGTGAACGTGAGTGACGATGGGAAACCATCAAGAAGTGCTCACGATGATGTTGTTGTTATAATCAAGGACGTAAATGATAATGCTCCAAGATTTAGTAAAAAACTTTATGAAAAAACGATCGCAGAAGATGCCAAGATTGGATTGTCGATACTCCAGCTAGCAGCCACTGATAGTGATACTGGAATGAACGCCAATCTCAGTTTTGGGATGAAAGATGAGAGAGAACATTTTGAAGTTGACCCTCGTTCCGGGATGATCAAACTGGCTGCACAATTGGATTATGAGATGAGGACTGAGTACAAGTTTAACGTGACAGTCAAGGATGCTGGCAAGCTGTCAAATGATGCTACGGTTATAATCAAGGTGACGGACGAAAATGACTGCCCACCTATTTTTCCTGCATTGTACAAATATAACTTTAAATTACAAGAAAAATATTATAAATACAAAGAACTTTTAAGCACTTTGGACGCAGATGATGCAGACGGCACGAGAAAGAATAAAGAAGTGCGGTATTCTATCCCTGAGGATGATCACGCGAAAGGTTTCGTTGTGGATCCGGTCACTGGGAAATTGTCTTTAAATGACACCACGTTAGATTATGAGCAGCTTATTGTACACACATTTAAAGTTAGAGCTACCAATATAGCTTATCCCTATCTTTATGGTGAAACCGAGGTCAAGGTTGATGTAGAAGATGTTAATGACAACCCTCCGGAACTGAAAAACCCAGTACTGAATATCTTGGAGAATTCCACAGTAGAAGGCCAAGTCACACATATTGGACAGCTTCTTGCGACAGACTCTGATCCTAAACCCAACGGAAAGCCGTTTTCTTTTGGAATTCTGAGCGGTAACAAGAAAAACCTGTTTCGACTTGATTCCAAAACAGGTTGGCTAAGCACCACCTCAATCTTTGATCGCGAAGAGAAGTCGTTTTATCTTTTAGAGGTCTGGGTACGAGATAGCGGTACTCCACCATTGACCAATAATATCACCGTACGAATTGACGTCACTGATCGTAACGACAATCAACACAAAGAGGGATATTTGGAGTTAAATGTGATCGAGCCAGTAATAATGTCTCCTGAAGTACCTATTGGTCTCGTGTTTGTGGACGACAAAGATACAGATGACTCAAGATATTATGACGTATTAAATGGTGATAAAAATGCTTTTACCATCGATAGACTGACGGGAAATATATTTATGGAAAAACGACCTGCCGTTAGAGAGTACGAGTTCCGAGTACTAGTATCTGATCAGAACAGCAGTTTTCATCCAGTTCTGTGTCAAGTCAAGATAAATGTGATACCATATGAAGCATTTTCGAAAAGTATTACTTTGCGTTTCTTAAATATGACTGCAGCGGAGTTTTTGACAGATATTGATTTGTATAAAGACATAATTGCTGGTAGTCTGGAAACCAAACCTAAAAATGTGGATATATTTAGCATACAGAATGGAAATCATGCAGGGTTAAAAAATGTGGTTGATGTAAGATTGGCAGCTCATGGAAGTCCGTATTTTGCTCCAGAGAGATTAGTCTGGTTTCTCAAAAAGAATACCTATTTTAAGAATGTGATTGTGGGTTATGACGCATGTGTAGAAGAGCTTTGTGTATCAGATGGGTGCAAGAGTGATGTAACGTTAACCAATAAGGTGGTTAATATGGATAATGGACAAGGACAAGCATTTGGTTCTGTTGGAATTAAGGTTGATGTAAGGTGTGAAAGTTGTGAGAAATTGTTCCCAAGAAAGAGATCATGTAGAGAACGACCATGTGTGAATGGTGGGGTTTGTCAAGATGTACCTGGGGGTTATCTGTGCACATGTCCTCATAAGCATGCTGGTCCAAACTGTGAATTAACCACGCGGAGTTTCGAACCAGGAGACTGGATCTGGCTACCTGCTTTAAAATCATGTACTATCGGAACATTATCCTTCGAGTTTTCTACTCTGGGAAAAAGTGGCTTACTCCTTAGTGCTGGAGTGAGGACTGGGCCTGAAAAGCGTTATGATTGGCTGGCAATACAGTTAACTGATGGTCTGATAAGGATCGAATTATCCCTCGGAAAGGTGGAGCCTGATGTTTTCAGCATTGATGGAGAAAAACTGAATGATGGTAAATGGCATATGGTTGAAATATACCGGAATGCTAAGCAAGTACGGCTTGTTATTGATCAGTGTAACTCCTCTATTGTGGAAATGGTTGGGAAAAGTCAAGTGGAAAAGAAAAGTAATTGTGAAGAGACATGGAACATTACCGACACTGTTTATCACTCGCTGGATATCAACACGCCTGTGCAACTTGGCGGGAAGTTTGAGACGTATTTCAATGGAGGTATACGAAATGTCAGACAGAACGGGATAATGACGGATTTGAATGCTACTGTGAACTCGAAAGGTTCAGTAGAAGGATTTCCTGTCATAGATAAGCATTGTTCAACGTCTAAATGTTTCAGGAACGCAACGTGTCTTGCATCCAGGAACGGTTTTACATGTGTTTGCCTCCCGGGATTTGAAGGACCGCTCTGCGATCATGAAGTCATAGAACAAACGTTTAATGTATCCAGTTTTATTACATACCAACCGCGAGAGCCAATCTTGGAAAGTTACAATCCAAAATTCTCGGAAATTCAATTGATGGTACGGACAAGAGACGAAGATGGTGGTCCTCTTTTGATGATTAGAAATAAACGAGAACAATTGATGATGCTAAAGCTCATGAAAGAAAACGGCAGAGTTTCTCTTGAATGCCAGTTTAATTTGGGCGGAAAGAAGATTGTCATCAGGCTCAGAAATACGTTGTTAGCTGATGGACAATGGCATCACGTAACTATCTGGCGTAATCGTAATGAAGTGCATCTTGGGATTGATCCTGATAGGAACCCAAGAACAGTAAAAGTTCTGGAGCATGATTCCTTCATACTGTTACCAATGACACGAGAAACGGAAATTATTCTTGGCAAAGTGGAGTCTGATCAAAAGGGATTTGATGGTTGTATGAAAGACATACGGCTTAATGGAAAGGTTCTACCCCACAATGAATCTAATACTGATAATGCCATCATTACGAAATCTGAAGGTGTTATGGGAGGTTGTTATTCTGGGGCTTGTCATGAAATGGCGTGTAATGAGAGTCATTTCTGTTATGACAAATGGAGAGCTAGTGACTGCCTACCTCGACGTTGTATTCAAGAACGTCTGTGCATGAATGGCGCAACATGTAATGATTATGCTGTGAATGGAGTGGTATTGTATAAGTGTGTGTGTACACCACAATTTTATGGTACTTATTGTGACAAAGGCTCGAAGATCACCAGAATTGCGGCTGATGCAGACACTATTAATATAAAACTAGTTCTTGGTTTGTCATGTTTTGTTCTGGTGCTGGTTCTTGTCACAATACTTATTGTGTGTCACCATCGTTATCAGACCAGTGGTAAAGCTTTCTTTGTCAAACCCAGGATCCCGTCGAAACAAAAGTCAAATAATAAACAGTTTGTTACAGCCGAGTGGTGTCAATCGAACAATGAAGAGAATAAAACGAATAATGGATTAAAAAATCTGCCATGTTCGAAACATTCTATTCAAGCGCACGTACACAATACCACCCGACCTGCTTTAGTTCCTGCTAACACACATCCACTTGAACTGCGAGAAATCACACATAAACCTTTATCCCAACTTCCTGCCTGGGACATTCCTCCAATGATTGATATAGTGTTGTCACCGGATTCTGGTTCTTCTACGATACCCGAAGATTACATAGAAGACCCCGATGAAACGTATGAAAGAAATCCCAGTTGGAGACCGACAATATCCGGCGGATCACCAAGCGAGATTGAGCTTGATGATACCAAAAGTTCAGCGGTTATTTGGAATGATATTGAAGAATACGGACGGAAATTTTATAAACTAACAAGGAATTTTCTTTCCAGGGATGATGGTCGACCAGAAAGTAGTATATCTACCACAAGTAACAGCTCGAGTGTTGTCACTGTGGTTGAAAACCCTTTAGCATAACAATTTCATGACAATTTCATGGTTAAGACTGGTCTACGAAGAGTTTAAAGTCAGGAAACTATTAAATTATCATGTTGAAAACGTAAATGATCTAACAACTTCTTGGTAAAGAACAGGAATAAACATTAAATGAGTATCAACTGTGTATAGTATTCAGATGATAAAAAATTGTTAACGTTACTCTTAAAAACAGAAAATATCTCAGTTGAAAGGGAGTATTGTTCACTCAAGAGCATTGTGAAAATAGATTATTTAAAGATAGTAATTTACTGGCGTATATATGTATAATGTATTGTATTTAATGAAAATATTTTAAACCTTAATATAATAAAGTACAAGTAATTCAAGCCAATTTTAGAGTGAAGATCCACAAAACACAATTAAAAACCTGGCATTGTAACAGGTGATGATTGATCACGACATTTTTAATCTAGCGTTCAACCATATATTTTTTATTTCCCGAGAATACAACACTATATTCTTTCTTTGTATTTGTATTGCACTAACAGATTTATCTTTTGTTCTTGTTTTGAGGGTAGGGTATGTATAGCATTGTCCATCACAACTTTTACATCTTTATTGTTCTGCTTTTTTAAACTGTTTTTTGTTTAGTTTAATACTACAGAAACTCCGATAGCTTTAAAGAAAATTCAGGTAACTCCGTTCCAAATAAAGAACACAGCTATTAAATATCTTGTTCCTTTAAGAGTCAGCGCTGTGTAACAGGTTGAACAAAGCTAATGTCAGAGTGAAATAATAATATTTTTTAATTACAAAGACATTTCATGCCAGGTCCAAGAAAGAAAATTCGTCTTCCTTGTGGTAGGACAATGCGTGCAAAGAAGTTGTTAAATCCTGTAATGCTTCTTGTCA
>ERZ1738540.44-NODE-98-length-13988-cov-278.288883_pt1 | contig 13988 bp, 3 predicted proteins | sample MGYA00581725_ERZ1738540 | MGnify/ENA primary metagenome ERZ1738540 (study PRJEB40740, sample SAMEA7388098) | Antillogorgia elisabethae | biome: Marine coral reef biome; feature: Environment associated with an aquatic invertebrate; material: Seawater | host...
TTGGCAGTTAATGGTCAATAATTCTTTGTAATAGACGGTTATCTGTAAAATCCTTAACTCTTGATACAGCTTTTGAATTATATGGTTGGTAAAGGGAATTATAAAGTGAATTTTTATTGTCTTTTGTATCTCGTTTCCGTCTCACATCTCTCGCTTCACTCGGAACCTAAGAAGCCTTCATATTTGGGGTATTCCGTGTCAACTCTTGGTCATAATCAGTTCATCCTTTGATTACTACTTACGGGGGACAAGATCCTGATGAAAAAGTGCCACAGAATTATCCTAAGAAACCCAGGGAATCAACTTGCAATCTTAATATCTGACAGGTCCAATCCCTTGCTCCGGCCTTTGATCATTGGTGCGTGAGGACTTCTTGCGTACTGGCGGTTGCACTGTCTTCCTCCACTCTCTTGCCAATAATTATTAAGGATTCTTTGTCCCTAAGCATTAATGCATTCGGCCGTACAAATATCCTGAAAATGAAAAGATAAGATTAATAATTGGTAGATATGGGTAGGGACAAGGACGACCCAACAATAATAATAATAAAAGATTATATTTTTCAGGAATTCTATTATTTATTATTGTTATTTACGTGTGTTGGGTCGTCCCTTGGGTTAACAGGATTTACACATTATATCTGGTTTATATTTACAGGATTTATGCGTTATTACTAGTGACTTCAAGATTAATCTGTGGTAAGACCTGACCAAGAAATCCACATATAATAAGCTTCTAGTACGCGGGAGTGAGCAATAATCACTTAATATTTTAATGAATTATATTATTGTATTTGTAGGGATTCGTCTGTTTGGAATGGCGGATTTTATTATGTGTTTCTTTGGCAATTATAATAATAATACAATAAAATCCGACCAACAGACGAATCAAGTAAATATAAATATAATAAAGTTTTTTGGTTCTTAAGATTCCTTGCATGACTTGTTCTAGAGCATCCTGTACGTAGGAATGACGCCCCAATCATATAGGAAAAGAAGGTTACAAGTGAGTTAGACGGGATTATTTAGGAGCATAAGATTCAAGTTTGTAAGGATATGATTGGCGGGGCAAGGTAATGAATAAAAATAAGAATTAATTTGTAGTGTTAATAGGGCCCCGCCAATACCCAGGAACTATAAATATAATATTTTACTATTGTAATTCCTTGCCCGCTTGCGACAGGCTCCCTTCGGGCCAAGTGACACCCCCACATTAAAGATTTCTTAGTTATTAATCCGGGGCGACCACTTCCATCCACATAAAATTACAAGTTTATTCTTATTTATTGGGTTCATTCGTACAAAGTGGTCGCTAGAGATAGAAACCGAGGAAGCGAGGGAAGGGAGAGTGAGGAAGGGAGCCATAAGACCGCATAAAATCTATATATTTTTAATATTATTTTCTTTATCTTTATGTTTTCAGTGTTTTATGCGGTCTTTTGCTCATATTATATTTATATTATTATGTGTGAAGGGACGACAAGAGCCCGGCAAATCTATAATATTTTCATCCTTTTGGTGGGCTCTTGTCTCTCTCTCACGTCCCTTCACCCCATGCCCACTCATTACGCTCCACTCACTCGTACATAAACCCAATAAACTCACATAAATTTTAACTTTTATATCTTTTAGGGGTCTTTGCTAACAGCTTTTATCAGATACAAATTCAGGTTTTATAAGTCCTCCAAATAAATAGGATTTCCCAGTGAACACACCCAAAAGACAAGCATAAGATACAAATTCTGAAGCTTCTTTAGTGGGATGACGCCTTCCTCAGATAATAAGTCTACAGAATATGATTCACTCTTAAAAGCCATTCAACTTACTTCCTTCCGGCGGGTAAAGACCCATAACAAATAAACCTAAGATAACTTTCTAGATTCTGGAGCGGTATGTAGGTGTCACAAGCTTGTATGACTTTTACCTGGCGAATAAACTAATGAATCTTACCGTCCAATAAGAACCCGTGGCAAGAGTCTGGAGGCGGATAATCCTTCAATAAATTATGAAAATATATGATTTTTGATATTAATAATAGCTTGTAAGCGTCTCTCTCACCCGTAAACTCTATAATTATTGGTTCTTGTATGGCCCATAGGCCCGTTCCTGTCGTTAGAGACGCTTACCAGAAGTTACAATCTTATTATCTTTCATCTTTATGGATTAAGTGAGAGGGCGGGAACTATAAGAGAAGAAAATATTATGTTATGTTAAGGTAAGACAGGCAAGGAAGAGGTTACCAGATACTAGCGAGGGACCAAGAGACTCGCGTACCAATCAATAATTCCTTTTGGTAGGAGCTTAGAAACATAGATTGTGTCACTTGTGGAAGAGGAAAAGTCCTAACAAAATCTATATTATTTGTATTATCCGCTAGTAACCCGTCTTCTGTCTCTCCATCCTACCGTAGGACCAACCCATGATGAAGAATTCTGGATGATCTTTCTCTGGAATAAACTGATTATATCTTCTAAGAAATGAAAAGATGAATCCTTTTGGGTGAGTGTAAAGATAGGACAGGAATGAAGCCTGAGAACTAGACATGAAGGTTGAATCACTTCTAAGATCATAAAATATTAATAAAAGATATGAAAATATATAAGAAATAATATAAAATTAATAATATCTGACCATAAATAACAAAATTAATAGAAAATTTGTATTTATTTTAATAATTCCATTCACTCTCACTCCCTTCCAGCCCAAGAAGATAGCATAATGATAAGATAAAAGATTGGAAACAGAAGATAGAAACCTTTATTAATTGTGTGAGGATATTAAGATTATAAATAAAATAAGATCTGACCTTACATTCACCTTAATAATACCTTGTCCAAATACAATCCTAGGTTTAATCCTGAACAAATAATCCGGTCTAACTAAGATGAAACTATAAGGCCACACCAGTTCTCACCTAAGGGACTTACCGTGGAAGGAATTATGAATGGGCATTACTAGCGAGAACTATAACAAGATGAATTCTTAGGACCGGTCGTATACCAGGATTACACCACTTATTAAAGATTCTTGCCCGGGATTAGTGATGGCGTCATAGTAATGTCTAGGGAGAATCCTGTCCTAGGTCTCACCTTATAATCATAAAATTAATTGAAGTTTTCTGTAACCGTTTCCAGCGTTCCTACTAAGAATCCAGAAAATATACTGAAAATATAAATAATATGAATTAATCTTTTGTATCTTCTTATGCTAGGCCCGGTTTATATCTCAGGAGTTACTAGTGCTCACCTTATAATAAGAGAAAAACCTGGTAATTTTGCTATCTGGGTTACCAAGGAAATCCTATAATGATTAGGTGGTTAATGTCCAGGTCCTACAGTTTTATCCGTGTCTTAGAGGCTCCTGTACACGCCCGCGTTAACGCGATAGAAGCACAACCCAGGTAATAATTTAATGACTTTATGATTGTAGGTTTAATATGTAGTCTGGGGATAGCCGGATGACTTGTTCCTGGGGACTGATCATAAAGGAAACATAATATGCAAAAGACTTTTAATAATACATAATATTTATATTGTAAGTCAGTTATTCCTCATCCAAGATCTCGCTCATGATCATTTATTATATATAAAATCATTAAAGATTACATTGTGAAGGGATTAATAATCTCATGCCAAGCCCCTCACAATTCATATTTTATTTATATTTTCGTCTCTTTGGAGGGGCTTGGTTAGGACAATAAGATTCCTAAAAAATGCAAGGTAATGAACATAAGAAAGACAAGAATGATAATAGATTCTTAGGCCACGACAGGTTCCTTTTGGTAACAGCTTGGACTAGACCATCAACTTCCGAGCCTTCCAACGCCTCACTACCTAGAAACACCTAATAAAATTACATTTAAAATCTTATTTATTGGGGTGTTACTGTGAGGCTAGGAAGTTCCTCCAAAGATCACTCACTCCCCGTACGCTAGCGTCTTGGCCCCGAATGCAATAAACTTTTAATATTTTATTATGATTCTTGCACTTGGACATTAATGGGTTAACAAAAACACCTATAAAATTCTATCTTTTATTATTATTTCTTATGTGTTCCAAGGTAGAAGACTGGCCGCGGTAGGTGGAAGAAGTGTAACACAGATTATTAACTGGTAAACTCCTGGCCAGAAGGAAGCAAAGATTTGTATTTTGTTATGGTTTTTTATAGGTTTCTTAGGATTATTTGCTAGGTATAATAACAGCTCTTACACTTTCAACCTTATACACCGGTAAGTATCAACAAAATCCTTGGAAGTTAGACCGTGAGTTGGACAGGAGCCTTAGGACAAGAGGATAACACTGTAAAATCCAGGGAGAAGACTGACCACGCCAGCTTTAGGAGATGAAAACAGTCTGGCTGTCGGAACACTTTGGTAGCAGAATTACCTTGGAGAAGAGACTAGAACGATAAAACTAAATGGAGCGGTTATTCTTGGAGAACTTGGTGTGGTTGGTATGGATATGACGGGAAGTCCCTAGGCTGTATCTTGACATTATTAATCTATATATTTTTACAATATCTTCTGGATACACCTAAACACTTTATCAGAATGGAATGATTCTTGGGTTTGGTCATTCTAGTTCTTACACCTTGTCCGTAGCAGGAGTCTTCACGCATAATCCGCTTCTATCAAGGCATTTTAAGATAAAAATCTGGTGAAGATCATACAAAAATAACTTGTTTTCTGAGATGACTTTAAGGGGATAAAACTAGGAATTTTAAAGGTGTAATAACTGTAATAACCCTTCCAAGATAATCTTTTATTAATTTCTTGGTAATGATGGGATTTACTAGGCCAGTCCCTTGCAAGATAGAATGCTGAATCTTTCTATAATAATATAATCTTATGCGGGACGTCCCTTCATAGAATGCTTCATTAACCCACATAAATAATTACAAGATAAAATCCTTTTTAATTTATAGAAGAATACAATATATTTTGGTGTTTTATTAGGAGGAATGGGTAAGGCGAGAGACAGAGAGCCTGCCAAGGACCGTTCCCAACCAATCAGATGCATCCCGTCATGCCCATGCACAAGTAATTACAATCATAAAAGCATTCCATCCGGCTAGGGCCTTGGGAATCATTAAAATCCAATCAAAAGTCTTTGCCAAGCACCTCCAGCACAAGGGCCAAGGGCCACCTTAAATGTAATAATAAAAGAAATTATTTGTAATCATTAATTGTATATGGGAGGGGTCACCCGAGGCCAACGGTAAGAAGCTTATAATGTGGGATTACTGTGTGACGCGGGCATGCGACTCCTACAAAATACCAATAAAAAATCATATTTTCTTACTTCCATCCGCATGCCCACTAATAATCCTTTCTTACACTCGTGTGCTACCTTAAGATAAGACACTAGAATCCTTATAAGATAGAAAGTCTTGGCAAGTAACCTCTAAGAAAAAACCAGATTAAAATGTAAAAATATAAGGATTTTAACCACCGATCCCGCCCGAGAACACAATGTGAACCTGTCGTATCTTGGCACTCGTAAGCTGTAAAAATCTCACTTATTTCGCCTAATCCATCCACAAGAAGCTATATAAATTGTATATTTGTATTAATAATATTCTGTATTTATAGGTCCCAAGGGTTTATCAGAAGTTAATATTAATTCATAAAACTACAAATTATATTTATTTTCTTAAGGAATTCTATTGTATAAACCCTTGTAACCGCCTCATACAATAGGATAAATCTGTGAGAAACCTGGCCACCTAAGAGACACAACATGAGAACGAAGGAAGTTAGCATGGGACGGTTACAGAAGGAATAAAGTAAATAAAAATGGATTTTTCCTTATCTGTATCTTGTTATTATTATTATCTTTTCTTATTTCTTCTATAATCTTCTCTTATAAGCCATTAATATTCCATAAAATTATTATCTTTTTATAGTTTACAGGGATTATACATTCAATATTATTTTCCTGTTAATTATGCCATAAAACCATTCTATTTTCTTGTGTCTTTTTGGAGAATATGCTGGCGCAGCCCACGCTCCTGCGGAAGAAATGATGAGTGGATGAAAGGAAAAGTCCCTTATAATCCATATAAATGAAATAAATTCTGATAATATATTATTAATCTTATTCACTCATAAATCAAGAAATCTTAGGAATCGCATATATAATTACAATCTTTTTTACTTCTTTGCCTAGCTCCTAGAGACGGAAAGGTTAATGAAATGGTTAATAAAATCACTAAAAAATCAATTTAAATTTATGTTTTGTATGTGTTCTGTCTTGGCCATTACGCTAGCCGCAGGGCGTGTGCTGGAAGGAATATAGAATGGATAATGTAGGAAGGGCCAGCGTAAATCACTTAAAAGATAAATAAATTGTAGGTTTAATGTTCACTCTAAGGCTGGCATCATCCCCGTGTCTTATGGTCACACTATCAACCTTCCTTGCGTTCCTATAGGTTACACCGGTTATTGGCATGATATCTGGAGCGAGATGATAGTGTGGTTAGTATGATAGCTGGGTTAGGTTGGTCATTCCAGTTATTTTTCCTTAATTAAACCATTAAAAGATAATATTGTAATTATAAATGTAATAACTAATGCATAGATAAAACGAGATTATTAAAGCTGGATATGACCATAAGATATGATTGAAGAGAAGACTGATGGTGCCCGGAGGAGTGAACGGCCGTAAGATATTATATGTGGATTAATCTCTTATTTTTATTGTCTTTATGGTTACTTCCGCTAGCTTCCAACGTACAAGAATGTGGGATAAGAGCCTGGGACTGGAGACACGGTAGGCGGATAAAGCACAAAAGAATTCCCAAGGGTTAACAGGCTTCCCAATGTGATCCGGCATATCCTTTCATGTCTCTCGTGGCCCATTGTGTGAGAGAGACACCGCTAGGAACGAGTCTATGATTGAAAGCTTTAATGATTTCCAAGATTCTTTATTATGATGCCAGGTTCTTCCCAGACTATTCCCCGTCAAAGGACTTTCACTCATCCAAGAATAAAGAATATTGTAAATCTTATATTTCTTCATTTATAATCCGTTATCTTGGGTCTTTTATTGGTTCATTTATAACTTTAAGCTCTAGAGGTAAGCCTACGGACTGGTGGCAAGAAGCCCGTACAAAACCCAATAAAACTTAATATTTTATTTGTTTTGCTTGGCTTCTTTTGGGCGTCACTCCGCTCCTAAACGTACAGGATACACCCTAAGAAATCATCCATTTATAATGTCAATCACTAGTGACGCCTATTACTCAGATATAAAACTGACAATAGAAACAGATATGAAAGGAATGTTAATACACTGGTAACTTCAAGAATGAATCATTGGTTTGTAGGTTTAATCGTCCAGTAATAATAAATATAATAAATTATTTCCTGTAAATTACCTTAATAATGCCTTTACAATCTTGTATTTACTGGTTATTGCCCTTATCCCGGCTCCACTTACGCCGGTTGCCCCCAAGATACACCTAATAATTACTCAGAAAATAAGAAAATATTGTTATTTTAGAGAATCCTTAGGGGCCAAGGGCCTAGGAAATACAAATATATTAAAATTTTAATTGTATTTTATTAAGATGGAACTTACCTGGCATACCCTTACATAATAACTTCCTAGCTTTAATGGTGTACGACAGGATAATACACTGGTAACCGTCCTAAGGATAACACTGGGAGGCTCCTGACCCATCATAGCCTTTCCATTCATAATGTGGTGGCTTCTTTAGCGGGATCTTGTGAATGAACCTTGACGCAGCAATTATTAAGGATTTTTCCCTTCATAATAATAATAATAATGAATTTATAATAGAGATTTCTACCGGAAAAATCCTCAATCATAAGCTGTGTCTAAGGTCAGTTCATTCCCATCCGGTATCCCGCTATAGACCCACAAGCACCACACTATTCTCCAAGGGTATGATCATGAGAAAATCAGTGGTTCATCCAAATACATAAAATATCAATTTTTAATTCCTTTTGGTAGGACATTAACTCTAGAATCTGTATCTGATGGTTATTTACTGGTAATTACTAATAGATGGTGAAGATAATAGGATTTTATTAAGAAAGTATTAATTATTATATGTATATTGTCCGGGTGTGTCCAGAAGAAATAAAATAAGTGTTTTTGCCCCAGACACACCCCTACAAATAACTTAATAAAATCCACCATTCACAAGTTCCTTCCCTCCGGTACACCCTGCCTTCCATCCCTTGGTCCGCCTTTCAGCTCCCATCCGTTGGCACTTGGTGTAGCGGCCCGCGTTAACGCGTCCGGCGTACTAGAATCACTAAAATAATGACATAAAATATGATAAAATAATTAAAATATGAAGTCTGGGTACTAGCACTCACCTTTAAACTCAGGATTATACCACCCTTAACTCTCGACAAAACTAGAAACTGATTCACCCCAGACATCACCTTATACGACCCAACCTTGGAAGCTTGTTATTGTGCCAGGCGTAGGTAAGACAAGCACAAGAAACATAATCTGTAATGTCAAGACACAAGGATGAACCGACATGAAGGTGCCATCAGAATCCTTTTGTAGGAGCTCTTAGGATTCAAGAACCTGTTATCCTTGGCGAGCCACAAATCAAGGGTTAACCGATGCCAAGTTTTCAATCTTATCTTGTGTCTTTATCCCTTACGGGCGCGAGGAGTGTGCTACAACCTTAATATTTGCTAGGTAATACGAATAGACTCCGAGTGCACTGGTCACTAATAATTAATTCTTGATTCATATTATCTGTACCAAGATGTCACTAACGGGCCATCAATAACTAACAAAATCCCTGAAATAATTATTAGTTTTATTAGTACAGGATGGCCCAAATGTTGATTATTAATCTTAAGGTTACTCCCCACACAAGGTATAATTCTGTTTCCACATACAATAACTTGCGAGTAAATCTGGAGGCACTATTAATGAACTGAGAGACGCTAGCCAGACAGTATTCTCCAGATATAACCAGTGCATCAACTTCCTATCCTGTAGGTGTACGCTATGACCCAGAGGAGGGAATCAGAGGCAAAGAGTGCCAAGGAATAGCAAAAAACATTAATTTTATAATTTTATGTGTCTTGTTACCCGGAAGCATATCATCAGGAACCTCATATATAATTCCAGGTAATAATCTGTAAACCTTGCTTTCTTCATATTAATTATACCTTGCGTGTCTTCTGGTAACCTTACAGTCTAGTCCTGACCAGTACCAAGATGTCAAGTCTTTGATAAGGGCTTACAACGGTTGGGATTGAATAGTTGGTAAAGGTAGGGAGCATACAAGAATTCTAAAGGTTTTGTTTGTTAGCCAAGTAAGTTCCATTCAAAAGGATTCCATTCAACCAATCTTCTCTGGCGAGGCGTGGCCTGCGGCAGCATACCTTCCAAGAATAAGATATATTTTATATAAATTCCGGGTGAAAGTGTTACAGCTGTCCTAGTTCTCAAGCATAAAACCTGGTTTGGCCTAGACAATATGTTACACTTGTATGACTTTATGATCAACCTAGACGATTCATTAGCAGGATTTGGTTGAAATAATCTGTTTCTTATTATGGGTTTAAAGGTAATGTCCTTCACAAGTGATCCAAATCCTGCATAAGGCACTAATAAGAGGAGAACCTGGTGTTCCATCCCCTTATTTTCCTATATTATTCCGCCAAAATTATCTGGTTTACTCCTAAGAAATCCACCATATAAATCTGAGATCATAGAATCCTGAATGGAAGATTAATGGAGGGAGCGGCAATCATATGTTGTGTCTTTCATCCTTTTGGAACAATCCTATGTTGGAGGTATATGGCAGGACGCTATGATCCGGCTTTTGAATCACTTCCAGCGTAATGTGTTCCAGGTATGACCGCGTCCTGACTAATACACCGGTAAGAAGCGTTTAAAGTGACGAAGGGTCAACACACGTCCCACATAACATTACTAATAAACCTTTAGGACATGCCGCTTGACATTCCGTCGTATCTAGTCCTCAGACACCATCCCCAAGTTATTATCATAAGGAAATTGAAGGTAACTAAGATTCTATATCAACTATTAAGTCACTTGTAAGGCACTCCAGGTATAAATCTGATAATCAATGGTCAAGAAATCTTGATAGTTTTAATGCTTTAGTAAGAGCCCGTAAGCTTGGTACAGTTGGTAAGGATAATAAAATAATATAGATTTATAGTTTTAATAGAATTATTATGTAATATTTAATATATATTTTCTTATGTTTCTATTATTGACCATTAATTCACCATTCTATTATCTTAGGAGAGGATTGTGAGGCTGCATTACGGTCGAAGGAGATCATTGGTATGACGGGTCCTTGCCAGGCACGGCCGTTAGGCGGGCTTATGAATGGAATTATTATGTTATTATTATAAGGCCGTAGGACCCGTCCGTAGGATTCCTTTGTGATTATACCTTAGGATTCCTACCACTGGTCTACTGTCAAATCCTGGGCTGTCTTTAGGAACAAACTATCTGGATGTAACCTTAAAATTCATATAAATTGCAATTCATTATGTGATAAAGCTGCTACAGAATAATAAAGAAAATGAAAATAGAATTGCAATTTAATGTATTTTTGAATGGTTTTTACCTTAAGGAAGCAAGAACATGAAGTCAAAAACAGATTATGAATGCTCACTCCAGATAAGATTAATGCTTCCTTGCGGTCTTTTGTTGATTCATTCTTGTGCTTGGACTTCCTCACGGCAAAACTCATTAATAATTTCAGGATTCTTGTGTGATATCTGGAGTGACTTTAATGCACTGACAATAGGAAAGTTATGCCAGGTATTATGGCGGGATGAACCTAAGGACTGTTAACGCCTGGTCTGGATAAGACTCGTCTTTTCAATAGTCTTACCGCTGCAGCTGGGACTAGATTTCATGGCCATTCAGTCTCACCTCCAAGCCTAGGATTCTAACCACCTGTCTAACCTTCCTTTCCTACATATGGCTCAGGGTCTTATCTTGGTACAATTAATATGAAATTCATAGATAAATCCAGTATGTTGAAGGTAAGATAAACCAGTGAAACAGATTATTTTTGAAGAATATTGTCATTTTATTATCCTTTTTGTGGTTCGTCTGTGGGATACCTCGCTTCCAAGAAATTACAATAGAATTATTATGGAAAGAAGCGAGGCAGACGAACTAAGAACCACCTAATAATTACCTGAGATTTTTATAGAATTATATGTGGATGAGTTATTCCTTGTCTACTGGTGTGTCCTAGATGTGACGGGTGATCACTCATTCCATCCTTAAAGTCATTCCAGCTATTGGTCATTAAAGGAAGTCCCGCTATAACTCTGATATCCTTACGACCTAATCCTGCAATCTTATACTATTTTATATATATTTTGTATTTTTATTGTATTATTAGTTGACATTAAGTTGTTTCTGAAGGGAATAATAGTAGAAAAAGATAGGAAAGTTATTCCTGATCCAATAGATGACAGGGAATTCCAGGAATGAAAAGAATCTGGAAAGGATGGGATTCTTCTTGGCATAAGATTAAATCCTAAGAAATGCATTGGGGAAAAGGTAAGAAGAATACCAACAAATACTAAATGTAAATGATAAAGAGAGAGTGTACATGAGGATGAAAGTAATAAACTCTTAGTAGCAACAATCTTTTCTCCATTCAAGACTATTCCAGAGAAGATAGCAATTACAGCTCCTAAAGAAAGAACAAAATGAAAATGTGCTACAACATAATATGTATCATGTAATGCTAGATCCACTGCACCATTTCCAAGAATTACTCCTGTTGACCCACCTAGCGTAAACATTAATAAAAAGAGATGTGAGAGGAAGACAGAAGTAATTCTAAGGTGTAATAATGGTGGATTGGAGAGATATGTAAAAAGCCAATTAAAGATTTTTGTACCAGTTGGTAAGGATATTAAGATTGTAACTCCTGTAAAATAAGCTCTTGTATCACTTTCTAAACCTACAGTATACATATGATGTCCCCAAACAAGACCTCCAAGAAGAGAAATAGATGACATGGCAAAGATCATTGATTGGTTAGCAAAGATTATTAACTGTGAAACCCCAGAAATTACTATGGAAATGACCCCAAATGCAGGAATTATTAATATGTAAACTTCTGGATGTCCAAAAAACCAAAATAAATGTTGATAGAGTACAGGATCTCCTCCAAATACTGGATCAAAGAAAAGTGTATTAGAATGAAGATCACCCAATACTAAAAGAAGTGTACCAGATAAGACTGGTAATGTTAATAAAAGCATGAAAGCTGTAATCAAGAAAGCCCAAGGAAATAATGGGACAGAAGATAATATCAGAGAATAAGATCTCAGAAAATGAATTGTTACCCAAAAGTTAAGAGATGTAAGACATGAAGATATACCAGAGATTATTAATCCAAATATAAGATTTCCTACACTTGAAGGTGATAAAGTCATAAAAGAAGTGGATAATGGTGGGTAGAGCGTCCACCCTGTACCACCTCCAAATTCTGAGATTAAAGAAAGGATTAGGAAAAGATATGAAAGGAAAAGAATTAAGATAGAAAAATTATTGACTCTAGGATATACCACTTCTGGAGACCCTTGAAAGATAGGTACAAAATAATTTCCAAATCCTCCAAACAAGCCAGGCATTACTAAAAAGAAAATCATAAGAAGGCCATGCAATGTAATGCTTACATTATAGAAGTTCTGGTTTTCTGGAGATATAATCCTATTTCCTGAAGAATATAATTCTATTCTCATAAGGACTGATATTAATGTACCGGAGATTCCAAAGATGAATCCAGATAATAAATAATAGATTCCTAAGCCTTTATGATTACAATTTTTAACTAGTGAATGAAATAGGAAATTAATGGTTAAGAGATTTATTAGGGGATTTTACAGTAGAAATATAAGAAATAAATTATGATAAAGTGCCAATAAAATACCTGGAATAAACAATAATATTAATCATGAAAGAATTGTAAGTGGATAATAATAATAATGTACACGAAAGGAAGAAGAAAGAATAAGAAATTATAAATAAATGCCATGAAAATATTAAATATATTATTTTTTAGAGAACTTGTTGTGCCTAGTCCCTTCGTATCAATCCCTTATTAATAATGAAAAGATTATTATTTGTTGATATTTATCTGAATTTATCTTTATGGTATGTTGGAAGGAACTAAGGCACAACCACTATAAAATACTATAATAAATTTAATCTTTAAGGAGCTTTGTCAATAGGATATGGTGGTTGTGCTTGATCTGGATACACGGTTTATGCCAAGGAACACAAGATTGTATATGAGTTTATAGGACATTCCAGCTACCGGAGTTCCAAGATATGACCAGAAGTTAGTAAAAATCCTGAATACAGAATGCTTTTGAAAGGCTCTTATAGGATAACGCGAGTCACGCGACCGGAACACAGCCAATAAAATAGCAAAATAATGAAAAAATAACAGATTTTATAGTAATGCATTGGTACCCGGCAGGAAGGTTTCTATCTTAGAAGGCCCTGTACTAGAAGGTTTATTGATTAATCCCCAAGAATCTATAATATTAATCTCTTATTTTAGTGCTCTTGGGACGCCTTTTCCCTGATAATAAGGCTCGCTTAAGAGGCTGCCAAGGTCCCTCTAGCGCAAATAATCATTAAAAATTATGAAAATAATGTTATTTTTGGTTATTTATTAGGTGGAGAGACCCAACAACACATTATTATTTCCTTCTTTCTTTGTCTCTCCACGGGTGCACACCATCCATTTACAATCCTATTATTTTAGGAATATTATGGGAATTTACTGGTGTGCCAAGCTTCTTTCATCTGGTCTTCACTTTATGGACTGGCAGTTGACATAGAATCATTCACGATGGAACTTTCCTTGACCGGTTCTTGACTTGTAAACGCTGTAGAAACCCACAAATATTATCAAAATTCTTTTATTTTTATATGATCTTCTGGTACAAAGAATGCTTGGGAACTAATAATC
>ERZ1738540.56-NODE-119-length-13164-cov-4.963231_pt1 | contig 13164 bp, 1 predicted proteins | sample MGYA00581725_ERZ1738540 | MGnify/ENA primary metagenome ERZ1738540 (study PRJEB40740, sample SAMEA7388098) | Antillogorgia elisabethae | biome: Marine coral reef biome; feature: Environment associated with an aquatic invertebrate; material: Seawater | host...
CTCCATTCCAGCATGTTCATCATGATCAGTTCATGAGATGGAAGTGTTTAACCCCGGGCATCCAAAGATGATTGAGCCGGAAGGTGAGCTTCCTTGGTTAGATTTGCCATATGAGGCAAGTGAATCCAGTGGATTGAGCGCCTTTGCAGAGTCACTTCTGCCATGGCAGTCACAGGAATGCCCGGAAGGCCTAGACCTCTTAGACTTGGTAGCGGCCACGCTAGTTCTCTTGCAAAAATACACACGTCAGGAAGAGCTTGCTGTTTGCATCCACGAGGGTGGAACTCTTCACTGCGTGCACGTCAGGGAGGTTCCGACCAGGACCTTTGCGTCCTTGAAGGCGGATGTTCAAAATGTACGAAGACCACAGACTCATCCTTCACAGGTGGTGATTGGAGAGGAGAACTTGGAGTTGTTGGAAACTCCAGGCCTGGAGCTCTTGATTTGTCCAGGCAAAGATTTCATTAAGTGGTGGTGGAGACAATCGAAGTTCTCCAAGAAATGGGCGGTTCGAGCACAGGAAGACCTCTGTCGACTATTGGACAGAGCCATGAGTGGTGCAAAGATTGCAGATTTACAACTGATCTCGTCAGAGGAGGAACTTCACATTCACAGCTTCAACCGTACTACGGTGACCGAGACCAACCTGAGCTTGTTGGAACTCCTGGCTGAAGCGTCCCAGAGATGGCCAAAGCGAGAAGCTGTAGTGTGTGCAGGCCGCACTTTGAGCCATGCAGAGCTTTGGTCAATGGCTGGAGCGGCCGCGCAACATTTGGGTGGCACAGTTGGCACCATTGGCGCCGTTGGTACCGTGGCCATTTTGTTGGAGCGTGGCATTTCCATGGTTGTGTCCTTGTTGGCCATCTGGCGAGCAGGAGGAGTGTGTGTTCCTTTAGATTTGAAGACCCCACCACGACGAGTGGAACAGATCCTTCAGGATGCAAAGGTGCACGTGGCCATCACGGCACGCAGCGTGTGGGATCTTGCGGATCCTTGGCCTTTTGCGTGTCCAGTGGTTTATGTGGAAGACTTTCAAGCGAAAGGAGGAAACGAAGAAACAGAAATTGCAGGCGTCGCACCGACCACGGAGGATCCGGCTTACGTGTTGTTCACCAGTGGCTCTACCGGTGTGCCCAAGGGCGTCAGTTTGACCCACGGAAATCTCTTGGCCTATGTTCGATGGCATGTCCAATATTATCAGCTGAGCCACGAGGACCGTGTGCCACATATGGCGGGTCTCTCCTTTGATGCTTCCATGGCGGAGATTTGGCCCACGCTGGCCGTGGGCGGATGCGTGTTGCCCGCTCCGGACGACGAGATTCGACTTCTCCCCGAGGCCCTTTGCAAATGGTATGCGGAGGTGGATGCCACGGTGGCCTTTTTGACCACGCAACTGGCAGAGGGGATCTTGGCAGAGCCGCATTTTCCTGAAAGCAAACTACGAATTCTCTTCACTGGCGGTGACAAACTACACATGGGACCTCCAGATCATGCACCGTTTCAGCTGGTCAATATCTATGGTCCAACCGAGTGCACGGTGAATGTGACCATGTGTTTGGTTCCTCCTGGTAGTGGAGCTCCATCAATTGGAGAGCCGGTAGTGGGAATGCAACTTTATGTGGTGGTTCTTTGGTCGAAGGATGAGAGGATGCAGCTTCAACCGCGCGGAATTTATGGAGAGCTTTACATTGGAGGACCCCAGGTTGGTGCTGGATACCTACAGAGACCCGAATTGACAGCTGAACGCTTTGTGGCCAATCCGTTTGTGGATTCCACCAGTCTGGGGCAGGAGGGTCCGACGCTGTGGCCCACGGGGCCTTCCTGGCCACGTCGCGAGGGACCGAAGGATGGTCCTTCTTGGGCAGCCCACACGTTGGAATCCACCACAGTGCAACCAGGAACAGCACCGCGGTTGTACCGCACCGGGGACGTGGTCCGTTGGAACGAAGGACGCATCGATTTCCTGGGACGCCTCGACTCACAGGTCAAGATCCGCGGTCAACGGATTGAATTGGGGGAGATTGAATCCAAGCTACTTTGCCACAAGGCGGTTCGTGAATGTGTTGTACAGTGTCGCACCTTTGCGGGCAGCCACGACAAGTATTTGGCCGCTTATTGGACTTCTACTAGCCAAACTCCAGGCGATGAGGAGCTCTTGCAGTGGCTCCGTTCTGAGCTGCCGCCCTACATGGTGCCCACGGCTTTGTTACGCTTGGAGGCACTGCCCCTGAATGCGAACGGCAAAGTGGACCGGCGGCGCTTGCCTGATCCTTTGCGATCCGAGGCTCAGGTGGGATCAGAAGAATCAATGGGGCACCTCGAGGGCAAACTTCGGGATGCCTTTGCTGCAGTGCTGAAGAGACCTGTTGCAGAGGTTCCCTTGGGCGTCTCATTCTTTGCCCTTGGTGGTCATTCCCTTTCGGTTGGACAATTGGTGAATCGGATCCGTCGTGAGTTGAAGATTTCAGCCAGCATCACAGATGTTTATGCTGCTGCCAGTGTCCAGCAGCTGGCAGCAAAGCTTGCAGAAGTCAAAACAGACACAGTCTGCAGAAGTGAATTGCAAGTCGGCAGTGGAAATGGAATGAACGAGTTGAACGAGTCCAAGACTGAGAACAAAGAAAGTGGTGCAGATGGAAGTGAATCTGGCAAAATCAAAAGCTATCGTGCGAGTTATCAGCAGCTTTCGTTGGAACGGATGGCTTCTTTGAGCGCCAAAGCATCTTCAGCACTGAATTTGACGTTTTGTTGTCATGTTCGCGGTCCTTTAGATCTGGACTGCCTCCAGCAAGCCTTCATAGCTGTCCAGATGAGACATGATGCCTTACGCACCACCATCCGGGAAGGTCAGTGCCAGATTCGTGAGGAAAACTGCTTGGATTTCTCCAGCATTTCAGTGCAAGGGAAGGAAGCGCCCACTGATTTTGCAGAGTGGGTTTTGAATCAACAGTATCAAACTTTTGACTTGGTGAATGGACCCCTATGCCGTGTGCGAGTCATCCAAGAATCTGATGAGGCATGGATTCTTCACTGGACCCTGCACCATGTCAGTGCAGATCTCTGGAGTTACACCATTCTCTTGCAAGATTTGGGATTTGCATATGACCAGCTTCGATCCAATTCTTGGGAATGTGTGAAATGGAACAGCGAAGCTCCGCAGTATCGCAGCTATGCTTTGGACGGTGAATATGCGGAACCTGCACACCGTGGATGTTCGGAGTGGCAAGAAGCGTCGGAATATTGGCGGCAGAAACTTCATCCACCACCCCCGAAGTTGGCTTTACCTGGTGCACTTGGACAACGAAAACGAGAAGAGAAACGCGAGAGCGATTTGAGTGATTTGAATTTCACCGGCAGCAAAGTGGATTTTGAGTTAAGTCGAGATTTGTCTGATGAACTTCAGAAGTTGAGCATGAAATTTGGAGCTTCACTTCATGCAACTTTACTAGCTGCATGGATGGTGCTCCTTTCTCGTTATGCTGAAGAAGATGCGGAAGATGTTTGTGTTGGTACGCCTTTTGCATGTCGAACCACCGCAGAATCTGAAGAAACCGTGGGATATTTTGTGACTCCACTTTGCATTCGTGCACAAGTGACTGGTAGCTTCGACGCTTTCTTGCAGCAGGTTTTTGGTGAAGTGCAAAATGCCTTGCGATTTCAGCGTGTGGCATTAAACGAAATCTGCGAGGAATTGAATTTGGAGCAGAGGCACATTTTGCAGGCCATGTTTGTTTTCCAGACTTGTCCAGAGTTTGGTCACGAATTACCTTCTTTTTTCATGGGGCATGAAGGGTCCGAACTTCCGCTGGGTTCAGAACTCCAGCTAGAATCCATGGCCATTGGTCAACGTCATGCTCAATTCGATCTATGTTTGATGATGGCCTACTCACCATCCGGACAACTTATTGGAAATTTTCAATACAGTTTTGCCAGCTATTCTCGACCAACGATTCTCCGTTTGCAATCTCAATATCAACGTCTCTTGGAGCAAATCGTCAAGGAAGCCACACAGAACGTGACGCAAATCCAATTTCTCGATGCAAAGGATTTGGAGCTTGTCCGGGCAATCAGTCCTTGGCAGGAGAAACATGGCCAGTTGCCTTCAGAGTCATTGGCAGAACTTGTGGTACAAAGGGCCACTGCCAATCCCAGCGCATTTGCTATGATTGGACCTGAAGGGACTTGTACCTATGGCGAAATCCTTCGACGTGCCGAACTCTTGGCATCTTATTTATGTCAAAGTTTAGAGATGGCATCGACCTCTTCTGCATCTTTGAATCTCAGAGATTTAGAAAATCTCTTGGAAGAATCAATTTTGCATATGGATGAAGACAAGTCAGACAATCCTTTAATTGGTTTGATGGTTGCTCCAGGTCCTTGGATGTTGGCAGGTCCATTAGGAGCTTGGATGTCTGGACGTGGTTACTTCGCATTGGACGCGGCACATCCCTTGGAACGGATTCAACAAATGACGCAGGATGCAGCACCGCAATGTGTATTTACAGAACGGAAGAACCAATCTTTAGCAAACTCCTTGGGTTGGCCAGCATTTTTTGTGGAAGATTTGACTTTGCAACGGCTTCGCCGGCGAGAGCCGTGGCCCTTTGTGGCTCCTGAAGCTCGGAGCCTTTTGGTCTTCACAAGCGGTTCCACTGGGAGACCTAAAGGTGTGGTGCTGCCAATGAGAGCTCTGCTTGCGCATGTTCTCTTCACAAGCAAACACTTCGACTTCAAGCAGGGTCAGGCGGTTCTGCAGCACACGTCCTGGACCTTTGATGCGCCAATCTGCGAGATTTGGCCAGCGATTGTTGCTGGTGTAACGGTGGTCATCAGCAAGCGAGATGGGTCCAAGGACTTTCAATATATCTCTGCGCTGGTGGATCAGCACCGCGTTAGCCATGCCCTTTTCGTCCCATCGTTGTTGGCCGAAATTCTGGAGCAACAAGCCTTGCCTCGAAGCCTTCGGTCGCTGGTGGTCGTTGGAGAAGCTTGCTCCTTGAGCCTTACTCGTCGAATCCTGGAGGCTCCTCTATCCTTGAATAATTTCTATGGCCCCTCGGAAGCTGGTATTGGTGCCACCATCTATGAGGTTGACAAGATTGGCAAAGTTCCTCCAAATGTGCAAACTTTGCCCATTGGCAGGCCTGTCCCATGGCATCAGGTGCTGTTGCTGGATCCTCAACTGCGTCCGGCCGTCGGACGCGCAGGGCAGATCGGCATCATGGGGGAGGGCCTTGCAAGCGGATACTTGAACCTTCCTCAAGAAACCAAGACCAAATTCATCAAGACTCCCCAGGCAATCCGCGATGTGTTTCCAACGTGCGGCCCGATACTTTACCTCACCGGTGATGTAGGGAGGTACTGCCAGGACAACCTTCTTGAATTTGTGGGTCGACTAGACAATCAGGTCAAGCTGAGGGGTCAACGCATAGAGCTTGGCGAAGTAGAGGAGACCTTGCTCTCCGCTCCAGCTGTGACGGAGGCTGTGGCCATTGTCCATTCGGATCGCCTCATTGGATACGTCTCTTTGCTTCAGGGCATCGAAGAGGGGGAAGCGGTGCGCCAATGCGTGGAGAAAACACGGCAGCGCTTGCCCAGGTATATGTGGCCAGAACTCGTCGTGGTCAAAGAATGGCCCAGAGGCCGAACTGGAAAGGTGGATCGCAAAGCGCTGCCAGTGCCAACAATATGTGTTCAGGACACGGTGGCCCCAAGGACTCCCTTGGAGAAGAAACTGCTTGCAGCCTTTTGCCAGGTCTTGAGACGGGATCCAGAATGTACTTCCGTCCATGCAGACTTCTTTGCGTTGGGAGGGACGTCGTTGAAGGCGGCCGCGTTGCTGTCCGCCTTGAGAGCACAGCTTCCCGAGGCTGCCGCTTTGCAATTCGATGAAGTCTACGCAGCGCCTTCAGCCTCTTCATTGGCGATGTTGCTGAGCAACACCCGCGAGGTGATGCCTTTAGGCCCAGCACCTGTTGAAGGTCTGATGCCAGCATCTTTGGGCCAAGAACATATGTTAGTCCTGCAAGAGCTGCAACCCAACAGCGGTGCATACAACTCTCCGGTGCTTCTGAGGTTGGAAGGACATCTTGATCGTGCTGCCTTTGCCGCGTCCATTGAGCGTGTCATTGCACGCCACGATGTCCTTCGCAGCAATTTGCTTCGGGATTTCATTGATGGTGAAGCTGCAGTAGTTCAGGTCACCACACCCACTGGAGAGTTCCGCTACGACATGGAATTTTGGAGTCCAGCAACGGCAGACAATCCTCCTGTTCGACACCGCTTGCGACCACAAACGATTGGTGGACGCTTGAAGGATCGCATAAGCAGCCCCGGGCAACCCGAGCTGCAGCGCGCAGACTCGCTTTTATCGCGCATGGATCGGACAGGCAGCGGCATGTTGATGTTGACACGCTCAAGGACTCGCAACTCAACAGAACGTCGTCCCTCGTGGTCTCCGGCGTGGCCCACGTACAACTCACCCCCCATGCGATCGCCACGGGCAGAGGCAGTTCCCTTGGTGGAGATGTGCAGCACGAGCAGTCTGACGTTTGGCGATGAGCGAAGAGGGTCCGCTGTAGACACGACGATGTCGTGGCTGATGGAGGAGGTCCGAAAACCTTTCGATCTGCGCGACGATCCCTTGATCCGTGTGATCTTGGCCAAGGTGAGTGCAGAGCCTTGCGTGCATTTCTTGCTGATCAATATGCACCACTCGGTGACAGATGGACGATCACTGGCTATTTTCAGGCATGAGCTCACGACGGCCTACAATCAGTACAAGCAGCGCGAGGCCGTGCAGCTGCCTCCTTTGTCAATGCAATACGCAGATTTCGCATACTGGCAGCGCCAGTGGATGGCACAGGGACGTTTGGAGAAGGAATTGGCATATTGGCGTGTCCAACTTCAAGGTTTGCCAGCCTTGCAGGTGCCAACAGACTATCCTCGTCCTGCCATACTGCCGCTGGATGGTGGGCAGGTGCCTTTTCAATTGCCGCCAGCGTTAGCAAATCGTTTGCGCAGCTTAGCCAGAGCCAAGGGTGCCACGTTGTTCTCAGTTTTGCTTGGCATTTTCGCCTTGGTTTTGGGTCGTTATGGTGGCGCCATGGACTTGGCCATTGCATCGCCGGTCGCCAATCGCAATGGGCCAGCAGTGGAGCCGCTGATTGGGTACTTTGTGAACACGGTCATTTTCCGTGTGGCCATGCAGAGTGGTTCTTTCGAGGATCTCTTGCAACGCCTTCGAGAAACAGTTCTGGGAGCCTTCAAAAACTCCTCGGTACCTTATGCAGTGCTTCTCGAGGAGGCGAAGCTTGATGCAGCTGCAATCCCGGCAATGTTTGTTCTTCAGGACAAAGATGAGCTGTCTTGGAGCATGGAGGGTCTACGTGTGGAGCAAGTGGAGCTCGAACGTACCGCGGCGCTGTTCGACATCACCTGTGAGATGCAGGAGATGCCAGGGACCAGTGGAGGTTTGCAAGGGTTCATCGTTTACAACCGGCATCTTTGGAATGTGACCCGTGCTGAGCGTTTTGCACAAGCCTTTCAGGCGTTGGCGACCGCAGTAGCCGAACAACCCACTGCAGAGCTTTTATCCTTACCGGTTACTTCGACAAGCGAACGAACTCGCATTTTGGAATGGGGTGGCCACAACAAAGCCTGCGTTTCGCCCACACCCTTGATCAAGGCTTTTCAGCTCCAAATACTTCAAAATCCAAAGCAAATTGCGATCATCTCGGATGACACAACGTTGACGTACGAGGAGTTTGGTGCACGTGTGACTGCTCTTGCTGCAGCATTGAAGACGAAACTTCCAAAGACACCTGGGGAACCCATCATCATCGGCTTGTTATTGGCACGTTCCGTGGACCTCGCGGTAGCTATTTGGGCAACACTTGGTGTTGGAGCAGCCTATGTGCCAATCGATCCTGAATATCCAGCAGAACGAATCAAACATATTCTAGACAACGCTCAACCCAAATTAATGTTATGCAGAGAAGAGAAGCGCCAATTTATCGAAACAGCTGGCAACGAGGTGTTTTGTGTTGAGAATTGGCCAATCTCTTCGAAGGGAAAAAGCTCCAAGAGCTCAATCGAACAGATTGAACAAGCTCCTCCTTTGCATTTGGCCTATGTGATTTATACTTCTGGATCCACCGGAAAACCCAAGGGAGTTGCTATTGATCATCGTGCTGCGGCCAATATGGTGAGAGAGCAGCTGGCGCTCATGAATATTTCCAACAAAGATCGTGTTTTGCAATTCTTCAAGCCTGCATTTGATGGTGCAGTACAGGAGTACTTAAGCACCTTCTGTGGAGGTGCTTCTTTGGTTCTATGGGGTGAAGAAGGCTTTGCTGAAGCCTTAACACAGCACCATGTGACGTGTGCCACATTGACTCCTTCGGCGTTGTCGGTGTTGGAACCGTCCCGCTTGGTGGCGTTGAAGACGTTGGCCGTGGCTGCGGAGGCGTGTCCTCCCGCCTTGGTCGACACATGGGCGACCCACGGCCGAACGTTGGTCAACGCCTACGGTCCATCAGAAAACACCGTGGTCTCCACTTGGGCGGAATTGACGCAACGAAGTCTAAGTCAAAGTCGTCAAAGCGAGGATTTTACGTTGGATGTACAAGGTGATTCTCCATCAGTTGGTGGTTCCTTCCTTTCAAGTGTTACACCACAGCAACATCATGTTCCAATTGGTCGACCTTTGATGGGAGTTCAATGTTATGTTTTTGAAAGCACTTTGTACAAATCTCTACAGCCCATCGGTGCTCCTGGTGAACTTTGTCTTGGCGGTGATCAATTGGCACAAGGATACTATCGAGATGCAGCGAAAACAGCTGAACGATTCATATCAAATCCATTGAACGGAAAGAGAATGTACAAGACAGGCGATTTGGTAATGTGGTTACCTTGTGGACAACTTTTATACCTGGGGCGCAATGATGAAATGGTGAAAGTCAGAGGCTTTCGGATTGAACTGACAGAGGTGGAAGCTGCATTGTCACTCCTGGGCGCACAGGCTGTAGCCGTGGGACTCAACGTGGCCAAGGACGGTTTGTGGGCCTGGGTCACTCCTGCATCTCTGTCGCCCAACGCCCTTCGAATGGAGCTACAAAAGACACTTCCGCAATACATGGTGCCAAGCAGGATCACAGCACTGTCCAGCCTACCACTGACTCCCAATGGCAAGATTGACAAGCAACGGCTGATTGCCGAGACGTGTGCAGAGGCGGTGGACAGCAACGATGAGGACGTCAGTTTTTGTGCAGCTCCCGAAACTGCACTTGAGAGCAAAGTAGCTGCCGCAGCTGCTGAGGCCTTAGGCCTTGCAAAACTTGGAGTCACTACAGACCTGCGCACAGCTGGCATGACCTCTTTGAAGGCAGTGCTTTTATCACAGAAACTGCGTGATATGGGTTTGACGATGCCACTGAGTGCTCTCTATGAATTGCAAACTGTGAGAGCCATTTCGGAGCATTTGGCAACACAGGCAGCAAATGATGAAGTCTCCATCACAGAGGAAATTGAACAGGCCCATCATTGCCGTTTGGAAACTTGCAGAGGTTTGAGATCTCTGGGTTTCTTTCTGTGTCGCTTCGTCGCGTGGGTTTGGATCAGTGGTGTTGTGATTTGGCCGGCGATGCTTCCTTTAAGCCTAGCTCGAGCCGTGGTCGCACATGGAGCCATTCCTGCGTTTACCTGCCTTGTGTTGGTTTCATACCCCTTGTATTTGTTGACCACTATGCTTTTGGTGGTCTTGACAAAGTGGGTGGTGATTGGCCAATATCGTGCAGGTTCGCTGCCACTTAATTCCTGGGCATTTCTGCGCTGGTGGATAGTAGACCGTCTGATCATTTTCGTGAATGAGTTGTGCTTCAGCGCATTCCGTGGGGGGCCAGTATGGTTCGCCTATTTGCGCGCGCTGGGCTTACGCGCAACGGGATATTGCCGCATCGACACGCGCTACATTTCGGAGTTCGACCTCATCACGCTGGGGAAATGTTGCGTCATCGCTGAGGGTGCCAAGTTGCGGCCTGCAGTGGCAGAGGCAGGCGCATTGCATCTGCGCGGGCTCGTCTTCGGAGACTCTTGCGCGGTGGGTGAAAATGCTGTGTGCACAGCCGGTTGCGTGGCTGGAGACAACGTCACGCTGCAGCCATTGTCCTTGTTCTCCGGACGAACGGGGCGAACGCTACCAGATGGCTCTGTCTGGAAGGGCGCTCCTTTGGTCCAGTCGAGGCAGCAACCCATTCGCTTCCCTCCGGGCCGCCTCTGTCGTGATCTCTTTGGAGAAATTTTTGCGTTGCTCCTGGCTTTGTCCTTGCAGACATTATGCAGCATGGGTGCATACTGCGCTTTTGGTTTCTTAGCAGAGGTCCAAGGTTTTCCTGGAGCCGACGGCCATGTATGGCAGTGGCAGCAGCAACCTGAGGGATGGCTTTTTGCAGCCACATGGCTTCTGTTTGGACCTCCTGTGATGGCATCAGCAGATGTGCTACTGGGCCTGGACTTGGCAAGCCTCACGGACGAGGTGGGGCATGATCTTGGCATTGGCCGCTTGGAATTTGGCTTTCGATTGGCAGGTATGGTAGCTGTAAGCTTCGCGGTTTACGGATGGTCTCTGACCTTGTCTTCTGCTCTTCTTGGCAGGTTCATCCGCGGATCCCGAAATCAAAACTCCTGGTTTTTCCAGGTGCGGCGAGTCTTGCTGAGGCTTACCTTCTTCCGCTATCCCGCACAACTCTCTGGCACATGGGCCATGTCGTTGTACTTGCGACTCCTGGGCGGCCACGTATCCTTGTTTGCGACGGTGGCGATCTCTGAGCCGCCCTTGGAGCCACGGAAACTGCAGGTGGCGGAGGGTGCCTTGCTGTTAAGTCATCAAGCCTTAGGAGATTGTGAGGTGGGCAAAGGTGCTATTGTCGCTGGTGATGCCGTGATGTTGCCACATTCACACGTCGAGTCTCGAGCCATTGTGGGTGCAATGAGTGTTGCTGGAAGACCCGTGAAATCCGACTTGCAACTGGTGGGCAATCCTGGCGTCATCATGCGACGGGGTACCTTGAACAAGGTTCCGGCCAGCAGCTGGGGCCACCGCTGGTTGCGCAGGGCAGTGTGCATTTTCTATCCACTGGTCGCACCGGGAGTTTTGCAATTGCTCCTCCTCATCACGTTGCTTCCAGCCATGTACTTACTCACAGTTCTGCTGAACATGTTCACCAAGAACTTGCAGGGCTGGTCAAGCTATTTGGCTCTTGCTGGCAGCTTGCCTGTGGCATACATTGCCTTGGGCTGGTGTTTGTGCCTTTTGGCCATTCTCTTGAAGTGGATTGTTCGGAGTCGTTCAGTCCGAACTTGGCGCTGGTACGCATCTCCAGGTAGCCACTTGATGATGTTCTCCCAGCAGCTGAACTCGATGTCCATTTCCGTTTTTATGAGTATGGCTTTCGGTTCTCCTTTTTACAATTGCTGGCTGAATCTGATGGGAGCCAAAATCAGTTCAGATGCATTGATTTTGACTCCTTTAGTTGGAGATCATGAGATGCTGACGGTGGGCAAGGGTGCATCAGTTGATAAAGAGGCGCTTCTTTCCAGCACACGCTTGCTGCCAGCCAGTAAACCCCAAGACGCAGAGTTTTGCGTTTGCAACAACCCAGTGGTCATTGGAACGGGCAGCACGGTGTCCCATGCTTCTGCCGTTGTAGCAGCTGAGACAGGCAATTTCAGCGTTCTGGCACCCTTGTCTGCAGTTGGTGCCTCGGCGCGGTTGCCGGCGCAGACCCTGGCCGTAGGTTTACCGCCACAGGCTTTCACTTGGTCGAAAGACGAAAACTTGGTGAGACCCAGTGCTCGACCCATTCCAAAAGAGTTGCGGCCGCCCATCCTTTTGCCGGCCTATGTCAGCCGTGCCATCGGACGGATGAAGGTTCATGCTGCAGCCAACGATGGGCTGTGCGCTCCTATGGTCACTGGTGCTTGTGGTTTTCTGGGAAGGCATTTGGTGGCAGCGCTGGTGGCCTCCGGTGAATGCAGCCGAATTTTCTGCCTGGTTCGCGCTTCAGACACTGAAAGTGCTCAACGGCGAGTGGAAGAGGCGCTCAAGAAAGTCGGCGTTGCTTCCGATCTCATCGAGGCTGTGCCTGGAGATTTGTCTCAACGAAATTTTGGTCGCTCCTTCGTGGAGGTGCAACGCATGGCAGGTCGGGTGACCCATGTGTTTCATTCTGCGGCCAAAGTGAACCTCACCGAGCCCTTCGAGATGATGCGCAAGGACAACGTTGATGCGACTGGTCATCTCTTGGAGTTTTGCTCTATGGTGCGGTCCAAGCCGTTTCATCATATCTCCACCATGGGAGTTCTCACGCCAGACATGCTGGACAGACATGGAGCTGTTCGCGAAACCGCCCCTTTGGGAGACATCCGTTGCATGCCTCTCTACGGCACAGGGGACCAGGCCAATGGCTATCCGCAAAGCAAGTGGCTGGCAGAGATGATGGTATTTGAGGCAGCACGTCAGGGCCTGCCTGCTTATGTGCACCGTCCTGGCTTGATAGGTGGCAATTCAAAAACTGGAGCTTCAGCAGAAGATGTGTTTTTTCATTTCCTTTCTGACGTCCTGCAACTCCGTTGCTTACCTGACATGGAGGGCAACAAGTTCAATCTGACGCCTGTTGACTGGGTGGCAAAGGCCATTGTTGGGATTGCCCTGCGAGAAGGAAGTTATGCAATTGGAAGCGTTTTCCATCCTGCAGTGCCTGCAAACTCCATCTCCATCAATGACTTGACAGATGTGTTCCAACTTTTAGGGTACCAGAATCTGAGAGTGATGGACTTTGTGCAGTGGCGTGAAATGATTTTGGCGGACCCCATTCGCTTCAAGAGCTGGTCGTTCTGTGCCGCTCTGACTGTCGAGGGACATGGGATTGACTCCATGGCCGACTGCACCGTCGGTGCCCAAGCCATGCACGAAGCCGTCGGAGAGGAGGTCCTTAACTTCAATGCCAGAGTTTGCTTAGAGCAACAAATCCGCTGGTGTGTGGGACAAGGTTTGCTTCCAGCACCTGAGTCGACAGCGGATATTGAAGTTTGAGGTGAAGTAGTGTGGTAATATCCTGTCTTGCCGGACACTTTCAAGAACAATCAAAAGCGAGACAAATCGTG
>ERZ1738540.62-NODE-126-length-13024-cov-12.996145_pt1 | contig 13024 bp, 2 predicted proteins | sample MGYA00581725_ERZ1738540 | MGnify/ENA primary metagenome ERZ1738540 (study PRJEB40740, sample SAMEA7388098) | Antillogorgia elisabethae | biome: Marine coral reef biome; feature: Environment associated with an aquatic invertebrate; material: Seawater | host...
CTCCGAAAGAAATAACTTGCTCCAAATATTTTGGGCACAAATCTTTCAACTTCAGGCGCTTTTGTTTTTGCACCATGTTTCGATGGAATCCTCAGTGAGCCAAGGTATGCGAATTCACGCATTGCCTTGGAGGAAAATGACCCATGGAACGGAGACATTGGCAGCACTGATCAATAGCCGACCCTGTTGAACACGATCACCCACAAAGGAGACAGGAATAGGTGCGGATTTTTTGCCATCCAATTTGAAGGCTCTCTGTGTGAGTTGAAAGCTAGGATCATCCACTTGCAATGAAAATTCCACTGCTTCCAAGAAGGGATTCTGGAAATCCACATTCGTCGGTTTGCCCTTTGGGATGTCCACAGGACCTTGTGGTTGTGGTGGTTGTGAATAGCCCACCAACAAGGCCTTGTGTTCGCCAATATCCGACTTCATGACCAACAATGCACGGATCTCGCCCAAGGAGGATGGCTGGAAACGTACATTGATACAAACCTCCAAACCTTCTGGACCAGCAGCATCGGCCTTGATCTCCTTTGCTTCTGGGACAAAATCGCCTGTAACGGCTTTTTGACCTGGTGCAGCTTCCACTGTTGCAGTGAAGGTTGCAGGATTAGCAGCAAAATGGTGGAACCTGAAAGGTCTTGAGCAATCCGTTGATCCCAGAGGTGCTTTGAAGATGATGGTCTTCGCCAAACCTGGAAGCCCTGAGGTTTTTTTGCCGGGAGGTTCCTGATACGAGAAGTCACCATCCTTGGCCCCACCATCATCATCGCCAGGTGCATCGGTTGCCAAAGCAGGTTCTGCTGGAGGCCTAAAGGACCGACCACTTAGGGTCAAGGAGTAGCTGGTATCTTCTGGACCTGATGGAATCCGCATTTGCAATGAAGCACCATCCAGTTTGTGAATGTCCATCGGGGAATACTCGATGATAATGACAGTTTCACTGTCTTGAGTGATGACTCCTTGCTCTGGCGTGATGGTCAAGTAGGGTGGTGCTTCTGGTTGCAGCATCACTGGACGACCAAAGGAGTTGCGCAGCTGCCACATGAAGTAGTAGCGGGCAGGAAGTTGATCATCATCAAAACGATTGCTCTTGCTGGGACTGCTCAATTTCATTGTGAAGCTCTTTTTCTCTTCCACCTGCACTTCACCGAAGTCCAATAACTCCTTGATGCCATTCCGCAGTTCTCGCCCTTCACCTTCTTCTTCCACCATGAGCTGCGTGTGGATTTGGTAGCCTTCTCCCTTGATGTTCAGCAAAATGGGCTTCTGCTTGCGCTTGATGTTGCAAACCACATTCAAATTGTAGAATTTCTCCTCATTTGGCTGAAATCTCACATCCACCGCGCAAGACTCACCTGGTCCAATGATGCCAGTCTTGGGAGACACACGGACTGCAGGATAACCGATGGTCTTGTCAAAGGAAAAGTTCAATGGCATGGACTCCTTGTTGGTGATATGAACCTTCTCAATGGTTTTGGCTCCCACCAAGAGACGTTTGAACTTGATACATGGCACATCAAAGCCTACCCGTGGTTCCTTCACAGTTCCAACCAACAAAAAGGATTGGGATGCTTCCTTTCCAGCCACTGAGAAGGTCCAGCGTGACTCGTAAGTCTCTGGGTCGGTTGGCATGTACTCAAAGAGCATCTCAAATTTCTTGCCCGGCAAAATGGTTCCTCGCTTGGTGAGACAACGGAAAGGCATCGCCCCAGGTTGCGGCGCAACATCCTTGTCGACTTCTTCGGGCATCCAATTGAACTCATAGGAGTCAGAGGTTGGATTTAAGACATAAAATCGCTTCACATTTCTCACTTTGGTGCCCAAAGACTCGCATTCGATGATCTCATACTTTGGATCTAAGACATCAGCTGCTTGCCGCATGGCACGATAATCACTCACAGGAACTTCAAAATGACACCAGGGACGTAGAGCAGAACCATTCAAGGGAATCCGCAACGGAGCCTGCAATGGCATGCGACTTTCCAACACTGCAGAGAAGTCTTCCACCTCTTTGGGTGCAAAGCGAATCTCAAACTCTGTGGTTGCACCAGCTGCGATAATGCCTTTTGGTGGAGTAATGGAATACGGTAGCAATCCAGTCCGCTCCCGCTCCTCCATGGGCACCACACGCCAGCTATATGGCAAGGCGATGGAGGAAGGGTTGGTGACAGCGAAGCGGTACAACCGTGACTGGAAGAGCACAGTAGGACTGAAGTATATCTTTTCCACGCCGCAAGTGTAAGAAATCTGATCTGCCACACCAATGGTCCTTAAAGGCATCTCTCGTTCCGAACCTTCTACCACGGTGTGAAGAGGTTCAGGATCCACCTCATCAGCATCACGCGTATCGCCTGTGCGAAGATGCCAAGCATTGTCCCAGTCCTCTTCTTCCTCTGGAATGATGGATGCGATTTGTACTGGAACTTGCACATCTGCATTCATTGCAGACGTCGGTTTGTAGGTAAAAGTGATCTGCTTCTTCATTCCTGGGAGCACATGTCCCAAGGACGGCGAAATCATCACTCCTTCCAATGGTGCTGGTAAAGTCTCAGGAAATTGGAAGCGCAACATACTTTGTGCTGCATTGCTGATGTGAAAAGTCGCCACCTTTGAAGAGCCAATACAAACCTCTCCCAAATTCAAGATGTCTTCCTCATCTCCTTGGACTTCTGGAAGTTCCCAGGCAATCTCTTCCACATAACCTTGTCCCACAAAGGCAACTCGAGTGTCCTCGTAGGGGTTCTGCATGGTCTGCAAACGCAAGGATGTACTCAAATCTCCTTTCTCCATGGGACAGAAGAGCACTTGGAACTTTTGCGAAGCCTTGGGTTCCAAGGTGATTCGGCGTGGACAGCTCAAGCTGAAATTGCTATTGGCGGCCAATTCAAAGCGCGCAGTGGCTGGGATATCTCCCTGGTTGTAGAGAGTAAATTCCACCTGGTGCCGTTTTCCCACACGACCTTTGCCAAAGTCATACTGCCCACCCTGATCTCCAAAGACCGTAGGACCACTCAAAGCAATAGAAGGCATGGCACCGTCTCCACGCATCTCAAACTTCAAGACGTTGGTCTTGGGATCCTTACCCTCAGGTACCGTCGCTTCAAAGATGGCCGAATATCGTTGCAGTGCCTGTGGACTGAATCTTACCTTGATGTAACGGTACTCATGGGCTGGAATATGAAGCTCCTTACTGGAAAGTTCAAAGGGTAAGACTGGCACCTCTTTTCCTGTTGGAGCTACAGTAGGCTTTACCTCAAACTTTACATCACACGCAATGGGATTCGGATTGGTGATGCGAAATCTGGCAGGGTCTTGGGACCCTTCCGAAGATTGCCCTTGTACGGGTACTGGGCCGAAGGAGAAATACCTTGCTTCCTCGTCAAAGGCTCGAATTCCCGGACGTCCTGCAAAGGCGACAGCATCATCCAGAGTAGGAGCAACATAATGTTCTTCAAAGATCGAATGCACATTTGCTGCATCAATTCCTGGAGTGGCACTTTGAGCAGATAAAAGGCATTCTTTGTATCCAGTGTCCCCGTCCCCTTCTCCACGATGAATTCCTGGATCACTGCCATCTTCTTGTAGCCCGGGCACGTGGATGCCAATCTTGTGTTGCCAATTCTTCGGTTCTGTGGCCGCGAAGGTTCCCACAATCTTCACTTTGGCTTGAGGTTCCAAGGATCCTGAGCCTGGAGATAACTTGAAATCTCCCAAGATGAAATCAGGTACTTCCGCAGGTTTTTTGGGATCTGGTGTGAATTCTGGTTTCTTCACCACTCCATCCACAGCATCAAAGAAGAACCATTCAAACTTGAAAGGTCCATCGTTGCAGATCTCCAACTCCCGGGTTCCTGATTCTCCGATCTTGACTGGGCCAAAGGTGAGACCGGTCGGCGGGTTGAGGCTGAAAGTGTTGTAGACTGCCCGAAGAATCAATGGAATGAGTGGCGTTTCCACCTGAACACGATCACCTGTCTTGGAGTCAAAAACCAAGAGCTCCAAGTCCTCGTTGCGTCTTTTCCCAGGTTTCTTGGCCTCGGGAAATTGCATGGCAACCAACGGAGTCGCCGTGGCCTTGATGGGAAGTTTCTGACCTGGCTGTAATTCTGGCAACTTGCCCTCTTCCAAAGGAATTCCATAATCGATCTGCACAACGTCTCGAACCGACTTCCTTCGAAGTTGCAGTTCGAAATTCACCGCATATTTCCCGTTGTTGGCCACTTGGAAGGTCTTCTCCACCGTGGCTCCCACGCGAACATCTCCCAAATCCAAGCCCTGCGCATCTTGAGGAAAAATCGGCACCACGTCGACCACAAACGCTTCTGCTGCCACATTGATGTCGCCCGCGGAATCCCAGCCGCGAAGATTTTCGGTGTCCGAAATTTGCAAGGTAAGTTTGAATTTGTGTGTGCACGCTGTATCCGATTTGAAAGCCACGGTGATGACCTTCTCCTCTGCCACGGCCAGCACTCCTTCCATTGCACTGATGTCAAAAGCTTCTGGAACTGGAGGAGATGCCTCAAATTGCCATTTCACAGGTATCGCAGAGACATTCGAAACCTTGAAACTTTGGGCAGCACGTTGCTTCACCAGCAAACGATCAAAGTCCAACTCAGTGCTATCCACCGTGACTTTGGGTAGAGCTCCAATGGATGCCAGCTGAAATTCCACTGGGTCTGGATTGTCAGTGATGGTTGCCACGATGCTGTCGCTATAAGTGCCTTCCTTAACGGGGAAACATGAAACGGAGAGCTCTTTGGTTTCACCAACTTCCAATTCCAATTGCTTGGGTTCGATGGTGAAGGGAAATTCCTCCAAGGGGTTAGGAGCAGCAGCGCCCTTTCCGCCTGGTTTGGCTTTGGGATCCTCTGGAACTTTTGCAGAAGCCAAAGAAAAGGCCACATCTGCCTTCAGCAAAGAATTGTTTGTGATGCGGAAGTTCTCGATGTGCTGCTTCACAAATTGTTCTGTCGCTTCATCAGTGCTTTCTGAAGCAGCAGGCGCACTCCGGCCAGCCAACAGGGGACCAAAGTCAAAGACACCTGTTGATGCGATGTATTGCTTGTTGGCATAACCACTGGCTGGTTTTGTCTTGACTCGTCGCATAAAGACATTCCGTGGATCACTGCTGATACCTGGGAAAGTGGTGATGCCAGTCACATCGATAGAGACGTGAGCATTTTCATTGATGCCTCCAACCACTTCGAACCCAAGTGAGGATTGGTAGTGACCATTCTCCTCAGAGAAGAACTTCAGAAGTAAACGAACCCGTTCATGTGGCTTCAGAAGCCAACGTGTTGGCTGTTCCACCGGTTCCTCTACCGGTGGTGGTGGTGTCTTGTCTGTCTTGTCGCCTGGTTTCTTGCTTTCGGTCCTCTTATCTGCTGCATCACCTTCTTCAGCAGGCGGATCTGGTGGAGGTGTTTGCAACTGAAAGTGTGTCACCGCCGGACGTGGCAAACGAATGTGAGGGCGAAGTACCACCTGCGCCATGGAAGGCGGTGGAATTGGTGGCTCCTTTGGTATCAAAGGTAGTGGCATGTGTGTAGCCAACACGGATCGAAGTACGGGAAAGTCATCCATAGGGTCGTCGATGGCCTCGAACTGTTGTTCCAAATTCAATGGCACAAACTGCACGTTGGGCCCCACTTCTGCCGGCGCCGGCTTCGGGCTTGCACGGCTCCCACGCTTTACCGGCTCCGGACTGGGACTGGCACCGGTATCCTTCTCAGCTTCTCCTCCTGTCGCGTCTTCCGTGGCTTCTTTGGAGCCAGGCTCTGGGCTGGCTGCGCCTTCAACCTCTTCTTTGATCTCCACCTTTGGACGTTTCGATTCCAATACCGCTGCCGCAGCCAGCTCCAATGCTGCGACAGTCTCATGAAGTTTGGCCATCAGGGCATCTTCAGTGCCCTCACTCTTCTCCAATTTCTGGATACTTGCACGACAACGATCCAAATGTCCTTGAAGCATGTCCACCTGCACCTTTGCAGCTTTAACTTTCTCTTCCGCTGCTTTCAAACTCTCACGTAGGGCTGCTTCTTCTGCGGCTTCAGGATCTTCTAAGGTTGCAGCACTTTCAACCAGAATCTCTGCAGTCGCTTCTGTAGCTTCTGCTGCTGCTTGTGCTCCTGCAGCTTCTGCTTCTTCAGCCCTCTTCTGCTTGCGTTCTTCTAATTCGCTCAGTTTCGTGCTGATCTCTTGCAATTCCGACTCGGCCACTCCGAAGGCTTCTTTCAGTGGCACCAGTTGTGTTTCCAGCTGTTCGGGACGACCTTGAATCACAGCCTTGAGGGAAGCGTAGTAGGTCTGAAGATTTCCTACCTCCTCTGAAGGGGTCTCCGGGTCGGCTTCCGGTTTGGAGACATGACCTTCTCCAAGCATGGCCGGTTCGCCATAGATGCTGCAGCCCAAGCCCAAAACAGTCAAACGTTCTGGCCACAACGCCGTAAAAATAGCAGTCGCAGTTTGCTCCGTTGATGGCAAGTACTTGGAGGTTGCGCCGTCAAAGATCACACAGGCATTGCAATCAGGGAGCTCCATTCGCACCTGGAGAAAATGGACCACATCTTCCAACGGAAGCGAATATTGCAAGGCTTTCGGAACAAACTGTTCTTTGGCCTTTTGGGCGGCTTTTTCACGATCCTTCTCTGATTGCTCATGTTCTTCTTCCGTTGTTGTCATCAATCGCCGCAGCTTCTCTCGTGTCTCTTCTTCTGCTGCTCCCTGCAATGAGGCTGGGCCTGACAAAGCCCAATCCACCACTTCATCAACTGTCAAGACCTTCCGTCCCTGCCGTGCCAAATGGAGTCCCAGGGCTGTTTTGCCAGAGACCGCCGGGCCGATGAGCAAGGCATGGAGGCGATCATCGTTTAGAACTCTGTAGGGATAATCCGCCGGATCCATTTCAGGACGAAGCTCCTCTTCAACTTCGCCAACTTCCACAGACTCCTCTGGGATGGGTTCTTCTTCTGGCATGGCATCAATCTCTGCAACCAAAGCTTCAGCCTCCTTCAGCTCCGCCGCCGCTTTCTCTGGAACTTCAGGATCTTCTGAGGATGCGGCTAGTTCCACCTGCTTCTTGGCTGCCTCTACTCGTTCCACTGCCTGTTGTCGTGCTTCGATCTTCTGTTGTTCCTTCAGTTCACGGTCACGGATCATTTCCAATCTTCGTACCTTTCGTCCATGTTTGGCCACATGTGACCATGTTGGAGCTCCTGGTTCACGAACAGGTAGCTCCATCTGATCGTTTTCATACTGATCAAAGACCTGCAGAAAATACTCCTCTTCCTTATATCTGGCGTCGAAATCCACGCTGTAGACCTCAATGGTATACTCTGTTGGATTGACCAAAAAGAGCTCCTGCACGCAATTCTCGGTTCCTGGTAGTACTGGTCCCAAGCTGAAATTGGTAGAAGGCTCAATGTCCACGTGCAAGCCATCACCGTGGCCTTTCAAGTGCAATTGCTTTCTGTTTGGATTATCTACAATTCGCAAGGCCAACTTTTGGTTGAAATAACTGGCCGCCGTGGGGGTGAAGCTCACCGTCACAAATTGAATCTCACCCGGCGCAATCCTTCCAGCCCTTGGGTGCAACAAGTAGGCACATTCCAAGGCTTTCCCAAACTTATCCGTTGGAAGTCGATAATCCCAACTCACCACCACTGGTTTCACATTGCGAAGCTTCATTGTAATTCTCTTCACTTGTCCCACCGGAACATGACCAAAATCAATCGTGGCATCCGACAATTCCAAATCCGGTCGTACAAACTCGCTCACCAACTTCACCTCATAAGAGGGTCCACCACGCACAGGGATGACCCAAGTTGTTTCTTGTTTTCCCTCTTCTCCACTCCTATCTCTAAAACAGGTCAGTTCCAACTTGACCTTCTTCCCTGGGAGTACTTTGCTCACCTTTTCAGGAGTGATCTGGAAGCCATGTTGCATCAAGACTTTTCGGCCAATGTTGAAATTCACATTCTCATGGAAGCAGTTGTACACTGAGATGACCTTCTTGCCAGAATGGCCCAGCACAATGTAGCCAAAGTTACAGCAATAATATGCTGCTGTCACTGGAGGCAATTCCAACATAGGTCTCCAATCCGACTTGTTCCTTGCAGAACCTCTTCCAATCTTTATTGTTGGTTCCTTGCCAGCATGCTTCTCCAAGTGCTTCTTCCAAAGGTCCTTCTCTTGTCCCAACAGCGTCTCGCAAATGAAATTTCGATCGACCTCGAACTCCACCAATTGTGGCTCCGGATGCCATGCAACCTCGGCAGAGGATGGCTCCTCGCTGGCTTCGGGAGCCACGGAAGCAACGGTGGTCGTCACTTGGACGCTGCTGGTGCTGTTGGAGACACAGGCCGCCAATGGAGGTGGACCGTTCACCAACAATCGTTGCAAGGCAGTTTCCTTGTTCGTCTGATGTGTGGGCTCATCCCATCGTTCTAAGCCTTTGAAATCTTTCTCACCACGTCCACCGCCACCTTGAAGCAATAGGATGCCCGGGAAAACGCCATGACCTCTCACGTTGATGCGTTGACGTTCGAAATGCGCCACTTCCAACAAGGCCACTTCTGAAACTTCATCTGGAATACCTGGACGAAAGCGGATCGTAATCCTCTCCTTGTCTCCTGCTTTGATTTCTCCAGCAATGGGCCAACAATCTAGAACTGCAGGACGTGATAAGCCACAAAGATTCCAGCTATATTGGAAGGCCACCTTGCCGGTGTTCACCAGCAACACTTCTCGCTCTTGCACCTCAGTGTAGGGTACTTCACCAAAATCCAGATCCGTTTTGTCCAAATAAAAATCCAACTTCGATGCTTGGCCCTTCAATGCCACTTCATACTCTGGACCTCCTTCCGTTTGACAGACTGCTGCGACGTCAAACTTTTGGTTTCTCATGCCATAGTACGTGAAGGTGATCTCCTGTGTATGACCTGGCTCCAAGGTGCCCATAATGGGCAGAATATCGAAGATTTGATTGATGTCCACCATGGGTGGTTTGCTTGGTGTCTTCTTGGAAGGAAATTGACTGGCAACAGAACTTCGATGTTCCAAGGCCATTGATGAAGTTGCACCAGACTGTTGCCGTCCAAAGCCTGAGCCATGAGAATTTCCAGCACTCATCAATGTCGTAGGAAAGGCTGAGGTAGTGGATTGTTGCTCCCGCCCTCTGGCGATTTCATCATCGCTCAAATCAGCATCTTCCACGAATGACCATTGATAATTCACTGGGAGCGGATTTGGATTTCCCATGGTGATGGTCATCTGCTTGGTAGTCTCGTTCAAAACTGAACCAAAGTCCAATTTGTTGGAACCCAAGGTCAGGTTTGGGAAGATCACTTCTCCAACCAGTCCCACATGATCCCTCTGGGGATGATCCTGGTAGACGATGCTCAGCTTCTGTTTCACGGTTCCACAAACTCGATCTACCTTAAAAGCAGGATCAAATTCCACGCGAATCTCGATGTCCTCATCGGGGCGTAGGAACACCGTGTCCACATTCACGTAGAATGGCGGTTGAACCTTGATAAAGAATCGCACCTCCAGTGGCGAAACGTTCTTCAGTACCAAGGGTTCGGACAGCGGATGCAATGGACACTGCCGCTCCCATAAATAACGGAAGGAAACGCTGGTGGCACTCAACTGTAACAAGGGCAGCACAAAGTTTCCGCTCAACTCGGCTTTGAAGATCACTTTGCCTTTACGATCATCGCCACAGAGCTCATTGCACGTCAAGGTATCCACTAAAGATCCGGGTTTGGGACTGGACGCATTGAAGACAAAGCGAAAGGCACATTTTCCATCCAAAAACAATGTATCCGGTACCACGGAAAACACGGGCACATCACCTTCTTCGAGTTTACGTTCCTTTCGCTTGGTCTCGGTCGACTCCAGATTCCAGACCAACTTTCGCGGTTGTCGTCCCCGATTTTCAATGACAAATTCCTTGCTGTGCGTCTGGGTGGTATACTGCGTGCCGAAGTCAATGACTTCTAACGATTCTCGGCACATCACAGGCGTTCCAATACCCTTGGCTCTCACTGTCACAGCCTCATCGTTACTCTCATGCACAATGACGTGAACAATATCCGTCATCTTAGCCACTTCATCGATGGTCAACGTCATGTTCAAGTTGGCCGAGGCATGCGGAGGTAACTCCATTGCTTTTGGTGATAAACTCCAGAGAGAATTCTTGCTCTTCATGATGCAACGGATAGATGCTGGAATCACACTGTTGTTACTCACCAAAACTGAGCGTGTGATCGGCTCCAGACATTGAGAATTGCCCCAATCCACCACGCTGGGTTCCACCGTAACGATGGGACCAATGGTATTGGCGATTAGGATCAAATTTCTGACAGAATTTTGACCAAGGATGCGAACAGTGATAGGAATTTGCAGTGTTCCAATGACTTGCGAGGTCAATGTGAAAGTCAACACATGGGAAGAGGCAGGAGGTACTGATCCAAACGATTGATCCGGCTCAAACTCCGCAATCGCTCGCGTGGTGTCATCCTGAGGTAAAATCTGGAACTTCGCGGGTAATGCCGAGGTGTTGTTCAAGACGATGGTTTGATGTGAAGGATATCTGATGAAGATATCACCGTAATGCACATGTTCCGCTGGTTCCAAAGCAACTTGAGGCACTGCACAACGAGCTTGGATTGGAATACTGGCCAGTTCCTGACCCACACCATCAAGATCCACCACCAGGCACAAGTCATATGATTTGACGTTCATGCTCACGAAATCAATCTGCACTTTCTGCGCGCAGTTGGGCAAAAGCGTCCCCTTTGGAGGAATTACATCAAACTCACGTTGAGTAAAGCGACCATCGCCAGGTATTCGCAATGCAAACCTCATTGGGACCTCCGAGGTGTTGGTTAAGGTCAGCGTTTTGGAATTCAAAAATCCATAGCTCACCACGCCAAAGGAAATTCGATCCAAGTCGAAGTGGAAGGTTGGTGATACTGAATGCCCTCGAAAACTGAGACCAATCTTCGAGGTGCTTCCTACCAACTCCCAGTAGAAAACTTCCTGAAATTCGCCCAGTAAATCTGGACAAACTTCCACCACGATGGTGCATTCACCACCCACTTCCAAACATCCATCACTTGGCATAAAGCTAAAGATCGAACCAAAAGGTGAAGGATTTGGTACCAAGCGAAACTCGACATCAATATCTCCTTGGTTGATCAAATTCACCTCATATTGGTGCACCGATTCCACGAAGATATCTCCAACATCCAGCTCATCATAGGAGAAAGCTGCCTTCGGCCCAATCCCAGTGCCTTTCAGCAACAAAGGTAGGCGTTCAGCTCGTCCCACTACTGAACAATAAGCTAAACATTGATAGTTCAAGGCCGCCTTGGGCGTGAAGGTGAAGGTGATGGCAATCTTGGACTTGGCCCAAATACGACCCGACAAGGGTTCCACCGCAAAGATCTCATCATAAAAAAACATCGGGTCCTCCAAAATCGCCTTGGCGATGTTTTTGTATCTGCGTGACAATGCCCCTTGTGCAAGTTCAGTCGCCTTTAACGACGCGCACCGGGTGTCATATTCATCTGAGGATTCACTGAGCTGCGATTCCACATCCGACTCAATACTGCCGGAGGATCTCAAGTCTTGAATAGCTGAAGCTTCTTCTGATTCCTCTTGCTTCAACTGCACCTGCAATTTCAGCTTCTGGCTGATCTCTTCCTGAATGGAAGGGAAGGCGCGCCAACTAAAATCCACCGGAATCTCCGAGTTGTTGTGGATCAAGATGGTCTTCTGTGTACTCAACGCTATGAAGGTATCTTCCAACTGCAACTGGCTGGCAGAGAAGGTGACATTGACATTCTCTGCTCTGCCATAAAGCGACACATAGGTTTCGACACCATCACCGTAGATGATAAGCATCTCCCGTTCGTATGCTTCCGCTTTGTCGGGTCTAAAGACCACATCAACCTGCATGATCTCGCCAACCTCTAAATAACCATCTTGTATCGATGTACTGAAGGGAGGTGGTACCTTCAGTAAAAACTTCGTAGGTTTTTCTCCCACATTGCGGACCATGATGGTCTTGGGTGATTCGTATTTCACCGGCGATAGGCCAAAATCCAGCTCATCGGGCATATCCAGTAGAGCACCACCCCCAGTGGCACGGATGGGAACGAGGAAACGCTCGCGCTCAGTAATGACCACCAGATCATATGAGTAGTCTTCCACCTGTTGATCTGGAGTGAAACGCACGATGTACGACACTTCCATTCCTGGAGCCACCTTGTTGTCGGTCTGGTCCGGTTTCCGACCTTTGCCCGGTAAGATTTTGAAGAAGGTACTATCTGGTGGAAGGATCTTCACCCTTCGTGCCACATTGTCTTGATTGCGCAAATTCAGCGTGGCATCCAAATTTTGCAAGCTCTCAAAGTTCGCAAAGCGAATCTCCGAGGGCGTCGCCTTGAAGAGTGGTTCATCCATGGGGACCACCGAGTCGACCTGGTGAGTGTAATCACCCATATTCTGAAAGCATACAATTTTGGTGGATGCGAGGTCCTGTCGCTCCAAGGCAAGTCCACCTGCTTGTCGTGCAGCAGCAATGACCTCGCTGGGTTTCCGCTTCGCAGGCTTCGCATTGCTATGGGACGAGTTCGTCATGGTACTGGGAAGCGTCTGCATCTTGGATGCTGGACCTCTATCGCTTGAAGTGCCCCTGGCACTCAAGGGTGCACCATATCCAGATAAGTCGATTCGTTTTGGGCCACGTGCACTTCGCGCACCCGATTTGGAGCCGTTCATTGACATGGCCGATAATTCGACTACAAGCAGCCTCCCCCAATTTCAGGGAGTCCGCTTTTGGGGGATTAGGACACGCGAGATTTGCTGCCCGCATTTGAACTAAGAGCTGCAAATATTTGGCCGTGAACTTTCAAAAAGTGAGTGCGTCATATGATCGTTCAATCGTTCTACGAGTCATCCATGGCATGACCATGAGAAACGAAAAAGATGCAAAGAAACCAGAGTTTCG